>Ga0326727_10007380_pt1 | contig 29133 bp, 20 predicted proteins | sample MB2enrmetagenome_FD_207643 | JGI IMG/M metagenome (GOLD analysis project Ga0326727, IMG submission 207643) | Lab enriched peat soil microbial communities from McLean, Ithaca, NY, United States - MB29MY | ecosystem: Environmental > Terrestrial > Soil > Wetlands > Peat | place: USA: New York... | reverse complement strand
GCAGCGCTTCTTGCGAGACCGAGAGATTCACCCGGTCGAAGTAGTTCACCAACACCCCGAATCCCAGCAGGAAGGCGATCCCCCAACGCCGGCGCGGCACGGAGAGCGGTCCCGCAATCGTCACCGCTGTCACGGTTAGCTCCTTTCCCTTGGATGTTGGCCGAGCCTATCCGCTCCGCCGCGGGGATCACAGCAACGGCCCAATCTACACTTCCTCCACCAGCGCTTTCATGGCGAGGCTTTCGGGAGTGTTGAGTTTCGACAGTCCCTCGATCACACCCATTCGTTCTTCTTCGGTTCGGTTCTGGCTCACCTTCCACTTACCCTCAAGCCGTTGGATTGGCAGTTCTAGACCGACAATCCCATTCAAGAGCGACTTGATAAACTCTCTTGGCGCATCGCTGACCTTCCATGGAACCGGCGACCCCGCTTCATGGATATTCGTCAGCTTGTTCAGAAACGTCAGAAGCCACTGCTCATCCGCGATCACCTTCAACGGGCCATAGGCATGCACCACGGCGTAATTCCACGTGGGCACTTCTTTGCCATGCTCTTTTTTCCCCGGATACCAATTGGGCGAGATGTAATGTTGATGGCCGGCAAAGATCGCGAGCGCATCCACAGTCGGCACAATATCGCGCCACTGCGCGTTGGCGCGCGCGATGTGACCTTGCAGCACGCCGAACTGTGAGCCGTCGTCTTCCAAGACCATCGGAATATGTGAAGCAAAGAGGCCGGAAGCTCCCAAGGTCACGAGTGTTCCAAGCGGGTGTGCAACAATCAAGTCCCGCATCACGGACACGCGTTTCTCTTCGTTCGCCTTTGGAATATACATTTGGAACCTCGACTAACATCGTAAACTAGCAACAGGAACCGGTGGCATCTCTTTCGTGAAATAGCTTTTCCCCTGCCGGCTATTGGCCGAGTTGCGTAAGGAAGGACACCCAGCCAATGAAGAAACCTTTGCGCAAACATCGCGGCCGTACGGCAAAGCCGGATCGGGCTTCGGCCCCTTCGGTACAGGAAGACCGGCGCCGGCCTCGTTTCTCCCGAGAGCTTTCCCTGCTTTACGAAGACGATGCCGTGGTCGTTGTCGACAAACCGGCCGGACTTCTGGCGGTGCCGGTTAAGGGCTCCGATGCTCCGTCCGCTTTATCTCTGCTTGCCGAAAAACTCAAGCGGAAGCGGCAAAGAGCCTTGGTCGTGCATCGCATCGATCGTTTTGCCTCTGGGGCTCTGCTCTTTGCCAAGACTGGCCTGGATCGAAATGCGCTAGTGCGGCAGTTTCTCGACCACACTCCCGTGAGAAGGTATCTCGCGGTCGTGCGCGGCCGTCTCGGCGCGGAGGCAGGGACACTCGTGCATTATTTTCGACGGGAAGGAATGTTTCAACGGTTGCGCACGGCGAGAGACCCTCGGGCGGCTCGCGCCGAACTTCGATATGCCGTCGAACGCCTTTTTGCGGATGCTTCGCTGGTTCGAGTCGAGTTGGTGACGGGATTGCAGAATCAGATTCGAGCGCAATTTTCGGCGATGGGCCACCCGGTGGTCGGCGATAGAAAATACCAGCCGGCGGAATCGTCGGAGCCGCTAATTGCTCGCGTTGCTCTTCATGCCGCGCATCTTCAGTTTGTCCATCCGCGCTCAGGAAAGAGCGTCTCGATTGACTGCAAACTGCCCCCCGATTTTGAGCATCTGGTTCGAGAATTGTCGCGCTCAACGCGTGCGCGCCGGTGAGTCCGGGATTGGTCTGCCGATCGAGACCAGGATTGCGCCGGAGTAACAGGCAGTCTCATTTGCGGACCGGTGCCCCGAGGCTCATGCTTGTACGATCTCTCGCACGGCGCGATAGCCCTGATCGATGGCGGTATTGGTGTAGGCATGACCGTCAGCGTCCGAGTTCGCAATCTTAATTCTCCCGAAGGGCTGGCGGCCAATCGCACACGGACGTTCGGACTCCGGCTGGTCAAGAGGCTCGAACAATTCGTTGTACTCGTACGCATATCCGTGAGGCCAGCGGTTGACCGTAATCGCCTGAATGTCGCGAGCAGGGTCGAAGCCGCCGGCTCCGAGGGTGCGGCCAAGTTGATCTCGCACCTGACGTTCGAAGGTTTCGAATTTCGTGTTAACGAGTTCCCACCGTCCTGCCCGGTACTGGTCCTTGCAATTCAGACCAGGCTCGCACGGCGTGCGAAGAAGATGCAGCAGGCAAGATTCGTCGGTCGAACTGGGATAGTGGTAGTCACCCATGGAGACCGGGAAATCCAAGGTGATATTGGTGAAGTACGCTCCCGGCGCGTAGATCGCGCTAACGCCAAGTTTCTGAAATGCTTTCCAGTTGCTGATTTGCACGTTGGTGTAGACCAGAGGCATCTTCACACCGTAAGCCAGGGCTTCCTTTTGCTTGTCTGGCATCTCCGGACACAAATAGGGAATGACCATGTTGTAACAGGCGAGTATGCAATGCGCGGCGTGGATCCGGTGGGCCTTTCCTCCGCGAACGTAGGTGACTTCGACTTCCTTCGCTGTCTTTAGATCTGGTTGTGGATCTGAATCTCCGGTGTGTTTGACTCGCACTGCGGTGCTGTTCAGGCGAACGCGAATCGGGGAGTTGGCATCGTCCAGGCGAGCATAGTTGGCACGGGCCGTGACAATGTCCTCCATGGTGTGGCCGGGAATCGTACCGGGCACCAGGGAGCGCACCAGCATTCTGGCAATGGAAGCGTTGCCGTCCGGAAAATGGAAGATGTAAGGTTCATCGAGCTCGGGATTCTCCTCATGGCTCTCGGGGAGACGCATTCCCTTGAAGCCCGGAAATCCCTCCCTGGCGCAGTCAGCCGCCGACACGGCGTCAATCCCAACGGCATATAGATCGTGAGTCGAGCTCTGGAACACTTTGACCACGTCGGGATGGACCTTGGCGTATTGCAGCAAGAAATCTTTGTAGCTGGTCTTGATCAGCTTAGACTTCTTCTGCTCCGGAGTAAGGTCTGGCATGTAATCAACGCTGGCGTGCTGCAGACGGAGGAGATCCTTGCGGGCGGCTTCTGCGATGGGGATCCGGGAGACATTCTCCATTGCGAAGTTGAGGCCGAAGTAGTGCAGGCCTTTCTGGGGCACCAGGCGGTCGGCGCCAAATGTCTCTTTATCGAAGAAGACGGCTTCTTGCAGATGCATCGAGTCAAACAATTTTTGGTCGTAGTACTTGTAGAAGCGCCTTACGTTGATTCCTAGCTCTTTCAACAACCCAATCGACTCCTTGCTGTAATTGCCCGGCGCCTCGATGGATTGGGTCCCACCGTATCCGAGGAGTACTCGGTTTCCCGCCTGGAATTCATTGCGTTTGGCGTGTCCGCCGAAATCATCGTGGTTGTCGAGGACCAGAATCTTGGATTGCTGTCCAGCAAACTTGCGGTAGAAGTAGGCCGCCGCGAGACCGCTGATGCCAGCGCCGACAACGACCAGATCATACGACTCACCGTCGTCGACGGACTGGGCCCAGTCTTTATCCTTACCGTCGCGCAGGTCGTGCGCAACTTCCCACGAACCATCGTGACTGCCGCGAAGGCCGGTTTTAGCAGGCGGGTAATAACTGCGATCCTTCTCGGGAGCAACCGGGGATTGGGGCAAACCAAAGGCTTCCAGCCAGGTGGAATTCACTGCCACCAGGGATGTCCCCACGGCGATGCTTACTCCATTCAAGAAATCGCGACGGGTAATCTCGCGCCCCATACCTAATTCACGATCTTGATCCTTGTCGCTCATTTTGCTTCCCTCCCCAGAGCCGGTGTCTCAGGATTCGTACACCACTAGCCGGCAGCCATTGTGCAGTCAATCTTACAACGGCTATCCAGTAAATCCCCGGGGACAGCCCTTAGTTCAAAAGGGGAGCGGAGGGTCGACCTGACGAACAGACGAAGCGGGCTAAGCCTCGATCCGCAGATGCTCACGGTTGGCTAGGCGCCGCAGAGGAAGGCACGCCGGCAACCGCCTCCAGGGCTCCGCCGCAGTATGGGCAGAACTTATCGCCTGGATTTACGCTGCGCTGGCAGTGGGGGCAGACCGGCTGCAGGCGGTTGCGGCACCGGGGACAAAAGCTGAAGCCCGGCTCGACGTCGGCGTGGCATTGCGGACAGTTGGCGGCGCGCGGCTTGCGCAAAACGAAATAGAGGAGGATCCCGATCCCGTTGGGGACAAAGATCGCAATGAGCGTCCAAAGCAGGCGGCTCATCTTGCGCCGCCCCGCGTCCCGGTTTATGTAGCCGATCAGCACGACGTAGCAGCCGAGCAGCGTTCCCGCCAAAACTCCCAGCAGGCAACGAAGCGCCAGCGGAGGCGCACCGTGATCCCTGCCGGCAAGGACCACAACCAGCACAACCATCGCCAGAAAGGTCAGAACGGCGAAGAAGAAAACCCAAGACGCAACGATTCGGATTTCGTCCTTGAAGCGGGTGGAAGTTTGATTTCCGATAGTCATCACAAATCTCCTAACTCTGTACTCCGTACTCGATTCCATAGAGATCTGGTTCCCGGTTTGGCCAGCGCTCTCGATCAGCCCTGGTAAGAACCGGTATGATCCGCCAAGTGCGTGCCCCGGAGCAGCAGAAGCACTCCCGCCACCAGGGCTGGCGTCACACAGAAGACTAGAAAACCTACTTGCCAGATCGATGGCGCCAGCTGTGCCTGCGCGCCTACCCACGCAAAGCCACGCCACAGCGCGAACGTGCTCAGCAGCGCGCATAGGGTCACGGCTGTACAGCTGATCGAGACCAGCCACAAGCGCTCGCGCTGGCGCTGCAATTCCAGGGCGCGGCGACGCACCCTCATCTGCGTCGTCGAGACGAGGCTCCGCTCGGCGGCGATGGGGATCGCGCGCATCGCATGAATCGTCGCTACCACGTTCTCCGCGAATGTGCGGCATGAGGCGCATGTTTCCACGTGCGTTGCCAACCACGCTCGATCGGCCCCGGAAAGCGCCTCGGGTCCGGCCCATGCAATCAGGTTCCGTGCCCGTTCATGCGCGTCGTTGTTCATAGTGGTGTTCACAGCGGCGCTCCTTTCAACCACGGTTCGAGTGCGCTCAGGCCGCGGTAAATCCTGGATTTCACTGTTCCCAACGGCACGCGTGCCACGCTCGCGATCTCTTCGAGAGACATGCCTTCCTGAAAACGAAGCACGAGGGCTTCACGGTATTCCGCGGGGAGATGTTGCATACCGGCCGCGATGTGCTCGTTTTGCTCGCGCTGCAGAGTCATGTCAAAAGCCGAGGCCTGTCCGGTCGCAGGCACGTCCATGGGAGCTTCGTCGTCATTCAGCAAGCCGTCGAGGCTGGCGGGCTGCTTGCGGCGCATGTGATCGATCGCCAGGTTGCGCGCCACCGCGAAGAGCCAGGTACTGAAGGCGTACCGATCGTTATACTGGTGCCCGCGTTCAAGCACGCGAATCCAGGTCTCCTGGAAGAGGTCTTCCGCTAATTCGCGGCGTCCGGTCAAGTACACGAGATAGCGGAGAAGGCGATGCTGGTATTGCTCGATCAGCCGGTCGAGCAGGTCGGGATCTCGACGTCGAAGTCCACGAGCGATCTCGGTGCTCTCTTGCGCCATCGAGCTCTCGAAAAAGAAGGCAGCCGCGTTCATACTAATGACAGATACGCGGAGCGGGGGAAAAAAGACGCAAGCGAATCGTGCAAGAGGCTGCGCCTCCTCTAAACGACTGAAACGGCGCGGGCCGTCGAATTGATCAGTCTTTCGAAAACACAAACGGCGGCGCTTATTGCGGCTGCCGATCAGCAGCAATTAACTCCCTGCGACAAGCCGCTAGCCCGTAATCTTCCTGAATTCCTAGCCACTTTCGTCCACGGCAATTGGCTGGGCCGCCTGGTTAACAGCAAGGGAATGTCGTTCGGAGCCGGAATCAGACCAGCGAACCTCCTTGATCGATGTCATTGTCCTGTAGGCCGACAGCAGCTTCGGATTCATCCCAGCGGTCGTGATCCACATATCGAAATCGCCAAGGTTTCCGTACGTGACGTGACTATGTAATCCAGCCTTGCTGTGATCGGCGAGCAGAAACCGGCGAGTGGCGCGCTTGAGCATCACCTGGGTCAGTCGCGCGACGTCGGGCGAACGCACCAAACATCGTCCCGCGTCATCGATGGCGTCCGCGCCCACAAACACCGCATCGAAATACAGCATTTCAAGAAGCCGCTCAGAAAGGCTCCCCCCCAGGAAATTTGTGTCCCGGTTGTAAAGGCCGCCCAGGATCTCGAGCTTGATTTCGGGAAACCGGACGAGTTCCGGAATCACCGCAATCGAATTGGTCACTACGGTTAGAGGCGCGCGCGCTTCTAGGTTGGAGGCCAGATGAAAGGTCGTGGAACCGTCGTCGATCAGGATCACTTCTCCCCGCTTGACCAGATCGGCGGCCGCACGCCCGATTGCCTGCTTGAGCTTAAAATTCCGCCCTACCTGCTTTTGATATGCGGTATCAAACTGGCTTCGCACAATGCACCCGCCGTAGGTCCGCACAATGAATCCCGCCTTCACCAGAGATTCCAAGTCGCGGCGAACGGTGAGTGTCGACGTGCCAAAGTGCGTTGCAATTTCCTCGACCGTCAGTTCACGTTGCAACGCCCGTAGGAGAGAAACAACTTCCTGTTGTCTTTTTTCAGGCTTCACAGCGGCCTCGCTTGGATGGCAGGCTCACAAACAGAATTGAAGGGCGTCGCTCTATAGATGGATATCACGGATTTATCGCCTCGCCAGCTCTTTTATGTGGTCGCAGTCAGCATACAAGTCTTTCACGGATTCATACAGCTTCTGATAAAGGGCGTATGCGGAGTCATATACGGCCTGTTGAGAAGAATCCGGCGCGATCGTCTCCCGTATCGTCGTCATCGCCTGGACCGCGGAGGGAATGTCGGGATAGAAACCGCATCCCACGGCAGCCAGAATTGCCGCTCCCAAAGCCGCGGATTCCTCCTGTGCCGGAATAACTACGGGAATCTGGCAAGCGTTTGCCTTGATCTGCGACCAGATGCGGCTGCGCGCGCCGCCGCCGAGAATCCGTATTTCCTTTGCTCCCGCGCCCATCCGACTCAGACCTTCCAAATCCCGACGGATCAGAAACGCGATCGCCTCCATGATCGATCGCACAAAATGTCCTCGCGTGTGGCTGAGAGTAATTCCGTAAAACACTCCTCGAGCGATTTGATTGTATTCCGGGAACAGAGCTCCGGCTAAATGAGGAAGCATCACCAGACCATCACACCCAGGCGGCACTAACTCAGCCTCGCCACTGAGCTGTTCGTAGCTTATCCGGCCGGCCGCCGCATCAGCGTTTGCGCCGGCCAGCATATCTTTGAACCATTTCAATACCATGCCGCCGGTGGGATTCCAGGGCAGCAGGCAATAGGTGTCCGGAAGGGCGTGAATATGGCAGGGAATGCGGCTATTTTCGTGGAGAATGGGTTCTGATGTGGTCGCCAACAATGCGAGCACCGATCCCGTGCTCTCGCTAACCACTCCCGGAACGATGTTGGCGGCGGCGACGGCGGCACACACCTGATCGATCGCGCCAGCCACGACGCGCGTATCCCGGCTCAGGCCCGTCTCGCGCGCGGCTGCGCCGGTAACATTTCCGATGCACGCGCCAGGAGCGCACAACTCAGGCAGTTGTTCGGCGGACACGCCACCAAAACTGAGCATTTCCGGTACCCAAGTCTTGCTGCGAATATCCAGCAGCAGCGAGGAACTCCAAACCGTCTGCTCGGCCACCATCTTGCCGGAGAGACGGAACAGAATGTAGTCCTCTGGGAGAAGAAACTTGGCCGTTTTCTGTAAGAGATCCGGCTCGTTCTGGGCCATCCAGCGCATTTTTGTCAGCGGCCAAATCGGGTTGATCTCAGGCTGCCCACTAATTTGAAACACGTGGGCGGCGCCCATCTCCTGTTCCAGTTCGGCAGCTTGCGGCCGAGAACGGTTGTCCATCCAAACCATGGCGGGCCGGACTGGAGCACCGTCCGCATCCAGTGGGATTACAGTTTCCGTATGGCTGGACACCGAGAGCGCCCGGATCTGACTGGGATTGCCGCCCCATTTTGCCAGCGCTTTTCGGATGACTCTTACCATCGGCGCCCAATAGACCTCCGGGTCGGCCTCGACAATATCGCCGTCGGGCATGATCAGATATTCGTCGCTCGCCGCCGCCACCAGCACCCCTCGGCTGTCGAAGATTGCCGCTTTGACAGTCGAGATTCCCAAATCCAGCCCCAGCCAAAGATCATTCTCTGATTGCGTCATAACTGTCTTCTGTTGTTCAAAACTATCATACAATATGGAATAAATCGTCTAAATGTACAGGAAATAATACTTGACAGATCATAATATTCACATATAAAGTACGTTTTGTTCATTGCGATCCCCGTACGACCGGTCCTGGTCGTGCGGCGTCGTCACCCGTCCGCGAGGACGTTCGTTTGTCTTAATGTATGTACGACTGTTGAGCGGAGCAGCTTATGACGTTGCTTTCCCCGGAGAAAACTGAAATGCCCAGCATTGAATGGGCTGCCGTTGATCTCTCTCGTTACCCGCACATAGTAACCGACGTGCCCGGTCCGAAGTCAAAGCAAATGCATGGTCGGGCTGTGCAGTTTATGAAGGGTTACTCCAGCCAGGTAACCCTTTGCCCAGTAGTTTTCGACAGTGGTCATGGTTGCACCTTGACGGACGTGGACGGCAACACCTATCTCGATTTTTCCTCTGGCATTTATGTGACGACCTTGGGCCACTGCCACCCCAAAGTCACCGCGGCCGTACAGAAGGCCGCCGGCCAGCTCATGAACTGCCATGACTTCACGACTCCAGTCAAACTGCGGCTCCTGGAACGACTAAGTGAGATACTCCCAGGCGATCTCTCGGGAATCCAGCTTTATGACAGCGGTACGACGGCGGTAGAAGCAGCGCTGCGAGTTGGACGCGCGGCGACGAACAAGCATGAATTCTTGTCCTGTTACGGAGATTTCCACGGCAAGAGCGGTCATGCCGTGAGTTTGGCACGCATGACACGAGTAAGTGGTCCCACTCGATCTCCCGGTTTTTACATGGTTCCTCGCCCCAATCCGTATCGACCAGTATTCAAGAAACAAGATGGCAGTATTGACACTGATGCTTACATAACGTTCTACGATGAATTCATAAAGGAAGCCACGACTGGGCAAGTTGCGGCCATCGTTCTTGAACCAATTCAAGGCTGGTCCGGTTCCATCTTTCCGCCGGACGATTTTTTCCCAAAACTGCGCAAGTGGTGTGACCAGCATGGGATTCTGCTCATCGCGGACGAGGTCCTCACCTGCATGGGAAGAACAGGCAAGTTTCTAGCTATGGAACACTGGAACACGCTTCCCGACGTGGTCACGCTGGGAAAGGGTTTTGGCAACGGTTTTCCCGTGACGGCCATGGTCGTGCGCAGGCCCTACGCCGATTCCGTCGACAAGATCAGTGCCTCAACCAGTTATGGCGGGAATCCGATGGCCTGCGCCGCGGCCTTGGCTTCCATCGAAGCCATCATTGATGAAAGTTTATTGGACAACGCGAAACTCCTCGAGGAGTTCTTCCTGAAACGCCTGGCCAAGATGAAGGAGGATCATCCAATTGTAGGTGATGTGCGGTGCAAAGGCTGCTTGATGGGGGTGGAACTGGTGAAAGACCGCGCCACCAAGGAGCCATTCGATGTCGCGGGAAAGTTAATTTACGTTAGAGCGTTCCAGAAGGGGTTAGCTTGGATTCCGGCTGGCCACATTTTGCGAATGAGCCCTCCGATTGTGATGAACCTGGAAGTAGCGGCCAAGTGCATGGATATTATCGATGAGTCGATTGGCGAGGTCGAAAAGAGCTTGGGCTATTAGCGTCGTAACAGGTGGCTTAAGATGGGCGAGATTTAACGCTGTTTGTTTTCATGGGCAGAAAAGATAAGCACGCGTTTTATTAGCGGAGGGTTTCATGATAAATCCTAAGGTCGCGTTTGTGGGCTTCGGTGAAGTCAACACACCGAAAGAGATCATCCAGAAGAAGTGTGATCAGGCGATGCAATGGTTAACCTCCTCTGGCTTGGATATCTCCAGTACTGCTCCCGTATGCGACGATCCCGCAGGCGAGACCGCACAGCGGGCCATTTCTGAACTTACTGGCGGCAACTTCGACCTTCTGATTGCCTGCGTGGCGGGTTGGATCCCCAGTTACACCATTGTCCGCGTGCTTTCCGAATTCCGCCACTTTCCAATCATTCTGTGGGGACTATCGGGATGCACCGAAGGGGGGCGCCTGGTTACCACTGCCGACCAAGCTGGAACGACTGCGCTGCGGCAGACCTTGGAAGATCTCGGCTTCAATTTCCGGTACATTCCAAATTTTCATGATGCACCCCCCAGGGTGGATGAAATCGCCAGGATTGCGCGGGCAGCCTCGGCGGTCAGGGCACTGCGCAGTTCCAAGATTGGAATGATGGGATACAGGGACATGAATCTGTACAACACTCTCCACGACGGTGTTTCCCTGCGCAAGCAACTAGGGGTAGAAATCGAGTTTTTTGAAATGTTGGAAATGGTACAACGCAGTGACAAAGTCGATCCCGCGGAAGTTGCTTCTGTGCTGGTCCGCATTCGCGATAAGTGGACGTTCGAAGAACCACCGAACGCCAAAGGTCTCGAACAAGGTATCAAGTATTACCTGGCAATCAGCGAAATAGTGGCGGAGCGAAAGTTCCAGGGAATTTCCCTTACCGACGTCGACGGAATGAAGAAACTGCTGCAGTTCCCACCCGCCATGGTTTTCATGTTGCTGGCAGACGAACTCAATGTTTGTACTATTCCGGAGAACGATTCGCTGGGCGCCGTCACCCAGTTGATGACGCGCGCACTAACGGGACAGATCGCTGCGTACCTGGAGTTTTACGAATTCTTTTCTAACGGCGCCTTGCTGGGTGTTCCCGATTATGTGCCATCCGAGATTGTCGATGGCCCGGTCCGAGTCTCTCCCAGCAGCTTTGGACTTATTGCGGGTGGCTTGCTCAATGTATCTCGACTGAAGACGGGATTAGTTACCTTGTGCCGCCTGGCACACCGTCGAGGCCAGTACGTTCTTCATATTGCTTTGGGGAATGCTAAAACTCCCAGAACGTGGGAAGAAGCGGGGTGGACTCCGCCTGCGCCGCAATTGCCCGGAATCGAGTTCATTCTCCACGGAGACATGGAAGAGTTTTCCCAAAACGTGATGGGACAGCACTACATCGTCTCTTACGGAGATAACACAGCGCTGCTGAGAGAGTTTGCCAGGTTAGGCGGAATCGAAGTAATCGGATAAGACTTGAGCTGGAATAAAGTGCGGGAACTTACATGTCCCTCATAGGTGAAAAAGTGGCTCCCTTTGGACATGTAACTCTTCAAATAAGGTCCATGGGAGAGCTATCTGGCAAGCCAACCTGAGTCCGCATCGAGCGTTGCGGCCAAACCGAGCCCCGGATTACGCCGGGTCCTGACGCTCTGGGATTTGGTTTTCTACGGCATTGTGCTTATCCAGCCGATTGCGGCCGTGCCCCTGTTTGGAATCGCCGACAAACTTTCTCGGGGACACGTCGTCACGACCATTCTCATTGCCATGTTTGCCATGATGCTGACTGCTCTCAGCTACGGCCGCATGGCCACCGTGTATCCCGCCGCGGGTTCAGCGTATACCTATGTTGGCCGCGGCCTGAATGCCCATCTCGGATTCTTGACGGGATGGGCGATGATGCTCGACTACCTGGTCATTCCTATAGTCAACGTCATCTACGGAGCGCTCACGATTAACCGACTGGTCCCCGCGGTGCCCTATTGGATGGGGGCTGCGATCCTATCGATCGCGATAACCTACCTGAATCTTCGCGGTATAAAATCGACGGCACGCACCAACATAGCCTTGCTCTTCGTAATGTGCGGCGTCATCGGAGCTTTCATGTTACTCGCTGTGCGCTATTTGCTTCATTTGAACGGCCCCAGCGCACTCTTTTCAACCCAGCCGTTTTACACGCGTGGCACGACTGACTTCTCCTCCATCGCCACGGCCACTTCATTGGCTGCGCTGACCTACATAGGATTTGATGGCGTGACCACACTCTCCGAGGAAGTAAAGGATCCGGAGCGTAACGTCTTGCGGGCCACGGTACTTGTCTGTTTTCTGACGGGAATCTTTAGCGGCGTTCAAGTCTATCTCGCACAACGAGTGTGGCCCGACTACACGAGCTTTCCCAATGTCGAGACTGCTTTTATCGATATTTCCCGGCGAGTGGGTGGTATGGGCCTCTTCAACGCAATGGCTTTCATTCTGATCGTTGCCAGTCTGGGGAGCGGCTTGGGCGGTCAGGCGGGCGCCGCCAGGGTATTGTTTGGAATGGGCCGGGACAATGCCCTGCCTCGCCGGCCATTCGCTTACATTGACCCGGTCCACCGGGTTCCAACCTGGAATCTATGGATGGTCGGAATTATCGCCTTCTTAGGGGCCATATTTCTCGACTTCGAGCGGGCAGCGGAACTGATTAATTTCGGTGCATTCCTCGCGTTTATGGGAGTGAATCTGGCGATCATCAAACAGTTCTACTTTAAGGAACGAGTCGGCAAGCGAAGACATTGGTTCAACGACTTATTTCTCCCTGGCCTCGGCTTTGTATTCTGTTTCTGGATCTGGTGGAACCTCCAACGTCCAGCGAAAGTGGTGGGTGGAATCTGGTTTGTTATTGGCATTTTGTACCAGGCGATTACGACCAATGGATTTCGAAAGGAGCCTGTCCCGATCGAGTTTAGTGAGTCCTGATCGAGGTGCTATGTCAGGATCTTAAGATGACTGGCTGGCTAGGCTGCGGGTCGCCTTAGTGCCAGTGCTGGTTATCGCTTGTCGAATTCCTGTGGTTTTACTGCATTAACTGAATGAGAGAGTATGAGAAGGATACGGTTTGGATTGATTGGCTGCGGTTTGATGGGGCGTGAGTTTGCCAGTGCCCTGGCGCGGTGGTGCCACGTGCTGGATATGCCTGCCCGCCCGGAACTGGTCTCTATTTGCGATCGTTTCGACTCCCCTTCGGATCTGAGCCGCTGGTATACCGAGAATTTTCCTTCCGTCCGGCAGGTCACGAGTAACTACAAAGAACTCCTGGCCAATCCCGAGGTAGAAGCGGTTTACTGCGCCGTCCCGCATCACTTGCATCAGGAGTTCTACTGCGCGGCCCTCCAAGCGGGCAAGCACCTGATGGGCGAGAAACCTTTCGGCATCGACCAGCCCGCGAACCGAGCCATCTTGGCGGCGGCCCAAAAGCGCCCGGAGCTGCTGGTGCGCTGTTCGTCGGAGTTCCCCTTTTTCCCAGCCGTGCAAAAAATCGGGGACATGATTGAGCAAAAGGCTTTCGGGCGAGTGCTGGAAGTCAATTGCGGCTTTCTTCACTCCAGCGATCTCGACCCTCATAAGCCGATCAATTGGAAGCGGCAAGTGGAGTTCAATGGCGAGTATGGCTGCATGGGGGATTTGGGAATGCATGTCTGCCACGTCCCCTTTCGGGCGGGATGGCGGCCGCGGAATGTGCGGGCGATTCTTTCCAAGATCGTTACCGGGCGTCCCGACGGCAAAGGAGGCATGGCGCCTTGCCGGACCTGGGACAATGCCACGCTGTTCTGCGAGGCCGACTGCGGCGCGGGGGGGGCGGTGTTTCCCTTGACGATGAAGACCCAGCGCATCGCTCCGGGCGAGAAAAACACCTGGTATTTGGAAATCCGCGGTATGAAGGCCTCGGCGCGGTTTAGCACCAGGAATCCGCGCCGTCTGGAACTGCTGGAGTACGGCGGGGGCGAGCAGTCCTGGCAACAATTGGATATGGGGCAGGAGACCGCCTTTAAGACGATCACCGGTTCGATCTTCGAGTTTGGATTCTCGGACGCGATCCTCCAGATGTGGGCCGCTTTCGTGTATGAGTTGGCGACAGGCCAGCGACGAAAACAGTTTGCGGGCTGCGTCACTCCTGAGGAAACGGCTCTGAGCCATGAACTCTTAACCGCTGCCTTAGAATCTCACCGGCGGACCGAGGTCGTCGGAATCGAGTCGGCAGGTTGATTTTCTCAAGACGGGCACCAAACTCGGAGCAACACTGAACCTCAGCGCCGAATGGATGGGTTTTGTTTGACGAGCGCCTCCAGGTTCGGAAAACCAGCGTTGCGCCAGAACCGCAGTCTCGTTCGGCCTTCTTCGACGGCTTGTAGCACCGCTTCCCTCTCGACCGGATCTGGCGAAGCCTTGTTCCAGAGCGGATCCAAGAGTTTCTGCAACGGCACGCCTCCATCGAGGAAAGACTTGTCGAGTGCAGTCATGGCTGCGGCCGTGCCCACCGCGTAACGCACAGGGTTCAAACCCTGCTGCAGGCCAATGCGGACCGTGCCCACCAACCGGTCATCCCACTCCAACTTCCGTCCCGGATCGCGCCCAACCCGTTCCACCGTATCGCCCAGGTATGGGTTGAACATCCGCACCAGCAGATCTGTGGCATAGGCGCGGTAGCCTTCGGGAGTGAAGAGAGTGTCCTTGCCCCAATGCCTGCGAATTAGCGCCTCGCCGGACTCCTCGATGAATGCGGCCTCCAGAAATGCGCTCACTCCCGCAGCTTTCTCAAGATCGGCGATTCGCTCCGCACCCAAGATCGCTCCGAGGTAGGCCGCCACGGCGTGGGTTGAGTTGTGTCCGTAGAGCTTGGCTTCCTCAAAAGGCAGCAGGTCTGGCTTTTCTTCGAACACTTCGATGCCCCGGCGGAAGCCGCGGGTAGCGAGTGTATCTCCAAAGGATATTTTTGAAATCAGAATTCGATTGAAGGCTTCCACCAGGAATGCGCGGGGATTGATTGGCGTGACTGTCTTCAGGCCGCGCTCTTGAATCTCATGCGGGTCTGCGACCACGCCGCTCATTTTCCCGATTACCGTGTTGAGAAGCGAGACTCGGCCGCGGACCCGATCATGCTCCTCCCGTGAAATCGCACTCAGGACCGCCGCTTCCAGGATTTCGGCAGCATGGTTGTGATTCTCGGCCGCATAGACGACTGCTGGCGGGCCGTTCGCAGCGGCCTTCCGCCTGAGACCGTCGGCCAATAGCCGATGCACGCTTCCCGCGGAGTCGGAGCTGTAGTGCGTCACACTCGGCAGGGCGGTTGCGATTTCCGCGGCCTCGGCCACCGCCGCCGCCAGAAACTCACGGTCGCGTTCGTCTTCCGGGTTCGCGATCTCCACCGGACCAATCTCTACCGCTTCCACTCGGTCATGGTAGGCCACGTTGACCGCGTATTGTCCCGCCGATTGGCGGAGCGCGTTCACCGCATTCGGCATGACCTCCGCTACCACGAGACGACGAAAGTTCCCCGAGCGAAAGGCTTCGTAGAGGAAGAGGCCGGCTTGAATGGCGCCAAAGCCGAAGCCGACGAAGGTGCGATTGCCCGAGAGTGACACTCAGATCTCGCTTGCCTGCAGGTAGGCGCGTTCGTCCGCGCCCGACCACGAATCCACGCTGTGAATTTCCCTAGTACGCCGATGTGGGTATACCACGGCCTTTCCGTCGATTTGCTGGGCCTTGACGAGTTCGAGCAGCGCAATAGCATGGTCAAGATCGCCAATGCGGGTGATGTGCGCGCCGGCATCGATCTCTTCCGCCGCGATGAGTTCCAGCGTGCGCGCGATATCCCACGGCGAGCCGCCACTCGACCCGGTGACGTTGATCTCTTTGTAGTGGACCGCGCTGGCGTCAATGCCCACGATATCGTCGCCCTTTTTCAGTCCACCGAAGAGGTTGAGCACGGCGCCTCGCCCGACCAGATGCTGGGCGCTTTCGATCGCTTTCTTCGACCCGACGGCAACGATGACGTCGTCCGCTCCGCGATGGTCTGTCAGTTCGTCCACTACTTTCTCAACCGGAGTAGAAGCGGCATGGACAATGTGCAACGCGACTCCTGCTTTCGCCGCCCGCGCCGCGAAGAGCTTCCGGACAAGCCCCAGACGCTCCTCCAGAAAATCTGCTACCACAATCGCGCGTGGCCGGTAGCCGAAGGCCAAGTCGACGTGCATTCGCCCCATCGCGCCCGCCCCGACGATCACGATTACGCCTCCCGGCTTCAGTCCTTTCAAGGCTTCCCGCCCAGCCAGCGGACTGCTCTGGGTCAAATGCAGGTGATGCTCCTGGGCCGAGACAACGCAGGAGAGTGGCTCACTCATGGCAGCGTGCGCCAGCGGCACGTGTGACCCTGGAACCGGCAACAGGCATCCGGAATTCAGGACCTCTTCGGGGATGAGTATGTACTCAGCCAGATGACCCGCCAGCGTGTAGCCCACGGCTACCTTGCTGACTCCCTTACCAGAATCGCGATACCGTTCTCTGTGATTGACAGGTGGGTGGTCCACGGAAGGCTGGACCACGTAGCGCTCACCGAGCCGATATTGTGCCTGAAGTGCCTCTCCGACTTTCACCACCGTTACCGCGCCTTCGTCGCCCAGAATTGCCGGAAATCGGCACACGTCCCAGCCGTACATTAATTTGTGGTCCGGGCCCTGCTCGATAAGCTTGATCAGGGACGTGCAGATGCCCGCTGCTTCCACCCGAGCCAGCAACTGATGCGCGATGGGACTCGGCACCGGAACCTTCCTGACGGCGAGGTGTTCGAACCCAACGCCGTCGAGGATCAGCGCTCGCATTTCGAGCGGGATGTTCTCTGTAATCTGATCTTTAGCCTTCATATAACGAAAACGCTAGCCCTCAAAGTCCGCGCAAATCGATACAAATGTATAGCGAACGATCGTACATGTCAACAGTAATGGCATTTTGTATTCGTATTTTTATCTATAATGTTCTATTTAGCTAACTTTAATAGTTGATATACGATCACAAACGCGCTAGACTCAACTCAGATCAAGGCCATCCCTGCTCGGCAGATCTAACGACGAAGGTCCCCGACGGAAAGGAATCAGGACGACGCAGATGGCAGTCGCGGTTGAAATGCCGAAGCTGGGCAATACGGTGGAAGAGTGCCTGATTGCCAAGTGGCTCAAAGAAGAGGGCCAAAGGGTCTCTGCCGGCGAAACGGTGGTCGAGATCGAGACCGACAAGACAAGTTTTGAAGTCACGGCGCCCGCGGACGGTACGGTGCTGGCCACGTTCTTCGAACAAGGCGCCCTCGTCCCAGTCTTTACAAAGCTATTTGTGATCGGCAATCCCGGCGAGAATGTTGAAGCATTTCGTCCGCAATCGAAAGGGTCAACCCCGGCAGCAGACGCTGCAGGCTCCCCGATGCCAAGTGCGCGAAACGCCAGTACGGGCGGCCAACCAGTTGCGGCAGCCAAAGCTTCCCTCCCCCACTCCGCCGCGCCCTCGAGTCCCAGGGCGCGGCGGTTCGCCGAAGAACACAACTTTCACCCGCCAGTGGTGAACGGATCCGGGCCCGCCGGCCGCGTTCTGGAAGCCGACCTGCGCGCCCTCTATCACAGCTCTCCGAAAGTCTCTGGCGCGGCGAGCCGGCGAGTGCAAAACGGGGCGGAAGCTCCGCTGGAGGGTTCGGGAATCGGTGGAATGGTCCTTGCCTCCGATCTGGATGCGCCAGAAACTCGGATCTCCGGTGTTCGCGAGAAGATTGCCCGCCGCTTGCGCGAATCGCTCGCCAGCACCGCGCAGTACACGCTCCATTCTTCCGCCGACGCCCGCGGCTTACTCCTGTTGCGCGCCCGTATCAAGGCTTCGTCTGCCGGACCGGACATCAATATACCGGACATCAACATCAATGACCTAGTGACCTTCTGCACCGTGCAAGCACTGTTGCAGGTGCCCGAGCTTAACGTGTTGTTCCTCGATGGAAGAATTCATCAAAGCCGGGGCGTTCACATCGGATTTGCTTGCGACACTCCCCGCGGATTGCTCGTTCCCGTCGTGCGCAATGCACAGGCACTGACGGTCGCGGCGCTGGCCGCCCGTATGAAGGAGCTCTCGGCCCAGACGGTCCAAGGCAAGATCTCCGCTGACGATCTCACCGGCGCCACCTTCACCGTCAGCAACCTCGGCGTGTTCGGCATTGAATCCTTTACCCCGCTTCTCAATCCTCCCCAGGTGGCCATTCTCGGGATCAATGCCATTCAACTGAAGGCAGTCCGCAAAGAGGGCAAAGTGGAATTCATCGATTCCATCGGCCTCTCTCTTACGCTCGATCACCAGATCATTGACGGCGCGCCGGGCGCGAGGTTCCTGAAAGTGGTTCGCGAAAAGATCGAAAACGTGGAGCAACTATGTACGATTTGATCGTCGTCGGTGGGGGCCCGGGAGGATATGAAGCAGCCGCCCACGCCGGCAAAATGGGGAAGAAGGTCGCGCTGGTCGAGAAGGAGCAGCTCGGCGGCACCTGCCTGAATGTCGGGTGCATCCCGGCCAAGACCTTCTTGCGGTCATCGCGGCTCTTTCGCGAATGCCGTGAGGCCGCTGCCTATGGTGTGCGAGTCGGAGCGCCGGAGTTTGACATGCCCGCCGTGGTCGAGCGTAAGAGCCGCATTGTGGCCGCACTCGGCAAAGGGGTGCAGGGTATCCTCAAGCGGGCGGGTGTGGAAGTCATCCGCGGGCACGCGCGTCTGCTTTCGCGCAACACCATTGAGGTAGCGGGCTCCCGTTACGAGGCGGCGAACCTTCTTCTGGCCACCGGCTCACGTCCCGCGGTGCCGCCGATTTCGGGAATCCAGTCTGAGCACACGCTCGATTCGAACACGGTGTTCGGTCTGCAACATGTGCCCAAGACCATTGCCATCATTGGCGGTGGCTACATTGGTTTGGAGTTTGCCTGCTTTTTTCAAGAGATCGGCACGCAGGTCAGCGTGTTCGAGATGCTGCCACAAATCGCGGCGGGCGCGGACGGAGAGATCTCCACCCGTATGCTTCAAATCCTGGAGCGGAAGGGCATCGAGTTTCATCTCTCCGCAAAAGTGCTGCGTATCGAGGGCCATACTTTGCACTTCGCTGCTCCAGGGGGAAAGCAGTCGAGCGTGGAGGCCGATTACATTTTGAATTCCACCGGCCGAGTCCCGGTCGTCGACGATCTTGGGCTGGAAAATGTTGGAATCGACTTTACTTCCAAGGGTATCAAGACCTCAGAGCAGGGGAAGACGAACGTGTCGGGAATCTGGGCGTGTGGCGACGTCACCGGAAGGCGCATGCTCGCCCACGCCGCCACCCGCGAAGGAATCGTTGCCGTGAACAACATGTTCGGACGGAAGGACCGGGTTCGTTATAACGCGGTGCCCGCCGTGGTTTACACCCATCCTGAAGTTGCCATGGTTGGCAGAACGGAAGAAGAGCTCAGGAATGCTGGGATCAAGCACAAGAAATCGGTGGTCCCAATGGCCGTTGCCGGGCGCTTTCTCATCGAGCACGAGGACGGGACTGGTCTCGTCAAGGTCCTGTGTGGGTCGGATTTTGGAGAAATCCTGGGAGTGCACGCCATCGGCGACGGATGCAGCGAATTCATCGTTGCCGCGGCCATCATGGTGGAGACCGAAATGTGCGTTGCCGATGCCAGCGAGATTGTCTTTCCTCATCCCACCGTTTCCGAATCTTTGAAAGAAGCGATGGCTGGAGTGCATTAGGAGTTCCGTCATAGAAGTTTCTTCATAGGGAGTTTAGTCATAGGAGTTACAAGCAATGCCCAAGTCGATTGTTATTGAACCGAGAGAGGTTTTTGCCAAGTCGAAGATCCATTTGTCCGACATCCCCATCAATGCCTACGACCGCACGCTGGAGGAGGAACTGGGCAATTACTCCACCGAAGATTTTCTGCATATTTGGCAGGACATGTGCGCGATCCGCGAGTTCGAAACCATCCTGAACGAAATCAAGACCAAGGGCGCTTACAAGGGCGTTGCGTATAACCACGCCGGACCTGCGCATTTGTCGATCGGACAGGAAGCGGCCGCGGTGGGAATGGCTTTTCCTCTGGCGCCGGAAGATTTCATTTTCGGTTCGCACAGAAGCCATGGCGAAATTCTCGCCAAAGGCTTTTCTGCCATTCGCAAACTCACCGAGCCGCAATTGTCGACCATTTTGGAGTCGTATCGCGACGGAGTCATGCTGCGTCCCGTCGAGCGCGAGTACCAGGGCACGGTCCGCGAGTTGGCCGTTCGCGCTTTTGTCTACGGAGCCTACAGCGAGATCTTCGCGCGCGAGACTGGATTCAACCGCGGCCTGGGCGGTTCGATGCACGCGTTCTTTGCTCCCTTTGGAATCTATCCCAACAATGCCATTGTCGGCGGCTCGGGTTCGATCGCTCCCGGCGCGGCGCTCTACAAGCGAGTGAACCGCAAGCCGGGCATTGTCGTCTGCAACATTGGAGACGCTTCATTCGCCTGCGGCCCGGTCTGGGAAGGCATCACCTTCTCGGCGATGGATCAGTACCGCAAACTGTGGGATCAATCGCTGGGCGGAGGATTGCCGATCGTCTTTAACTGCATGAACAATTTTTATGGCATGGGCGGACAGCCCTGCGGGGAAACAATGGGAGTGCAGTTCATCGCCCGCATCGGCGCGGGCGTCAATCCCGAACAGATGCACGCCGAGCGCGTCAATGGATACGATCCCTTGCCCGTGATCGATGCTTTTCGCCGCAAGAAGCAGGTCCTGGCCGAAGGCCGCGGTCCCGTTCTGCTCGATACCATCACGTATCGCATCAGCGGCCACTCGCCTTCCGATGCCTCCAGCTATCGTTCGAAGGAGGAAATCGAGCACTGGCAGAAGGCCGATTCGATTGCCGCTTTCCGGAAGCGGCTGGCCGAGGGCCACGTCCTGACGGAAGGCGAACTGGACAGCGCCCGCGAAAGCATCGAAACGATCGTCTTCGACATGTTCCGCCTGGCCGCCGATCTCGAGCGCAGCCCGCGCATCGCGATCGATTCCGACCTTGTCGACCGCGTCATGTTTTCGAACCGGCACGTCGAAAAGTTGGACGATCGTGAACCGGAGTTTCTGCAAGACATCGCGTCAAATCTTAGGGTGCAGCAGCTCCGCGGCAAGATCCGGACTCCCACCCACGACGGCAAGCCCGTTCCCAAGATGAAGGCATACAACATACGCGATGCCATCTTCGAGGCCATGTTGCACCGGTTTTCCATCGATCCCACGATGATTGCCTTTGGCGAAGAAAATCGCGACTGGGGTGGCGCTTTTGGCGTCTATCGCGGCTTGACGGAAGCGCTTCCCTACCATCGCTTGTTCAATTCTCCGATTTCCGAGGCGGCCATCGTGGGCGCCGCTGTGGGCTATGCCATGTCCGGTGGCAGAGTTGTGGCTGAGCTCATGTATGCAGATTTCATGGGACGTGCCGGTGACGAGATTTTCAATCAACTGTCGAAATGGCAGGCCATGTCAGCCGGGCAACTGATGATGCCGGTCGTCCTGCGCATCTCCGTCGGCGCGAAGTACGGCGCCCAGCACTCGCAGGATTGGACCGCGTTGGTGCATCACATCCCGGGTCTGAAAGTGGTCTATCCGGTGACGCCGTACGACGCCAAGGGTATGATGGCCTCCGCCCTGGCTGGAACCGACCCCGTGGTTTTCCTGGAAAGCCAGAAAATCTACGACATCAGCGAGATGTTCGTCGAGCAAGGCGTTCCCGAGGCCCACTATGAGATTGATCTGTCGGAGCCCTCCATCAAGCGCAAGGGCAAGGATCTGACGATCATTACGCTGGGCCCGGCTCTTTACACCGCCGTCGCCGCCGCCGATCGGTTGGAAAAAGAGTATGGTGTCTCGGCAGAGATCGTTGACCTTCGCGCCGTCAATCCGCTCAATTACGAATTGCTTGTGGCTTCGGTCCAGAAGACCGGCAAGGTCCTGCTCGCCAGTGACGCGGTGGAACGTGGTTGCGTCCTGCACACGGTGGCCACCAACCTCACGCAGCTTTGCTTTGACGATCTGGATGCGCCGCCGGTCGTCGTCGGCTCGCGCAACTGGATCACGCCCGCCGCGGAACTGGAAGCCATGTTCTTCCCGCAGCCCGGCTGGTTGCTCGATGCGGTCCACGAGCGAATCTTGCCCCTGAAAGGCTATCGGCCAGACACAAACTTTACGCTCGGAGAACTGGCGCGCCGGAGCCGCCTCGGCGTGTGAGCGAGAAGCCAAAGTCATGGGCCGCGATTCGTTGGATTGCACGCGGCCGAGGCCCCAACTGTAACGTGATCGGTAGCCCTGGGTTCCGACCGGCGTAACGAGGACAGAAACAAAAGCCATGCTTGCTGAAGAACGCAGGTTTCGCATTCGCGAGATTCTTACCACGCAACGCACGGTCAGCGCTTCTGAGCTGTGCGCGACGCTAGAGGTGACGCCGGCAACGATTCGCCGCGACCTGGCGGCGCTCGAAGATGAAGGAGTGCTGGTCCGCTCCCACGGCGGCGCGGTGTCGCGAATGTCGAGCACCAAGTTTCAGCCTTCTTACGAAACCTTGGTGCGCAGCAACAGCGAAGAAAAAGTTGCCATCGCGCGCGCAGCAGAGAAACTAATCCTCGATGGCGATACCGTATTCCTCGAGGGCAGCACAACCGTGTTGGAGTTGGCGGGCTTGTTGCACAATCGCAACCGGCTCACCGTAGTCACCAATTCCCCTACGATCGTATGCCAACTGCAACGCAGCCCCGGCGTGACTGTCTTGTGCACAGGCGGCGACCTGCAGAAGGACATTTTCTATTTCTCGGGAGAGTGGGCGCATCGTGCCCTTTCCGAAATACGGTTGGACAAGGCCGTCCTGGGCGTGAGCGCCATCGATCCCGGTTACGGAATCTCCACCGCCAATCATGCCGAGGCGCAGATCAAGAAAATGATCGCCAAGGCGGCCAAGACTCGCATTGCACTTGCCGATCACAGCAAGTTCGGCAAGCAGTCTTTTGCTTATGTGGGGCCGGTCAGCGATATCCACACCCTGGTGACTGACTGTGGAACGGACTCGAAGTACATTACCGACCTGCGAGAAGCCGGGCTGGAAGTCATCGTCGCCGAAGTGCAGCCGGCTCAACCTCCTGCCCAAAACAATCGATCTGCTTCAAATAGAAAAGACTGACAATCGCGTCAGATAAGGATAGGGGAAGCCGAATCCCGCTCCCACGGCGGAGGAATTCTGACGGAGGCCATTCCCGCCGCCGTGGCTGCCTGAATGCCCATCGCCGTGTCTTCAAAAACGAGACAAGCCTTTGGCGGAACTCCGAGCTTGGCAGCGGCAAGCAGAAAGGCTTCTGGGTCAGGTTTGCTCTTCTTGTAGTCTCCCGCACAGACCAATGTGTCGAATCGATCGAGGAGCTTCAGCGATGCTAGAGACGCCGTCACCGATTCCCTTGTGCTTCCCGAAACGACAGCCAATGGAATCGACCCATGCTGGGCCTCGATATGTTCCAGAACTTCAGGAACAGCCGTGAGCTGCGGAAGTAGCTCGAGATAGAACTCTTCCCTCCGATGAGAAACGATTTCCACGGGCATGTTCAGCCCGTGTCTTTGGTTTAGCGTGGATATGATCTCAGCTATGGGCATACCGCCCCACGAGTAGAAAAGCTTCTCATCAAATTCGCAATTCCATTCGCCCAGCGCCTTCTTCCAGGCAATGTAGTGAAGCGGCATGGAATCGGCAATGGTGCCGTCGCAATCGAATAAATAGGCTCCAAAGGGGCCAGGCGGCAATTTGAGTTTCATGCGGCTGCACTAGAGTTTAGAAGATTGTTAATCATGTCAGGATTATGGGGAACTCTCCACGGGGCGCTCTGAGTCACTTGAGATGGCCCGATTATGCGCCCGGAGTCCGGAACGAGGACAGCGCCGATCTTCGGCAGAACTCGCCCAGAGCGCAGTGCTCGAAAGATGTCATTGCGGCCCCAGGTGATAGTTCATTCTTTACAAAGCATATCAGGATTTCTTCACCCTGTGGAAGGGTGCTGATCCAGACATACCTTCTCAAACAAGCTCGTGCTGAATTTCACCGACTGGCCCGTAGCGGCGGATTGCCGGGGGAGGGCACCGCCGCATCAAGCTACCAGAGAATTCCTCGCAGCGATCAGAAGTTGACCTTAATCCCGGCCTGTCCGATTCGTGCAGGTTGCGCGCTGGTCACGAAGCCGAAGGGGCCATTTATATCGCCGCTCGGGGTATTGAATTGCGCATGGTCGAATAGGTTGAAGTATTCCATGCGGAAATCAAACCCAACGCGTTCGGTGATGTGGGTTGTTTTTATAAGGGAAACGTCGGTATTGTTCAGACCCGGACCGTGCAGGAACCGCCGTCTTACATTCCCCGCAGTGCCGATCGCCGGCTCAGAGAAGGGTGTGGTATCGAAGTATTGCCCGTTGTGGTCCCTCGGATTGAAGGTTTTGACGTGAGCGCCATTGTAATTGGGCAAATCAACTGCATTGAAACCCAGAATACCGAACAGATCGCAGCCACACAGCGAGGTGTCGTAGCCATTGCTGGAATCGGTGAAAGTGATGGGTACGCCAGTGGTAAATCTCGTGGTCCCGGCAATCTGCCAACCGCTCAGGAGTTTTGCTGCGGCGCCACCCTGGTGCGAGAGCCAGCGAGCGAAAGGCAGATCGTAGGAATAACTGGCGACAAAATTGTGGGTGATGTCAAATTGCGACAGTCCCTTGCTCAACTTAATGTTATAGGGGTTGGTCAGGTCGTAAAATCCGGACCCGTAATCCAGTGCCTTGCTAAAAGTGTATGCGGCCAGGAAATGAAATGCTCCAACACTTCTAGTTAAGCTGACTTGCAATGAGTTGTAACTGGATGTGCCGATGGTGGATTCGTAGGAATTGTCTCCGAAGTCCAGCAAGCCCTCGCTTAAGTAATCGCCCGATGTGACGGAATACTTCCGTGTTCCGTAATAGGTTTGGCTGCCGACGGTGTAAATGGAATCCTCACCAGCCGGTCCACAGCCGCCGCCCTGAGCTGCGATTTGTAGGCAGAGCTGCGGATTGCCCAGGTTGTTCGCGATTTGCTGGTATAGATGCCTGCCCATGCTTCCGACGTATCCTGCGCTAAAGATCGTCGAACGCCACAGTTCTCTTTGCCAGGTTAGGTGGTAATTGATGGAATAGGGGAGTTTGTTGTCCGTGTTAAAAGCTGGCGAGAAGGCGATCGGCTGGAAGGGGGCGAAATTCGTGTCCGCTCCAGTTGGCGGTACCCAGGGAAAGGGCTGAAGGTTATTCGCCCCGGTCTTGTAATTCGTATAGGGCTGTTCGAAGTAGGGGGGGGAAGCGCCATTCACGAACAGGCCAAAAGGCGCGTCTCCCATCGCGAAGGCTTGCCCGGTGGTATCGAAATTGGTGTAGAAGAGACCAGCGCCAGCCCGAATGCTGGTCTGGCCCGTGCCTCCGAGAATCGCCTTCAACAACCCGCTCGAAGCGGAAGGAGCATAAGCCAAGCCGAAGCGCGGAGCGAGGTTATTCCATCGCGTAGGGGCAAGGGTCTTCGGAATGCCTTTGTCGCCGGGGAAAAGCCATCCGGTCGGTGAATTCGCGTAGACCGTCGACTGTTGACCGGGAACAAAAGCCTGGATCCTGCCCTTGGTATCGTACCAGGGCTCACTGACTTCCCAGCGCAGCCCGAAGTTGACGGTTAGAGTTGGACTCAGGCGAAAACTGTCCTGGGCGAACAGGTCGCCCATCTTGCTGCGCGCGTCCAGCGACTGTGCGCTACTCTGGGTAAAACCAGAGGGAATGCCCAGCAGGTAATCGACAAACTGATTTCCGCTCTGGCCGCCATCAAAAGTATACAATCCGTTCGGATCCGGCCCGCCTCGACGGTCCCATTCGGAATAACCGAACGCGCCGCCAAACTTGAAGGTGTGACGGCCCCAAGTCTTCGAAAAGGCATCGGAGAATTGGAACGCGGTCTGGTAATTGCCGTCCTGGATAGCAGCTCCCATACTCAAACCCGAACTGAAGCTCATCAGCGGAACGCCTTCAATCGCCGGCCGCGATGGGAGGATGCCCTGGCCTCCCTCGACGAATCCGAAGGAACTCACTTTCCCCAAACCTCCCGTCGCGTAGTTGCCGGGATTCTTGGAGCGAGTGGCATTGATGCGGAATTCATTCACCATGGTCGGGCCGATCAGCCGCGTGTTGCTGAAGTTGCCTTGCTGCGCTCGGAAGGGCCGGGTATAAGGGAAGTTGGGGTTGCCGTTGAGACCCGGATTATCCTGCGAGGAATTTGTGAAGTTGTAGTACCAAGTCCAGTTTCCCGTGCTCTTTGTGTTCAAATCGATGCGGGCTCCAAACTTATTTTCGTCGATCGTCGTCAAAAAACCGTTCTCGGTAAAAAAGTCGCCCGAGCTATTTGGGTTGGGAAGGAACTTCAGGGTTCCAAGCGCAGCCGGAGACCACGCACTCTGCGGAATCATCGCATTGGGAAACACGCACTGCACAGTAGTCGTGCAGTTTACGCCGTATGTTACCGGGTTGGGCGTGTTCCAGCTGGCCGGGGTATAGTCGGAAGCGAGAAAATAGAACGGTTCGCCCGGATTCACCGAGTAAGCCAAACGCTGCGACAGTGTACCGGCAATTCCGGCACTGGTTCCCGGTACCACATTCGGAACCTGGCCCTTCGTTCCATCGGAGAGCGTCTCTGTGGTCGAGAAGGAGCCCGCTTGGTCGGAAAAATTGCCGCCGCGCTCCGGTGTGCTCATGACCTGCACCTGCGACCCGGGAATCGCGTGGGCCGTACGCGTGCCTTGGTAATCACCGAAGAAGAACAGCCGGTTCTTGATGATCGGGCCGCCGATCACGCCTCCGAATTGATTCTGGCGGAAAACACTGACGGGGTTACCCGCATTGAAATAATCATTCGCGTCCAAGGCGGTATTGCGCAGAAACTCGAATGCCGTGCCATGCAAGGAATTACTTCCTGATTTCGTGATCACGTTGACCAGTGCGCCGGAAAAGTGGCCATACTCCGCGTCGAAAGAATTAGTCAGCAGCCGGAACTCCTGAATGGAGTCCAGCACCGGAATAATGTTGGCGCCATTGCCCGATGTGTCCTCGACGCTTCCGCCGTTGACCATGAATCCGTTGGCGTTTTCGCGCTGGCCGTTTACGGAGACGTTCCCTGCGTCGTTGGAGTTGGAGCCGCTGCCGTTGGCGTAACCACTAGGCTCGGCAGCGGTGGCGCTGATGGGCGAGACTCCCGCCTGCAGCCCGAGCAGATCGATATAGCTTCGGCCGTTGAGCGGCATGGATAGAATCTTCTTGTCTTCGATCACCTCTCCCAGTTGCGTAACGGAGGTCTCGACTTGCACGGTATTGGCCTCGACCGTCAACTGCTCTGACGCCTTGCCAACTTGAAGCGTGAAATCAATCCGCAGTCTCTGGTTCACCAGCAATCGAATCCCGGTCTGTTCGGCTTTGCGAAAGCCAGCCATCTCCGCTGTGACGGCGTATCCCTCTCCAATCGGGACCTCAAGAAACTCATAGGTGCCATCTTTCGCAGTGGTGGTTTGGCGTGTGAACCCGTTTCCGGAGTTGATCAGTGAAACGGTCACGCCCGCCACGACCGCACCGGAAGAGTCAAGTACCGTGCCGACCACGGCGCCGTTGACATCCGCCAGAGCAGAAATCGAGTAGAGAAGAATCAGACCCAAAATACAGAGCTTGCAAAATGAAGCGACGGTGGATCGTGTCATGGCCCCCCCAGATCATCCATTATGAACACAACGTACTGTATCCATGAATATTATGATCTGTCAAGCATTAAATTTGGCGTAAAAATAGACGATTACACCATATTCTGTGTTAGTTTTGAACAATGGAAGACGGTTCTAGTCTGGATCGAGACCGAGAGCGCCCGGAATCTGACTCGGATTGACTGTTCCTGTTCGACTCATCACTCCAAGGATGGCTTCCTTTCACGCCCGGCCAGATCAGACGGGTGAAATCACTCCTCGTGCCATCTGCCCATCGACCATTCGCAGATCCCCACTGGATTGATAGGCTTCGTCGCGGCGGAAATACTCAAGAGTCAGGCCGCCCGTGGGATGCGCAAGAAGCTCTACTATTTTCGCGATCAGCAGGGTCTGGAAGTAGACTCTGGCTGCTTTTTGCAATTCGGTAATCCGTCGCGAGAGCACCTGTCAAAGACAATTCTCGAACGGACTCCTAGGCAACTCGATCAGATACCAGCGGACGCCCAACTGTCGTTTATTGGCTAGCCGCAATCCTGGATCCTTGTAGCAGTAGTCCTTATCGATGCTCTTTGGACAATCCTCTTACAATCGTGGACCGCTCTACAGCTATGTTGAGTCTACGCATCTTGTTCAGGAGCGTCGTTCGCTTAAGACCTAGCAGTTCGGCGGCACCGTCCTTACCTGAGATTTTTCCTTTTGCGGCTTTCAAGGCGGTAATGATCGTATTTCGTTCGCCGTCGCGGAAACTCAAAACCGGTGCGACCCGCGCGTTGGAAGAAGCCAACTCGGCGAGAGGGGCATTCAACCAGTTTCCCCGGGTGAGGATGACGGCGCGCTCAATGAAATTCTCTAACTCGCGTACGTTGCCGGGCCAATCCCACGCAATGAGCGCGTCCAGAGTTTCGCGAGGAATTTTGGGTATCATCTTCTGCATTCGGCGACACAAGCGGGAGACGAAATGCTGAGCGAGAAGCGGAATATCGTCGCGGCGCTCGCGCAAGGGTGGCACCTCGATTGGAAAAACATTAAGCCGATAGAACAAATCCTCACGAAAGGTTCTTTCGCGAATCATCTTCTGCAAATCCATGTGCGTAGCCGCGATCAGGCGAACATTGACATGAATGGTGCGGGAGCTGCCGAGCCGCTCAAAGTCGTTCTCTTGAATGGCACGTAAGAGTTTCGGCTGAAGATCGATGCTGATGTCGCCTATCTCGTCGAGAAAGAGAGTTCCCTGGTCCGCGAGTTCGAATCGTCCACGCCTCTGGGTAAGTGCCCCCGTAAATGCGCCTTTTTCATGCCCAAACAGTTCGCTTTCGACAAGCCCGGAAGGGATGGCCGCGCAGTTCAAACGAACAAACGTTTTGCTCGAACGAGAACTGCGCCGGTGAATCGCACGCGCAATCAATTCCT
>Ga0326727_10007378_pt1 | contig 29138 bp, 28 predicted proteins | sample MB2enrmetagenome_FD_207643 | JGI IMG/M metagenome (GOLD analysis project Ga0326727, IMG submission 207643) | Lab enriched peat soil microbial communities from McLean, Ithaca, NY, United States - MB29MY | ecosystem: Environmental > Terrestrial > Soil > Wetlands > Peat | place: USA: New York... | reverse complement strand
TCGGCGCGGGGTCCCGACGCCGATCGGCGTCGCATTTGTTGCGGATTCTAGGACCAGCACGTCGACCCCGTTCGAAGATTCGCCGCTGCAGGGTCAGCTTCATCGCTGCAGCGTCAGCGCAGTTCGCTCGACGCCGCCGAAATCCCGAGTGACCGCGGCGCTGGAGGCGATGACCGTTTCCGCCAATCGAGAAAGACGGTGGTCGGTCAATCGCGAAGTCGGGCCGGCAATCGACACGGCCGCCACCGCCGCGCCGTGTTCGTCTAGGACGGCGGCAGCGACGCAGCGTAGGCCCGTCGCAACCTGCTCGTCGTCAAGCGAATACCCACGGGCGCGAATTCGCGCGAGTTCGGCATGAAGCTTGCGTAGGCGTCCGGCGGAACTTCTCTTCGCGTCAGCGCTGGCATGTTTGCAGAGTATGTCCTCAACTTGAACTCTCGTCATCCGGGCGAGGATCGCCTTGCCGGCGGCCGACTGCTCGAGCGGAAGGCCGCCGCCGGGGCGGGAAATGGCGCGCAGCACTTGTCGGCTTTGCACCTGCGCGATGCAGATCGCGTGGGCGCCGTTGACCACATAGAGGTTCACCGTCTCGCCGGTCTTCTCCATCAGCTGCCGCATGTACGGCATGGCCAGCGTCGCGACCTCGCGCGAGCGAGCGAAGGCGGCGCCGACGACAAAGGCCTGAACGCCGATTCGCCACGCCATCGTCGCCTGGTCGAAACGCACGAAGCGCTTGCGCTGCAGGGTCGTCAGCAGCCGATGCGCGCTCGACGGCGGCAGACCGACCGATCTCGCCAACGCCGTGAGCGGCATGCCGTCGTCCTTCTCCGCCAGCTCGTCGAGCAGAGAAAGGGCGCGCATCAACGATTGCACGGCGCCGCTGCGCTCGAGCGAACTCGTTGATTTCTCGGTCCGAGTCGATCTCGGCGCGACCGCTTGGCGACCCGTCATTTCCCGTCCTCCAGCGAACAGCTCTGCATTCCGCATCGTGAAAAAGCTTCCATTTCTATTGCGCAAGTGGGGGCCGCGTCTAGAGTTCGCTCATCGGTTTGGAGATTTTTCATGCGGATCGGCGTCCACAAACTGGCGATGAACAGCCCGAGCGACGTCTCCGCGCTCGAGCGGCTGATCGACGCGGGCGCCGTCGATCCCGCGGAAATCGTCGCCTTGATCGGTAAGACGGAAGGCAACGGCGGCGCCAACGATTTCACCCGCGGCTTCGCGACGCTGTCGTTCACGCTGGCGATCGCCAAGCGGCTGAAGCTTTCGCCGGAGGAGGTGGCGAAGCGCGTCGCCTTCGTCTGGTCGGGCGGCACCGAAGGCGTGCTCAGCCCGCACGCGACGCTGTTCACGAAATCGAGCGCCGCGCCACACAGCGACGGCAAGCGCTTGGCGATGGGCGTCGGCGTCACGCGCGATTTCGCGCCGGAGGAGGTCGGCACGATGAGCGAAGTGCGCGAAGTCGCCGCGGCGGTGCGACGCGCCCAGGCGGAAGCGCAGATCTCCGATCCGCGCGACGTCCATTATGTCCAGGTCAAGGGTCCGCTGCTGACGCCGGCGGCCGTCGCCGACGCCGACAAGCGCGGCGCCAAACTCGTGACCCGCGATCCCAACGGATCGAAACCCTTCGCGCGCGGCGCGACGGCGCTGGGCGTGGCGGTCGCTCTGGGAGAGGTGAGCGAAGCGGAGGTCAGCGACGGCGCGATCGCCCAGCGCTTGGATCTCTTTTCGAGCGTCGCCAATACCTCAGCCGGCGGCGAACTTCGCAATTGCGAGGTGCTGCTGTTTGGCAATTCCGAACGCGCCGGCGGCGACTTGCGCATCGGTCACGCGACGCTCGGCGACGTCGTCGACTCGGAGGCCGTTCGCAGCGCTGTGAGGAACGCAAGCGGCAGCCCGGATGCGGCGATTGATCCCGAACGCATCGTGGCGATCTTCGCCAAGGCGGAAGCGCCGCCGAGCGGCATGCTGCGCGGTCGCCGGACGACGATGCTGTCCGACGCCGACATCAACTACGAACGCCACGCGCGCGCGGCGCTCGGCGCGGTGATCACTTCGGTGACCGGCGACGCCGCGATCTTCGTCTCCGGCGGGACGGAGCACCAATGCAAGCCCGGAGAGGCGCCGATCGCCGCCATTGTGCGCGTCTGATCGAAAAGCCGATCCGGCGGCGAGTCTTCGAAGAGCGGTTTTGAAAAGAAGAGGTGCCCCATGCAAAAGTCTTCATCGCTAAGCCTATTGCGCGCGTCGACAGCCATCCTGTCGGCTTGCGTCATCCTCGTCGCCGCTTCGGCCGCTGAGGCCGAAGACAAAGCCGCCATCCTGTTGCCGGGAAGCGCCAACGACCAGAGCTGGAACGCGCTCGGCTATTCGATTCTCAAAAGCCTCGAGCCGCACGGGTTCAAGACCGCCTATTCGGAGAATGTCTCGGACGCCGACGAAGGCGAAGCGCTGCGCGACTACGCCAATCAAGGCTATGAAATCGTCATGGGGCACTCGGGCCGCTTCGTCTCGGCCATGGAGCAGGTCGCGCCGGAATTTCCAAAGACGCAGTTCATCGCGGTGAGCGGCAACGAGGGCAAGGTGCCCAACGTCATGTCAATTGACTGGAACAATGCCCAATTTGGGTGCCAGCTCGGCGTTCTTGCCGCGAGAATGAGCAAGACTCACAAGGTGGCCGGGGTCTACGGCCTGCAGGGCGTGCCCAACATCACCGCGCAGGCCGGCGGGTTCCGCGTCTGCGCGACGAAGGCGGGCGCACAGGTCACAATTCTCTACATCAAGGACATGGAAGACGCCGCGGAAGCGAAGGAGGCGGCACTGTCCCTGATTGGCCAGGGCGCGGACTTCGTCACCGGCAAGCTCAACGCTGCGGAGGCCGGCCTTGTTCAGGCCGCCAAGGAGAAGCACGTCTATGCGACCGGCCGCGGCTTCGACCAGACGAAGATCGCACCCGACCTCGTGCTGACCAACATCATCGAAGATTGGCCTGGCATGTTCGGCAGCACCGCCGACCAGGTGAAGGGCGGCAAGTTGTTCGGCAGCTTCGTTCAATACGGTTACGACACTGCGCCGGTGACGGGGGCGAGCCTGCAGTATGCCGAGGGCAAGGCGTTCAATCCGATCGTTCCGGCAGCCGTCGTCAAGGAACTCGACGACATGGCGACGCAATTTAAGAGCGGCGCGTTGAAAGTCGTTCCGACCGAGAACGACGCGCGCAGCGGCGGCTGATCGATCCGCCCTCTCGGACGGCGCCGGCTTGTCGAGCGCCGTCCGATCACCCTCCGTTTCCAGAGTCCCGCGATGACCGCCCTGCTGCAGATGCGAGGAATCGTCCGTTGTTTCGGCGCGGTGCGCGCCAACGACGGCGTCGACCTGGACGTGTCTGGCGGCGAGATCCTCGGTCTGCTCGGCGAAAACGGGTCCGGCAAGAGCACCTTGATGAAAGTGCTGTTCGGCATGATCCCGGCCGATGCGGGCGACATCGTGTTTCGCGGCAAGCGGCTTGGCGGGCATCGCCCGGCTGACGCCATGGCGGCGGGCATCGCCATGATCCATCAGCATTTCATGCTGATCGAAGCGATGACGGTGGTCGAGAACGTCATGCTCGGCTGGGCGCAGGCCGGGCGGCTGCTGAAACGTTCTGAGATGGCGGCGCGCATCCGCGAGGCGAGTCGACGTTTTGGTCTCGATCTCGAACCCGACGCCCTCGTCGCCGACCTGCCGCTCGGGCGGCGGCAGAGGATCGAAATTCTCAAAGCCGTGCTGCGCGAGGTGGAACTGCTGATTCTCGACGAACCGACCTCCAATCTCGCGCCGAGCGAAGTCGCCGACCTGCTGACGATCCTCCGCCGGCTGCGCGAACAGGGCAAAGGCGTCGTCTTCATCACTCACAAGCTTCCCGAAGTGCTGGACGTGTGCGATCGCGTGGTGGTGCTGCGGGCCGGCCGCGTATCGGGGCGCGCGCCAGTCAGCGCGGTCACCAAGGCGCAGCTCGCGGAAATGATGGTCGGACGCGACACCACCGCGCCGCATGCGGCGCGACAGGCGCCAAGCAAGGTCGACCGCCTCATCGTGACGGACCTCGAAGGGCCCGGGCTCGGGCCGCTGTCATTCGCCGTCAAGGGCGGCGAGGTGCTTGGCGTCGCCGGCGTCGACGGCAACGGCCAGCTCGAGCTGGCTGAGACGCTCGCAGGACTGCGCCGTCCGCGCGGCGGCGCGCTGTCGGTCGATGGTCTCGAACTCGTCGAGGCAAGCGTCGCGGCGCGGACGGAAGCCGGGCTCGCCTACATGCCTGCCGATCGATCCTCCACCGCGCTGGTGAAGAGCCTGTCGATCGCCGAAAACCTGATGCTGCGCGACAGCCGGCGCGCGCCCTATTCGCGCGGGCTTTTCCTGTCGCGCGCCGCTCGCGACGCCAAGGCGCGCGCGCTGATGCGCGAATACGACATCCGTGCGCCACAGCCGACGACGCTAGCCGGGCGCCTTTCCGGCGGCAATCAGCAGAAGATCGTCGTCGCGCGCGAGCTCGACCGCAAGCCAGCGGCGCTCATCGCCCACCAGGCCGCCTGGGGGCTCGATCCCGGCGCGACCCGCTTCGTCGTCGAGCGCGTGCTGGCGCTGCGCGCCGCCGGCGCGGCCGTTGTCTATTTTTCCTCCGAGCTCGACGAGGTGTTCGATGTCGCCGACCGCATCGCCGTGATGGCGAACGGCCGCTTCGCCGGCGTCGTCGCGCGGCGCGACGCCGATCTCGGGCAGATCGGCCTGTGGATGTCGGGGCGAGCGGCGTGATCGACGCGACGCCATCCACCGCGCCGACGCGCCTGCCGGCGCTCGCCGCCTTGCGCTTTCAGACCGGCGAGCGGCCCGCCTGGCGGATCGCCGCGGCGATTGCGCTGTCGATTGTCAGCGCTGCGCTGCTCGTGGCGCTGTCGGGCCACAACCCCGCCGCCGCGTTCGCCGCCATGGCGGCCGGCGCCGCCGGCTCGCCGCACCAGCTCGGCGTCGCCCTCAACCGCGCGACGCCGTATCTGCTGGCAGGCGGTGGCGTCGCCGTCTGCTTTCGCGCCGGAGTCATCAACATCGGCGCGGAAGGGCAGATCGCGCTCGGCGGGGTCGGCGCGGCGGCGGTCGCGCTGCGCTGGCCGGATACGCCGTCGCCGGCCGCCGCGATTGTCGCGCTCCTCGGCGCGGCGGCGCTCGGCGCGGCCTGGGCGGGCGTCGCGACGGCGATCCACCTCGGCCGGCGCGTCCATGAAGTGCTGGCGACTCTGCTGCTCAACTTCGTCGCCCTTCTCCTAGTCCAGCAGACGCTCGCCGGACCGCTCGGCCAGACCGGCGCCGGCTTCCTTCAATCGCCGGAGATTCCTGCCGCCGCCTGGCTAGGAAAGGCGCCAGATCTCGGCGCGCACGCCGGCGTCGTCATTGCCGTCGTCGCCGCCGTCGCGCTGTCGCTCATCCTGTGGCTGACGCCGTTCGGTTTCGCGCTGCGCGTCGCTGGACGCTCGCGCCGCGCCGCCGCCTACGCCGGGTTCTCGATGAATGGCCTGACCTGGGGCGTGATGCTGCTCGCCGGCGCGCTAGCCGGAGTGGCCGGCGGCGTGGAAGTGCTCGGGATGCATCATCGGCTGATCGAGGGGTTTTCGACCGGCTTCGGCTTCAAGGCGGTCACCGTCGCGCTGCTCGGCGCGCTCGAGCCGCTCGCGGTCATTCCCGCGGCGCTGTTCGTCGGGCTGCTCGAAGCGGGCTCGCTCTCGATGCAGCGTCAGATCGGGGTGCCCTCGGCCCTCGTCGCCGTCATCGAGGGCATGACGTTGTTGTTCGTCCTTGCGGCGACGGTGAGGCGCGCATGATGGACTTCCTCGCCGCCACCATTCGCATCGCGACCCCGCTGCTGCTTGCGGCGCTCGGCGGCATCCTGTCGGAACGGGCCGGCGTCTTCGCGGTCGGCCTCGAGGGCATGATGCTGATGGGGGCGTTTGCGGCGGCGGTCGGCGCTTGGGCGACCGACAGCTCCCTCCTCGGCGTGCTCCTGGCGCTCGTCGGCGGCGCTGGGATTGGGCTTGTCATCGCTGTCGTGACGGTGCGCTTCCGCGCCGACAACATGGTGACCGGCCTCACTTCCAACATTCTTGCTGCTGGCCTTACCAGCTATCTCCTGCGCGTCATGGCGGGCGGCGGCCGTCCGATCGCCATTCACCTGACCCCGCTTGCGGCGTGGCCGATCCCCCGCCTCGTCGATCTGCCCGGCGTCGGGCCGCTCCTCTTCGCGCTGCCGCCGCTGACCTATCTGGCGATCGTCGGCTGCGGCGCGCTCGATCTCTTCCTGCGGCGCACGCAATGGGGCCTGACGCTGCGCGCGGTCGGCGAGAACCCGGAGGCGGTGTTCGCTGCCGGGATCGAGCCGATGCGCGTGCGCATCGTCGCCATTGTCGTCGGCGGCGCGATCGCCGGCCTCGGCGGCGCGGTGCTGTCGCTGCAGCAGGTCGGAACCTTCACTGACGGCATGACCGGCGGGCGTGGTTATCTCGCGCTCGCCTCGCTGATCGTCGCGCGTTGGAACCCGTTCGGCGCAGCCGTCGCCTGTCTTGCGTTCGGCGCGGCGGAAGCCTTCGAACTGCGGCTGCAGGGCTTCGGCGTTCCGGTCAGCTCCTACGTCGTCCAGATGGCCCCCTATCTCATCGCGCTCGCGGTCCTGGCGGGGCTCGGCCGCTCGTCACGCATGCCGGCTTCGATCGGCCAGCCTTTGCCTTGGGAACGCTGAGATGGCCGCGACGCCGGAATCGATCGCCGAACTCGCGGCCGCGCTCGCCGCCGGCCGCCTGACGTCGAAGGCGCTGGTCGAGCGCAGCCTGGCGCGCATCCGCAAGCGCGACGGTCGGCTGAACAGCTTCGTCGCGCTTGACGAGGCGGGCGCTCTGGAGGCGGCCGAGCAGAGCGACGCGCGCCTCGCGCGCGGCGAGGCGCGTTCGCTGCTCGAGGGCGTGCCGATCTCGATCAAGGATAGCCTTCACGTCGCTGGGCTGCCCTCGACCTGGGGAAGCCGGGCGCTCGCCGACTTTCGCCCCGCAAGAGACGAGCTGCCGGTCGCGCGGCTGCGCGCAGCCGGGGCGATCATACTCGGCAAGACCAATGTTCCCGAATTCACCCTCGAAGGCTACACGCGCAACGACCTGTTCGGCGTGACGCGAAACCCGTGGAACCCGGAGCTGACGCCGGGCGGCTCGACCGGCGGCGGCGCGGCGAGTGTCGCCGCGGGCTTCGTTCCGGCTGCCCTCGGCGCCGACGGCGGCGGGTCGGTGCGCCGGCCTGCCTGCCACACCGGGCTGGTGGGCTTCAAGCCGTCGACCGGTCGCTGGCCGCGCATCGACGGATTCCCCGCCATTCTCACCGATTTCGAGACGGCAGGCTCGCTGACCCGCTCGGTCGAGGATGCGCTGCTGTTCGACGCCGTGGTCAAAGGCGCCGACGCGCGCGATCGGCGCTCGCTCTACGCTTCCGCTCCGTCGTGGCCGGAGCGGCGGCTGCGCGCGCTCTACGTTCCGCGCTTCGGCGCTGCGCCGGTCGATCCCGAAGTGGCGGCGGCGGTTGACGCATTGGCGGCGCGGATCGAGCACGACGGCCATGAGGTGCAGACTGCGCCCGCATTCTTCGATCTCGACGCCGCCGCGCGCGTCTGGCAGGTGGTTTCGCGCGCCGGCGTCGCCTGGCTGATGCGCGAGAATCCGGGCTTCGAGTCTGTGGCGGGGGCCGCCGCGCGGGCAATGGCGGCGGAGGGACGCGGCTTCGCCGCCGTCGACTACTTCGACGCGCTCGAAAAGACGACGACGTTGCGGCGCCTCAGCGCCGAACTTTTCGCCAAGGTCGATTTCGTCCTGACGCCGACCGCCGCGGCGCTGCCGTGGCCGGCCGAGACGCCCTATCCCGACGTGATCGCCGGACGCCCCGCGGGCCCGCGCGATCACGCGATATTCACCGGCTGGGCGAATATCGCCGGCGCGCCGGCGATCAGTTTGCCGATTGGCCTGTCGCGCTCCGGCCTGCCGATCGGCGCGCAGCTTGCGGCGGCGTTCGGCGCCGACGACGCGCTGCTCGCGTTTGCGCGCGCGGTCGCCACCGAGATCCCGCCGCTGCCCGTCTTAGAGGATTGAAGCATGAACGCCCGCGCGCCCGGCCGCCACTTTCTCCAGATTCCCGGTCCGACCGACGTTCCCGGACGCGTGCTGCGCGCGATCGCCGAGCCGACGATCGATCATCGCGGCCCGGCCTTCGCCGATCTCGGCCGCTCGGTGCTGACTGGCCTGAAGCGCGTGTTCAAGACGGACGGGCCGGTGGTCGTCTTTCCCGCGTCGGGCACCGGGGCCTGGGAGGCTGCGCTGGTCAACACGCTGTCGCCGGGCGACGCGGTCGTCATGGTCCGCACCGGCTGGTTTGCGACTCTGTGGAGTGAAATGGCGACGCGGCTCGGCCTCGAGCCGATCATCCTCGACACCGACTGGCGGCGCGGCGCCGACCCCGCCGCGATCGAAACGGCGCTGCGCGCCGACGCCGCCCATCGCATTCGCGCCGTCTGCGTCGTCCACAATGAGACCTCGACCGGCTGCGTCAGCCCGATCGACGCCGTGCGGGCGGCGATCGACGCGGCGCGGCATCCGGCGTTGCTGCTGGTCGACACCATCTCCTCGCTCGCCTCGATCGATTATCGCCACGGCGAATGGCGCGTCGACGTCACGGTCGCGGGCAGCCAGAAGGGGCTGATGCTGCCGCCCGGCCTGTCGTTCAACGCGGTGAGCGCGAAGGCGCTCGATGCGTCGAAGAGCGCCAGGCTGGCGCGCAGCTACTGGGACTGGCGGCCGATGCTCGACGCCAACGCCGGCTTCTATTTTCCCTATACGCCGGCGACCAATCTGCTGCGCGGCCTGCAGGAAGCGCTCGCCATGCTCGAAGAAGAGAGTCTGGCGAACGTTTTCGCTCGCCACGACCGCCATGCCGCGGCGGCCCGCGCCGCGGTCAGCGCCTGGGGCGAGGCGGGCGCGGTCGAGCTGCAGTGCCAGGCGCCGTCCGACTATTCGTCGTCGCTGACCGCCGTGCGCTTAGCCGAGGGCCACAGCGCCGACGCGCTGCGCACGCTCATCTTGCGCCGTTTCAACATGAGCCTCGGCAACGGCCTCGGCATTCTCAAAGACCGCGTCTTTCGCATCGGTCACCTCGGCGACCTCAACGATCTGTCGCTGATCGGCGCGCTCTCCGGGGTGGAGATGGGCCTGATGCTTGCGGGAATTCCGTGCGGCGCCGGCGGCGTCGACGCCGCCATGGCGACGCTTGCCCAGTCCGGCGGCGCCTGAACGCGTGGTCATGGAGGCGAGAGCGATTCGTCGAGCCGCGCGCCTGCTGGCCGCGGCGCACCTTTCCGGCGAGCGGCTGTCGCGACTGCCGGAGGCTTGCCGACCGCGCGATGGCGACGAGGCCTACGCGATCGAGCTGGCGCTGGTCGACGAAATCGGCGAGTCGATCGCTGGTTGGAAAGCCGCGGTGTCGCGGGAGCATGGGACGCTGGTCGGCGTCATCGTGCGCTCACGACTCTACGCCTCGGGCGCCGAAATCGACGCGAGCCGCTACGCAATGCGCGGCGCGGAGGCGGAAGTCGCCTTCCGCTTCGATCGCGCCCTGCCGCCGCGCCAACGCGACTACGCACGCGACGAGGTTGCCGACGCGGCGACGGCTCTGGTTGGTTTGGAAATCGTCGACACGCGGTTCGCGTCCTACGAACGGACGCCGCTCATCGACCGCGCCGCCGATTTCATGTCGAACGGCGCTTTCGTAGTCGGAGAACCGCGTTCGGACTGGCGTCGGTTCGATCTCAGCGAGCTCGAAGCGTATGTCGCGGTCGATGGCGAAGACGTCGCTCGGCGGCGCGGCGGCCATCCCTCGCGAGATCCTTTGGTTCCGGCCGTCGCGCTGGTCAATAAACTCAGGTCCGGTGCGGGTGTGCCCGCGGGTTCGATCGTCACGACGGGCAGCTATGTCGGGATGCCGCTCGCTCCGCCCCGGTGCTTCGTCGAAGCTGGCTTCACTCAGTTCGGTTCGGCGCGGTGCCGCTTGTCGGGTGGTCGATAGACCCTTGACGCTTTGGATTCCCCGCCGTCCGTGGCCTCGCTATCGGACACCTCGAACAACCTCGAATTGAAGCATGTTGAGGCGAGGGCGCGTCGCGCTTGCGGGTTCCGATCGGAAATTCGTGGTGTGTTTGCCGTTCCATCCCTGATGCTGGCGATCCGATCAATAATTAGACCGCAGCCTGCTCAGAGTTTTGGCGGCGGCCGCAAGAACCTTGGCTGTCCGCCAGACCGACGCCGCGCGCCTGGAGGGGCGCCGCCGACGGAACAAAAGCTGACTTTCATTCCGAATGGGGCAGCCTTGGCCTATAACAAATTGCCGAACGTACAATATCTAGGCATTTGAAATGATTGGAGCGGGTGAAGGGAAACCGCTGCCGAGTGTCCGTAGCGCGTCAACCTGTCGTGTTTTTGTAGCGGGTGAAGTGTCGGCTTCGGATTGGATTTCGGAGCGGGTCGGAAGCCGTGGACTTGCCGCTCCGAGAGGTCATGCGGCGTCGGTTTGGGTTGGTTTGGCTTGTTTCCTGGTTCGGCTGGGCGGCCGTTTCCTCGTCCCGGCCTGCGCAGCGGAACTGGCGTCGCGCGCAGGGGCGGTCAAGGACGCGCGCAAGCGCGCCCGACAGGGCTTGTCCTTGACGGCCCCGAGCACGGCGCCAGGGTTTCGCGCAGATGGGACGAGGAGAGTTCCTGCGGCGTCGTAGTCGGCGAGCCGATGCGGCCCGAGGAAGACGGCGCAGGTTCCGTCCGGATACTCATGCACCCGCACTTGCGCCTTGACGAAATGCGGGCGCAGGCGGCTCTCCGGCAGTTGCAGGCGTTTTCCATTCCAGGCCATGGTGTTGTCGGCGGCGACGACGCGCTCCTCGACGACGCAGAGGATCTCGCGCCACATCTGGTTGGCGTCGGGGATGAAGGCCGAGCCTTCCTGTTCAGGCGCCACCGCGAAGCGGGCGTTGTGCTCGGCGATGTAATGGCTCTTCAGCCAGGCGTTGGCCGCCTCGATCGTGCCGATCCCGGCCAGCCGAAATTCCTGACAGGCCCCGGATCAAGCGCTCATGCGGCCGTGTCGAACACCGTCGCGCCGGCTCCCAGTTCATGCTGCTGAACGGAGAAAACCCGTGAGGGACGCGTCGCTGGCGGAGGAACGCATGAACCTCCACCGGTTTGCCATCCGTCTTACCGGCGACGGCTCCCTCGCGGACGACATTGTCCAAGAGACCCTCCTGCGCGCGCATCGCGCGCAATCGAGTTTTCAGGGACGAGCAAAGCTCCGAACCTGGCTTGCCGCGATCGCGGTCAACGTCGCTCACGACCATTTCCGACGGCAGACCTCGCGAAGGGAAGTGGCAATCGATGACCACGCAGTGGCTGAAATTCCCTGCGACGCGGACGCCGAGCACGCATTACTGGAAAAAGAGATGGGCGCGTGCATCGCTTCGCACCTCATGAAGCTGCCCGAACGCCAGCGCCAGGCCCTGGCCTTGCACGACACGGGCGACGCCGATCACGGCGAAATCGCCAGCATTCTCGACCTGATCGAAGAAAATTCGCGCGTGCTGCTGCACAGGGCCCGAATCACGCTGCGCGCCCGTTTGCGACAGAACTGCCAGTTGGCGTTCGGCCGCGACGCCATCCCATGCACGCCGGTCGAAAGATAGGTCGAATTGCTCTACGCGCGTGAGCTTTGGCGGCAAATTGGCCTCGCGAGTTGATCGCACTCCGCACACGAGGATCTTGCATATTCAGTGACATCGATTATTCTCGATATATGGATAATACCGAAGCCATCGCCGCCCTGGCGGCGCTTGCGCAGCCGACCCGGCTCGACGTGTTCCGCCTTCTGGTGGCGCGCGAGCCTGAAGGCGTCGCGGCGGGCGAGCTGGCGCGCCTGGTCGAGGCGCCCCAGAACACCGTGTCGACGCATCTCGCCATCCTCGCGCGCGCGCGCCTGATCGTCGGCGAGCGGCAGAGCCGCTCGATCGTCTATCGCGCAAACCTCGACCGCTTCCGCGAGGTCGCGCTCTATCTGCTCAAGGACTGCTGCGGCGGCCGCGCCGATCTGTGCGCGCCGCTGATCGCCGATCTCTCCCCGTGCTGCCCACCCAAGGAGGCTGCTCATGGCTGAGCGCATCTTCAACGTCTTGTTCTTATGTACCGGCAACAGCGGGCGCTCGATCCTCGCCGAATCGATCCTGCGCAAGATCGGCTCAGACCGCTTCGCCGCCTTTTCGGCCGGCAGCCATCCCAAAGGCGCCGTCAATCCGTTCGCGATAAAGGTGCTCGAAAGGCTGGAGTATCCGACCGACGGCCTGCGCTCGAAGAGTTGGGACGAATTCGCCGCGCCCGGGGCTCCGACGATGGATTTCGTCTTCACCCTTTGCGACGACGCCGCGCGCGAGACTTGCCCGGTCTGGCCGGGTCAGCCGATGACCGCCCACTGGGGCATCGAAGACCCGGCGGCCGTTGAGGGAACGGACATTCAGAAGGAAGCCGCCTTCGTCACCGCGGCGCGCTACGTCAGGAACCGCATCGCCGCCTTTACAAACCTGCCGATCAAGAGCCTCGACAGACTGTCGTTGACCGCGAAACTGCGCGAGATCGGCGCGCTCGAAGGCGCGAGCAAGCCCCGCCCCGAGGTCGCCTGATGGACGTCATCATCTACCACAATCCCGCCTGCGGGACTTCGCGCAATGTGCTGGCGATGATCCGCAATTCCGGCCTCGAGCCGCACATCGTCGAATATCTGAAATGCCCGCCGACGCGGCTGTTGCTGACGCAACTGCTGGCGCGCGCCGGCCTGACGGTGCGCCAGATCTTGCGCGCGAAGGGCACGCCCTATCACGATCTCGGCCTCGGCGATCCCTCGCTCTCTGACGACGCGCTGCTCGACGCGATCGGGGCGCATCCCATCCTGATGAACCGGCCGCTGGTGGTGACGCCGAAGGGCGTACGCCTGTGCCGCCCGTCCGAAATGGTTCTCGATCTGCTGCCGCCGCAACGCGGAGAATTCATCAAGGAAGACGGCGAGCGCGTGATCGACGATCACGGGCGGCGCGTCGCAACCGTATAGGAATCACCAATGTCCCTGTTCGAGCGCTATCTCACCCTATGGGTCGCGCTGTGCATCCTCGCCGGCGTCGCGCTCGGCCATCTCGCGCCGAACGTCTTTCACCTCATCGGCGCGGCGGAAATCGCCAAGGTCAATCTGCCGGTGGCGGCGCTGATCTGGCTGATGATCATTCCCATGCTGGTCAAGATCGACTTCGCCGCTTTGCGCGAAGTCGGCCAGCACTGGCGCGGCATCGGCGTGACCCTGTTCATCAACTGGGCGGTCAAGCCGTTCTCAATGGCGGCGCTCGGCGCATTCTTCATCGGCTATCTGTTTCGGCCCTATCTGCCGGCCGATCAGGTCAGCTCCTACATCGCCGGCCTCATCATCCTGGCCGCCGCTCCCTGCACCGCGATGGTGTTTGTGTGGTCGAACCTGACCCGCGGCGAGCCGCATTTCACGCTGACCCAGGTGGCGCTGAACGACACGATCATGGTGTTCGCGTTCGCGCCGATCGTCGGCCTGCTGCTCGGCCTTTCGGCGATCACCGTTCCGTGGAACACGCTCGTCCTCTCGGTCGTCCTCTACATCGTCGTGCCGGTGATCGCGGCGCAATTGCTGCGCAACCGCGTGCTGGCCGCCGGCGGGCCGACGGCGCTATCGCGCCTGCTGGCGACGCTGCAACCCGTTTCGTTGGTCGCCCTGCTGGCGACATTGGTGCTGCTGTTCGGTTTCCAGGGCGAGGAGATCATCGCCCAACCGCTCATCATCCTGATGCTGGCGACACCGATCCTCATCCAGGTCTATTTCAACGCCGGCTTCGCCTATCTCCTCAACCGCGTCATGGGGGAGCAGCATTGCGTCGCCGGCCCGTCGGCGCTGATCGGCGCGAGCAACTTCTTCGAGCTGGCGGTTGCCGCCGCCATCAGTCTGTTCGGCTTCAACTCCGGCGCAGCGCTTGCGACCGTCGTCGGCGTGCTGATCGAAGTGCCGGTGATGCTGTCGGTGGTCTGGATCGTCAACCGCTCGAAGGGATGGTACGAAGCCGGCGCCACGCGCGCCGCGGCGGCGACGGCCCGCAGTCCGTGACCAATTCGTCGAACAGCGCGGGCGCAGGCCGGCCAATCGTCACGCCGCATGTTTCCCCTCCTACGGCGCCGCCAAGGCCGGCGTGATGCGGCGGGCGATTTGGGCGGCTGCGACGCTTCTCCTGATGGCGGCGGCCTTCGGCGTCGGCAGGCTCGCCGTCGGCACGCACAGCTTGCCAGCGATCGCTGCGACCCTGCCCGGGGACGAAGCGCAATTCAGCCGCGAATTCGACGAGCGCATTCGCGACCGCTTCCCCGTCGGGACCAGCGAGGACGCCCTGGTCGACTATCTTGCCAGCGAGCATTTCGCGCCTGAATGGCGGCGACGCGACGGCGCCAACGCCGCCGCGTTCGTTTGGAGCGGGCTGTTGTGCGCGAAAGTCGTGCGCGTGCTATGGCGCGCCGACGCGACCGGTCGCCTCACCGAAGTCAACGGCGCGTACGAAAGCCATTGTCTGTGAAGTTGGGGCGGCGATTCACAAACGGACTCGCCGCTTGGTCCTTCGCTCATTCTCAGGAGCGTTAGCCGCCAATACTGTCTTTTCCGTTTGCGCGACGCGGAATGGCGATTGATGTCAAACTCGTCGACGGCATTCGCAAGATAACGTCGAACGCAGCGCCCGTTATTGCCGCGACCTGAAACCATCATTATAATAATTCCAGGCGCCCGAGGGCGATGGTTTGGAGCCATCGTCGCAAGGAATCAGTGGCGCGGAGGGAGGACGTATGCCTCCGAAATCGACGCCAATCCGCGGTCCCGAGGGGGCGCGGATCGGACGGCGGAGCGTTATCGCTGGCGGCCTCGCGACGATCCTGTTGCGGCCGAGGGCCCCAGCCAACGCGGCTGAAGCCGTGAGCATCGGTCTGAACCCTCTTTTTCTGGATTCCGATATTCAACTGCTATCGATGCTGGAAGCGTATCTGGTCGCGCGCCTGGGACGGCCGGTTCAACTCGTCAAGCGGCGAACCTATCAAGAAATCACCGCGATGCTGCTCTCGGGGCAGCTCGACGCGGCGTGGGTGTGCGACGACCCCTACGTCCAGCACGAGGACCAATTCGCGCTGCTGGCGGTGCCGCTCTATCAGCATCAACCGCTCTACCAAACCTACGTCATCGTCAGCGAGGCGAGCAAGGCTCAGTCCTTCGACGACATCCGCGGCAGCGTGCACGCGTTTTCCGATCCAGACAGCACGTCGGGCTATTTGGTTACGCGATATCTCCTCGCGCTGCGTCGAACGACGCCCGAGCAGTTCTTCCGGACCTTCTTCTTCACCTACGGACATCGGAACGTCGTGCGAGCGGTCGCATGCGGTCTGGCCGAGAGCGGCAGCATGGACGGTTACGTATGGGACGTCATGCGCACTCGCGAGCCCGAACTGATAAACGGGACCCGGGTCGTCTACAGGTCCGAAGAGCTCGGCTTTCCTCCGATTGTCGGCCTAAAATCGGCGAGCGACACGGAATTGGCGAAAGCCCTATCCGCGGCCTTCAAGGCCATGCCTTCCGATCCACTCGGCCGAGACATCCTTACGACCCTCGGCCTTGACGGCTTCACCGACGCCGGTCCAGATCTCTATCGCGGCACGCTCGAAAAGTGGCTCGTCGTGAAGGCGCAAGCCTGATGGGCCCGCTCGTCCGCATCGCCAATTGGCCGCTTGCGTGGAAGGTCCCGCTTCTCGCCGCCGGCCTGATGATTGGCGTCGCGGTTCTCATTTCCCAATTCGTGCTGAGCCGCCTGGCGTCGGATCAGGAGAGCAATCTCCGTCTGCTGACGAGCGCCTACCTCGACGGATTGTCCGCCGCTGTGCTTCCCGCGGCCCAACGCGCCGACGTGTGGGAGGCCTTCGACGCCATCGATCGCGCGCGCAGCCACTACACCGGCGTCAACGTTCGTTTTGCGATCCTCGCACTCCCGAACGGGAAGGTTCTTGCCGCCTCGGATCCTCTGACGTTCCCGGTGCAGAGCGCCATTCCTCCGGAGGTCGACAAGCGTTTTCCGCCGCAAGACGGTCTCTTCATCGACAACAAATCCGGCCGCGCCTGGCTGTCGCGAACGCTTCGTGAGGAAGGCTTCCCGATCGGGCGAATTCTCGCGGAAATCGACATTTCCGAGTTGCTTCGGGTGCGCCGCCAAGTGTTGCTGACCTTGGTCGCAGTCAACGCGGCGCTGGCCCTCGGATTCGCCGCGATCGGCTCTTTTGCCCTCAAGCGTATGCTCGAACCGCTGAGCGTATTCAGCGGATATATGGAACGCGTTCGGGAGGGGCGCGCCGACCCCATACCGGGGTCGAAGCGGCGCGGGCTCTCCCGAGAGTTTGATCGCCTGTTCGATCGGTTCAATGCAATGGCCCGCGCGCTGAACGAACGCGAAGAGCTGGCCTCGCGCCTTGCCGAACAAGAGAAATACGCGGTGCTCGGCAAATTGGCTTCCGGCATGGCCCATGAGGTCAACAATCCTCTTGGGGGCCTCTTCAACGCGCTCGACACGCTGCGCCGACATGGCGACGACGCGGACGTCCGCGAAGCGACGCTGAACCTGCTTCGACGCGGGCTGACCCATATTCGCAACGTCGTCCGCTCGACTCTCGTCAACTACCGACGAGGGGAAGCGCAGCATTCGGCACGGGCGGTCGACGTCGATGACCTGCGACTGCTCATTGAACCGGAGGCGTCGCGCAAGACCATCCGGCTTGCCTGGGTCAATGAAATACGAGGACCGCTTCCTGTCGCCGGCGAAAGCGTTCGCCAGGCCACGCTCAATCTGCTGATCAACGCGTGCGCCGCGACGCCGCCGGGCGGCATCGTTCGCTTGCAGGCGCGCGCCACGGACAATGCGCTGGTCGTCGATGTCGGCGATCAGGGGCCAGGTTTGCCCGAGGATCGCGCCGAATACCTCCTGGGGCGCTCCGAAGAACGGCCCGCCGTTGGGGGCGGCCTCGGGCTATGGATCGTGCGCCGTCTGGTCGCCGACGAACACGGCGAAATCGCCCTCGTCCAGGAGAGCGGCTTGAAGACCGTGATCCGGGTCACATGGCCATTCCGCGGCGCCCCTTCGCAAAACGCAATCGTCAACGACCGTCCAATCGAGGAGACGATCCATGCCGAATGAGCATGGATGCATCGCGGTCGTCGACGACGATCCGATCATGGGCGAGTCCCTCCAGCGCGCTCTCGAACTCGAGGGCTGGCGCGTCGTTTGGTGGCATAACGGCAAGCAAGCCGTAAACGAGATGAGCGCGCTTTGTCCGGACCTGGTCCTCTGCGACATTCGGTTGCCGGACATGAGCGGCGAGGAGGTATTCCGCGCGGCGAACGTGCGCTCGCTAGCGGCGCCGTTCATTTTTATGACCGCGTATGGCCAAATCGATCAGGCGGTCGCGCTCGTCCGCGCCGGAGCGCACGACTATCTAACCAAGCCGTTCGAGCTGGCCAGCCTGTTTCCGAAGGCGCGCGAAATCCTGTCTCTGCGCGTGCGTGACGGCGCCCAAGGCGTCCTCGGCGTATCGCCGCCGATGCGCCGGATCGAAGCGCTGTTGCGCCGACTGGCGCCTCGGTCGCTGCCGATTCTCCTCGCCGGAGAGACGGGCGCCGGCAAGGAAGTCTGCGCGCGATTTCTGCACCAAGTTTCGCCGGCCGCTGCGGAGCCGTTCATGGCGGTCAATTGCGCAGCGATTCCGGCGGAGCTGCTCGAAAGCGAAGTGTTCGGCCACGAGCGCGGCGCCTTTTCGGGCGCCCATCAGCGTCACCTCGGTTACGCCGAACGCGCGCGGGGCGGCGTTTTGTTTCTCGATGAAATCGCGGCGATGCCGCTCGCGCTGCAATCGAAGCTCTTGCGCGTGCTCGAAGAGCGATCCTTTCATCGGGTCGGCGGCGAGACCAACATCGCCCTGAAGGCCCGCATCGTTTGCGCGACGAGCGAGGATCTCGCCGACCAAGTTCGTCGCGGGACATTCCGCGAAGACCTGCTTTACCGGATCAACGCCGTGACGGTGGAGTTGCCGCCGCTTCGCAACCGTCCGGAGGACATTCCCTGGCTGCTGTCCCGCTATTTCGCTCTGTTCGCCGATCAGGCTGAAGTTTCGTTGCGCGGGATCAGCTCACTGGCCGAGGAAGCCGCGCTAACCCTTCCATGGCGCGGCAACGTGCGCGAATTGCGCAATCGGGTCGAGCGAGCCGTCAACCTCGCCACTGGCGCGTGGTTGATGCCGGCCGATCTTTTTCCCGAACTCAGGAATGTGCGGGTCGGCGAAGGCGATCCGATCCTCCCGCTCGCAACGGTTCGCGACGCGGCGGAAAAGCGCCAGATCGAGCGCGTGCTTCGCGAAACCGGCGGGCAGATCGGCGAAGCGGCGAAGCGGCTCGAAATTTCGCGCACCACGCTTTGGGAAAGGATGCACCGCTATCGCATCGAGGCCGACAACGCACGCGAGTGATGACAGTCGCCCTCGTGTTCGGATTGCCGAACCTCGTTCGTCGCGCATGTTCGGAATCGCTGACAACGTGGACTAACCTCGGCCGGCCTGCCGTTGATTTCGCTGGCCTAGTTGACGGGCCGCTGCGTGGCGCCGCTCTTGCGATCCGTTCTCCGTCGTTCGTTCGAGCAATGGGGAAACGCATGAACAGGTGCGATCGCAAAGTCGATATCGGCCGCCGCTGGTTCCTATCCGGCGCCGGCGTCGCCGCGGCCGGCGCAGCCGCCGCGACCGTCGTTCCGCAACGGGCGGACGCCAGCCCGCCGCTCGCGCGGCTCAGCTATCCCGCGAACCGCTTGGCGAACGTCAGCGACCTCAAGCCCGACACCGCCTTTCAAGTCACCTATCCAGACGCCGACGCGCCGGGCGTCTTGCTGAAGCTCGGCGCCAAAGTCCCCGGCGGCGTCGGTCCCGACGGCGACATCGTCGGCTTCACCACCGTGTGCCCGCACAAGGGATATCCGCTCGCTTACAACGCGAACGACAAGACGTTGAACTGCTCCGGTCATTACTCGCGCTTCGACTGCGAAAACGGCGGTCAGGAAATCTGGGGTCACGCGACTCAAAATCTTCCCCAGTATCTGCTGCGAGTCGACGCCAAAGGCGACATCTACGCCGAAGGCGTCGATGAGCTGCTGTACGGCCGTCTGTCGAACGTTCTGGAGGGCTGAGCCATGACATTCAAGCGCCAAATCGATCGGCTCCCCATCATCCCCGCGGACGCCAAGGAGCACAACGTCACCTGCCAGTTCTGCATCGTCGGCTGCGGGTACAAGGCCTACACCTGGGACATCAACGACCAGGGCGGCACGACCGCCGACGCCAACAAGTTCGGCGTCGATCTTTCCAAGCAGCAATTGCCGATGACGCCGAACTGGTACTCGCCGTCGATGTACAACATCGTCAAGCAGGGCGGGAAGGACGTACACCTGGTCATCAAGCCCGATGTGGCTTGCGTCGTGAACTCAGGACTCGGCTCGATTCGCGGCGCGCGCATGGCGGAAGAGTCCTATTCCGAAGCGCGTTCGACCCAGCAGCAACGCCTGACCGAGCCGATGGTGTGGCGATACGGGCAGATGCAACCGACGAGTTGGGACGACGCGCTCGATCTCGTCGCCCGCGTGACCGCCGCAGTGATCGACGAGCAGGGCGAGGACGGGCTGTTCGTCTCGGCCTTCGACCACGGCGGCGCCGGCGGCGGTTATGAAAACACCTGGGGCACGGGCAAGCTCTATTTCGGCGCGATGAAGATCAAGAACATCCGCATCCATAACCGCCCGGCCTACAATTCCGAGGTGCACGCCACCCGCGACATGGGCGTCGGCGAACTCAACAACTGCTACGAGGACGCCGAACTCGCCGACACGATCGTCGCGGTCGGCACCAATCCGCTCGAAACCCAGACGAACTACTTCCTCAACCATTGGATCCCGAATCTCCAGGGCGGCACGCTCGAAAAGAAGAAAAGACTGATGCCGAACGAGCCGCACGACGCCGCCCGCATCATCTTTGTCGATCCGCGGCGAACGGTGAGCGTCAACGCGTGCGAAATCGAGGCCGGCAAGAACAGAGTGCTTCACCTGGCCGTCAATTCGGGCACGGACCTCGCGTTGTTCAACGCGCTGTTCACCCACATTGCCGACAAGGGTTGGGCGCAGACGGACTTCATCGAGAAGAGCACGTTGCGCACGGCGCCGTCGCGTCCGCCGCTCTATCCGGCGCGCGGCGACTCGCCGGCGGTTCCTGGTCATCTCACCAGCTTCGAGGCGGCCCGCGACGGATGCCGGATTTCGATCGACGACGCGGCGAAGATCACCGGCTTGAACCCCGCCGACATCGTCAAGGCCGCTGAATGGATCGGCATGCCGAAAGATGGCGGCGCCCGCCGCCGGGTGATGATCGGCTACGAGAAGGGCATCATCTGGGGCAACGACAACTACCGCACCAACGGCGCGATCGTGAACGTCGCGCTGGCGACCGGCAACATCGGCCAATTGGGCGGCGGCGTCGTTCGCCTTGGCGGCCATCAGGAAGGCTATGTGCGCCCGGACTACCCCGGCTCGCGGCCGGCGCCTTATGTCGATCAGCTTCTGATCGAGGGGCGCGGCGGCGTCCACCACATCTGGGCCTGCGATCACTACAAGACCACGTTGAACGCCGACAAGTTCAAGCAGGCGTACAAGAAGCGGACCGATATGGTGAAGGACGCCATGTCCGCGGTTCCCTACGGCGATCAAAAGGCCATGGTCGGCGCTATCCTCGCCGCGATTGGAAGGGGCGGGCTGTTCGCGGTCGATGTCGACATCGTGCCGACCAAGATCGGCCAAGCCTGCCACGTATGGCTGCCGGCGGCGACCGCCGGCGAAATGAACCTCACCTCGATGAACGGCGAGCGCCGACTGCGTCTGACCGAGCGCTATATGGATCCGCCCGGCCAGGCGATGCCGGACTGCCTGATCGCGGCGCGCCTCGCCAACAATCTCGAACGCGTGTTCCGCGAAAGCGGCAAGGCCGACATCGCCGACAACTTCAAGGGGTTTGACTGGAAGACCGAGGAGGACGCCTTCAACGACGGCTATCATGGGCATGCCAAGGGCGGCGAGTTCGTCACCTACGAGCGGCTTCGCGCGATGAGCACCAATGGTGTCCAGGAGCCGGCGACGGCGTTCGCCGACGGCAAGCTCGTCGGCACACAGCGGCTCTACGCCGATGGCGTGTTCTCGACCGAGGACGGCAAGGCGCGCTTCATGGACGCACCGTGGCGCGGGCTCGAAGCGCCGGGCAAAGAGGAAGAATCGAAGAAGTTTGCCTTCCTCATCAACAACGGCCGCGCCAACCACGTCTGGCAAAGCGCCTATCTCGACCAGCAGGAAGACCTCGTGATGGATCGCTGGCCCTATCCCTTCATCCAGATGAATCTGGACGACATGAAGGACATGGGCCTTTCGCCGGGCGACCTCGTCGAGGTCTACAACGATAACGGCGCCACCCAGGCGATCGCGTATCCGACACCGACGGCCAGGCACAAACAGACCTTCATGCTGTTCGCCTTCCCGACCGGCGTGCAGGGGAATGTGGTCTCCCCCGGCGTCAATGAGCTGGTCATTCCCAATTATAAGCAGACGTGGGCCGACATTCGCAAGATCGCGTCTGCCCCCGGCGCCACGCGCAAGACAAGCTTCAAGTCGTGGGAATACAGCATCTGACGACGCGCGCTTGACGACAAGGCTCGGGCGATCCGTCGCCCTAGCCTTCAACCTTTCCACTGAATACCGAGACGCCCTTCCAGCGAGCGCGAGCATGGCTGAGCAATTTTCGATCCCGTCGCAGGTCGGCGCCCTGAGGGATCCTTTCGGTCGCGCGATCACCTACATCCGCGTGTCGGTCACCGACCGCTGCGACTTCCGCTGTGTCTATTGCATGGCGGAGGAGATGACCTTCCTGCCAAGGCGCGAACTTCTGACGATCGAGGAGCTGGACCGGCTCTGCTCGACGTTCGTCGAGATGGGAACGCGCAAGATACGGATCACCGGCGGAGAGCCGCTCGTCCGCCGCGACATTACGACCCTGTTCCGATCGCTCTCGCGCCATCTCGAATCCGGGACGCTCGAAGAAATCACGCTGACCACGAACGGCTCGCAGCTCGCACGCTTCGCCGACGAACTCGCGAGGTGTGGCGTGCGCCGCGTCAACGTCTCGCTCGACACCCTCGATCCCGCGCGATTCAAGGCGATCACGCGACGCGGCGATCTCGACCGCGTGCTCGCCGGGGTCGACGCCGCTCAGCGGGCGGGGCTCGCGGTGAAGATCAACGCGGTCGCGCTCAAAGGCGTCAACGAGGGCGAATTCGAGCCGATGGTGCGCTGGGCGCACGGCCGCGGCATGGGCATCACCTTCATCGAGGTCATGCCGCTCGGCGAAATCGAGGCCGAACGCTACGATCAGCACCTGCCGCTCACGCAAGTGCGCGCGCAACTGGCGCGGCATTTCAGTTTGCAAGAGACCGACTATCGCACCGGCGGCCCGGCGCGCTACCTGCGCGCGAAAGAAACCGGCGGCCTCATCGGCTTTATCACGCCGCTCACCCACAATTTCTGCGAGACCTGCAATCGCGTGCGAGTGACGTGCACCGGCACGCTTTACATGTGCTTGGGGCACGAAGACGCAGCCGATCTGCGCACGCCGCTACGCGCGTCGGAGGGGAACGATCTCCTCAACGCGGCGATACGCGAGGCCATCGCCCGCAAACCCAAAGGACATGACTTCGTCATCGACAGGACGCCCCGCGCTCCCGCGGTCGCGCGCCACATGAGCGTGACCGGCGGTTAGGAGGCGGCAACGCACATGACGCCTCGGCGGGCCGACGAGCAAGTGCGCGCTGCACGTCGTCGTCAGCCATCCCAAGAGACGCCTGCATTCGCAGCTCCGCGGGACCAAGTTGCGGGACACGTACACGGTCACGGCGCCGAACCCTGCCTGATCAACGCCAAGGATGCGGCGGAGCGTGGCATCAAGGACGGCGACCTCGTCCGCGTGTTCAACAACCGCGGTCAGATCATCGCCGGCGCCAAGGTGACCGAGTCGATCCGGCCCGGCGTGATCCGCGTCAACGAGGGCGGCTGGCACAATCCCTGCGAACCTGGCAGGCCGGGCGCGTTGTCGCGTTACGGCGACGTGAACGTCTTGAACATGGACGTTCCCGCGTCCAAGCTCGGCCAGGGCGACGGCGACCACTCGGTAGTCAGCGAGGTCGAGAAATACACGGATCCGGCGGTGACGGTCTCCGGGTTCAATATGCTAATGCGTTCAAGAAGGCCGCAGTCGTGCGCACTGCGATCGACCGCCGGCATGCCCGCCACGACGCGCCGATTGGCGGCGCGCTCGAGATCGCCCTCTTTCCGACGATGACAGGAGGTTGAGCGCAATGCGCAAGGCGATTGGAGCGCGACCGTGAGCTCGGCGCCGCTGATGCCGTTCGACGAGGCGCTCGCGCGTGTGCTCGCTTCCGTCGCCTCGCCGACCGACGCCGAAAACGTCGCGCTCGCCGAGGCTTTCGGCCGCACGCTGTCAATCGATGTCGTCTCACGCCGCGTCCAGCCGCCTTTCGCCAATTCCGCGATGGATGGCTACGCGCTCAGGGCGGCGGACGCGGCGCAGGCGGCGGCGCGGCTGACTGTCGTCGGAGAGTCGGCGGCGGGCCGGCCCTTTATGGGGCGCGTGGGACCGGGAGAGGCGGCACGCATCTTCACCGGCGCACCACTGCCGGAAGGCGCGGATGCGGTGGCGATGCAGGAGGTCGCGCGGTGCGAAGGCGCGACGATCATTCTCGCTGCGCCGGTCGCGCCGCGCGATCATGTGCGAGCCCCGGGCGGCGATTTCGACGCCGGCGAGCTCGTATTGCGCACCGGCCGACGGCTGACCGCGCGCGACCTCGCGCTCGCCGCCGCCGCCAACCACCCGACGCTCGCCGTTCATCGCCGTCCGCGTGTCGCCATCCTCGCCAGCGGCGACGAACTGGTCGCCCCCGGCGCTGCGCTCGGGCCGGCGCAGATCGTCGCCTCCAACACTTTCGCCGTCGCTGGTATTGTTGTCGCGGCGGGCGGCGCACCGATCGACCTCGGCATCGCCGCCGATGATCCGAAGGCGCTAGCCAATAGTCTGGCGCAGGCGATCGCCCATCGCGCCGACGTGCTGGTGACGCTGGGGGGCGCCTCGGTCGGCGATCACGACTTGATGCGCCAAGCGCTCGTCGACGCCGGCATGGATTTGGGCTTCTGGCGCGTCGGAATGCGGCCGGGCAAGCCGCTGATCCACGGCCGGCTCGGCGCGACGATCGTGCTCGGCCTGCCGGGAACCCCGACCTCGTCAATCCTTTGCGCGCTGCTGTTCCTGCGGCCGCTCGTCCGCGCGCTGCTCGGCGATTCCGACGCCGGCGCCGATCCGAGCGAGCCGGCGCGGCTCGCCGTGGCGCTGCCGGCCAATGGCCCGCGCAGAGACTACATGCGGGCGACACTGGTGCGCGACGCTGGTGGCCTAGACCTGGCGACACCGATCGCGAACCAGGACTCCTCGCTGATTAAGGCGTTCGCCCGCGCCGACGCGCTGCTGGCGCGCGCGCCGAACGCGCCCGCCGCCGCCGCGGGCGAAATGTGCCGGATCATCCGCCTCGCGCCGCTCGGGGCATAAGGCGCGGCATTCTCAGTTGCCTTCGCTTTCCGCCAACGGCGGTACGGTTCTAAATCATAGAATGATTTCAATGACATAAGTGTTCGCACCTTTGTCCTGAGTGGCGCGCCAAAACCGACGCAACTCTGTACAAGCGCGTGAACGCCGCCCCGTTCGAGTCGGCTGAAAGGAGCCGTCGCAGGACGGTCGCTCCGCCTGCCGAACGGCAGATATCGACAGCCGGCCTTCCCGCTCTGGCGGAGCTTGTGACAACGGCGGCGAAGCGCCAGGGGGCGATCGGGCCGTCGTTCACGCGCCGTCCTGGCCGCGCCGGCGGCGCCCCGCGCCTTTGGCCTTGGGCGGGGCGACGAGTTTGCCGAGCGCCGTCTCGATCGCGGCGAGGTCGGGCCGGGGGCCGCGCTGGTATCGGTCGAGCGCGAGACGCATCGCTGCGATGTGAGCGGGCGTCGTGCCGCAACAACCGCCGACGATGCGCGCGCCGGCGTCGAGCGCCAGCGCGGCATAGCGCCCCATGAGCTCGGGCGACCCGAAATAATGGAGGCGCCCGTCACGCCATTGCGGCAAGCCGGCGTTGGCTTTGGCGATGACGATCGCGTCGGGGCGGGCCTCGGTCATCGCGAGCACCGAGACGACGAGATCGGCGGCGCCGACGCCGCAATTGGCCCCGATCGCGAGCGGCGGCGGGGCGAGATCCGCGAAAGCGCGCGCGAAGGCCGCGGGCTCGAGCCCCATCATCGTGCGGCCCGCCGTGTCGAAGCTCGCGGTCGCCGTGTAAGGCGCGCCGACGGCGATCACAGCGCGCGCCGCGGCGCGGGCCTCCTCGGGCGCCGACATCGTCTCGATCCAGACGACGTCGGCGCCGCCGTTTCTGAGGCCTTCGATCTGCTCGACGAAAATCTCCGTCGCTTCGTCTTCGCCCAAAGGCCCGAGCGGGGCGAGCATCTCGCCGGTCGGACCGACCGAACCCGCCACGACGATGGGACGGCCCGCCCGGTCGGCGACGGCGCGCGCGTTTTGCGCCGCGAGTTCGCTCAGCGCTTTTGCGCGCGCGCCCAGACCGCGCAAGCCGAGGCGGCGGCGGTTGGCGCCGAAGCTGTTGGTCAGGATGATGTCGGCGCCGGCGTCGACGAAGCTCTGATGCAGCGCGCGAATGCGGTCCGGATGGGTCTCGTTCCAAAGCTCGGCGCACTCGTCTGAATCAAGGCCGGCTTCGATCAGGTTGGTTCCGGTGGCGCCGTCGGCAAGCAGCGGTCGCCCTTCCGCGATCAGTTTCGACAACATGGATCCCCCCTAAACCGACGTCCGGCGGGCCGGCGCAGCGCCGCTCGCCTGCGCCTCCGCTGTGGACCCCGCCTCAGCGCTGCCTGGCCGCTCCGAACATGGCGATCGCCAGGAGCGGCTCTTGCCCGACCCGTCCGCGCGCCGCGCCGTCGCGATGGAATCGGCGACGACGCCGAGCCCCGTGTAACGGCGCTCGAACGCGAGGCCGAGCCGCGCCGCCGCCGCCTCGGCGCGCGCGGTCAGGTCTGGATCGTCGCTCTGGGCGATATAGACGAGCCGCGTGTAGGCGCGGAAGTAGTCGTTGCGCAGCTCAGGGAAGCGATCGAGGCCGAGGCCGCGGATCACCAAGCGATCGAAATGACGGGCGAGGAAGTCGGTGACGAAGAACGAGCCCGGCTCTTCCTTCATCATCGCCGCGATCGCCTCCTCGCCCGCATACAAGGCGTAGCAATGCTGTCCGGCGACCCGGGTCACGCGCTCTTCGGCGAGCACGGCGTCAAGCGCGCCGCCCGTGCCGCAATCGCCGTACAGGACGAGGATTTCGTCGTACCGCGCACGGTTCTCTCGGATCTTGCGCCTGATCGCTTCGGGGATGCGTTCAGGCCGGTTGTGCAAATGCGCGGGCAGACACGCGACGTCGAAGCCGCCGAGCGGACCGCTCGAGAGCGCGACAATCTCGCGCGCCAAGGCGCCGCAGGCGATCGCCAGCGCCTTGCGCGGCGGCGCGTCGCGGCGCCGAGCCGTACGCTTGGTTTCGGGTTGGTCGGCGGCGGCGATGGGCGCCGTCATGTCAAAGCCTCGTTCGCTAGACAAGCGCAGACGGCGTTCGCCAGTCAGCGCCGCGCGTTGAATTCCTTCACCGCCTCGAACATCGCGACCATGTTCTCGACCGGAGTGCCCGCCTGGACGTTGTGGATCGCGTTGAACACGAAGCCGCCGCCCTCGGAAAAAATCTCGCAGCGATCGAGGACCTCGGCCCGCACCTCGGCCGGCGTCCCGAACGGCAGCGTCCGCTGCGTGTCGACTCCGCCGCCCCAGAAGACGAGGCGTCCCTTGTATTTCTCCTTCAGCATGCGCGGGTCCATGCCTTTGGCCGAGCATTGGACGGGATTGATGATGTCGATCCCGGCGTCGATCATCGACTCGAAGAACCGCTCCGACGAGCCGCAGGAATGCTTGAACGTTTTCCAGGTCGTGTTCTTGTGAATCCAGTCGCAGACTTCGGCGTAGTGCGGCTTCCACAGGGAGTCGAACGTCTTGACCGAGCAGAAGGACGAGGTCTGCGTGCCGAAGTCCGTTCCGCAGAGAAAGATCACGTCGATCGCGTCGTCGCCGAGGCGCTTGTGGATCCTCGCCAGGTTCTCGATGCCGACCTCGACCTGCCGGTCGAAGATCTTGTGAACAATCTCGGGATGGCTCGCCGTCAGCATGTACCACTCGGCGACGTCGCGCACGCCCTTGGGATCGATCAGATTGGTGTTCACCAGCGACGCGAACACGGCGTACTCGCCGTTATCGAGCGCGCGCGCGTCCTCCTCGATTCCGTCGAGCTGAGCCTCGGTCAGCGGCTGATACTGCTCGGCGTTGTCCTCGGGGTTCAGGCGGTCGAGGTCGATGGGCTTCTGGCGAATGATCGCATCGAAGAAGAAGCCGTCCTTGGGCATGTGGCCGCTCGGCCGAGCGCTCAGATCGCCCTTGGGATAGATCAGCGCGCCGCCCTTGTCGGACTCGACGGTCGTGCGGAAGCCTTCGGCGACCAGGACCTCGAGCCCGTTGAAGGTCCACGGCTTCCAGTCGCGGTTGTCGAACCCGAAAAACGTCCCGCGGCCCATCAGCGGCGCGACGTCGACGCCGATGGCTTCCTTTAGGTCGTCTTCGATCAGGCCCAGCATTTGGAAGGGCTCGCACACTTTCACCAGCCGCTTTTCGAGCCCGTAATGGTCTCTGAGCTTGGCGACGCAGCTCGCGTGCATCCCCGTCGTCGCCGATCCGCCGAAGTCCATCGGCACGCCGTCGGGCGTGCGATGATTGATCGCGTCGAGCACCCGCTGGCGCTTGGGTCCGATTTTCTTCTCGGCGTTCATGTCGCAAGCCGCGCCCACGTCCGCCCTCCGTCAGTTGGACAGCCCCACGTGCCGCCGCGCCAGAGCGACCGCGTCGCTGGCGGTCGCGCCGTAGCCGTCGGCGCCGATCTCCGTCGCGTACCTCTCGCTGAGCGGCGCGCCGCCGACCAGGATCTTGACCTCGCGCCTCAGGCCGGCCGTCTTGATCGCCGCGATCGTCGACCGCATCGCCTCCATCGTCACCGTCAGCAGCGCGGAAAGGCAGACGATCTGCGGATGACGGTCGCGGATCGCGTCGACGAACGCTTCCGGCGCCACATCCGCGCCGAGGTCGATCACCTCGAAACCCGCGCCTTCGAGCATCGAAGCGACGAGGTTCTTGCCGATGTCGTGCAGGTCGCCCTTGACTGCGCCGACCAGGACGACCCCCGCGGGCTTTGCGCCCTTCGCGGCGAGCAGCGGCCGCAACGGCGTCATCGCCGCTTTCATCGCCCGGGCGGACAGCAGCAATTCGGGCACGAAGTACTCCTCCTCCTGGAAGAGCTTGCCGACCTCGTCCATCGCCGGGATCATCGTTTCGGAAACGAGCGCCATCGGGTCGGCGTCGGCTCTGAGCTCCTCTTCGACGAGCGACTGCGCAAGCTGCGCCTTGCCGTCCACGATCGCGTCGAACAATCTCTGCGACAACGCCATTGTGGTTTCCCCCAGGGAACGTCATTTTTGTTGTCGGACGAGTAGTTTCTATAGAATTGTGAACTGACGAGCGTTGATTGCCGTCAACTGCGCCGTCCTGAAGAGGCGAGCGATTGCCGCAATCGGCGACCTTCCTCTCCAACGATCGTCGGCACCTTCACGCGAAGCCCATGTTCTTGACGAAGCACTC
>Ga0326727_10007376_pt1 | contig 29141 bp, 22 predicted proteins | sample MB2enrmetagenome_FD_207643 | JGI IMG/M metagenome (GOLD analysis project Ga0326727, IMG submission 207643) | Lab enriched peat soil microbial communities from McLean, Ithaca, NY, United States - MB29MY | ecosystem: Environmental > Terrestrial > Soil > Wetlands > Peat | place: USA: New York... | reverse complement strand
CCAAGTCAACGTTGTAGCGGATACCTTCAAAGTCCATTTCCATTACTTCGCTGTAGAATTTTACCGACCTGTCGATATCTCCTACGGTGATGCTGAAATGGTTTGCCCCAGTAAGAAGTTTCGTACTCATGGATTATCCTTCCCGCCCCTTCTCAAGTAAGTGCTCTCTTAGGAAGTTCTATTTCACAGGCGGCTGAATAGAGTTTGTGTTGGACAATAGCTTGACAGTTACATCAAGGAGTCCATTAAAGATCTGTTCGCGTACCTCAAATATTTTGTTAGAGAAGTTGTCCGATTCAGCGCGTGGAGTAGAGGTATCAATCCACCTAGACCACTGTTTGACAGACTGAATCATACGGGTTACAGGGGAGCCGGCGCGTCGCCGAGAATCCGGTTTCGCGCCGGCCTACATGGAACAATGCAAATCGAACTACGCTTCGATCTCGTACAGCTTGCTGTAGTCGTCCACTCCGTACACACCCCAGGTCTTCAGCGCAACATCCAGTTCGCGATGCTTCTTGGCGGCGTCTCTCACATCCACGCCTTCCATGATCGCGTCAATCGACTGGCGGAACGCGGTCGCTCCCGCCCGCGGTCCCATCACGTGGCCATGAATCGCAGCCCCGGCGCCGGCAATGAAGTCGTAGCCAAGATTGTCGAACAGGTACGGAACCATGCCCGGCGTAACACCTCCGCCAATCATGTTGAACATCGGTTTGATGTTGTGCATGGGCGAGTGCGTAACCTGGAACACCCGGATGAACTTTTCGTGCAGCGCGTTGAACTTCGCCGAAGGAGCTACGTTGAGCGAAATGTCGGCGCCGCACAGACGAATCAGTTTCTGCGCAACTTCCGTGCTGATGCCCTGGAACGGCGAAACCGTCTGCGCCCCGCCGTAGCAGGTGTGCGCGCAAATCGGAACATTGATTTCCGGATCTTCAGCCAACATCCGCAGTCCCGAGAACCCGGTCCCAAACACGTCAATCATGATGCCGTTGGCTCCCGCCGCAATCGCCTTGTGGGCGTTGTCCAGCAGGCGCACGTTCTCGTCCGTGATGTTGACCGTGTAAAGCGTCGTTTCACCCTTTTCCTGGTCGGCTTTGTGGGCAGCGCCCATGTAGGCCTTGACCCGCTCTTCCAGCTTCGAGAACGCAGGGCTGCCGGCAATCAACTCGTCGTCCTTGATCCAATCGGTTCCACCCACCGCCGCTTCGTAAAACAACTTCGCGCCTTCGGCCGGAGTAATGCCCGTGCAGGGCTTGATCATGTTGTTCAGCAACGGCCGCTTGGAAACGCCCAGCAGCTTGCGCAGACCCGCAATGCCAAACTTCGGACCCTTGAACTGGGCCACGTAAGACTTCGGGAATTCCAAATCCACCAGCTTCAGGTTGGGCATCGACGAAATGTTGCCGATCACCGAGGAAAGCATCAGCGGGATGTTGTCGTAGAAGTCCACCCACGGATACGCAATCCGGACGATGGCGTAGCGCGGCTGATCCTTGGGCAGATTGGCGATCAGTTCATAGTTGGGCACGGAGTACACGCCAATGACCTTGGCAGCGTACTTCTGGCGTACTTCTTCGGTTTCGCCCGGCACCCGGTACCAGGAACCGGTGGACTGCTCAATCGCGATGGCGGATGATTTCGCGATCAGATCTGCTTGCGCGCTTGCGCCGACAAAATAGGTCGCCACAACGTAATCTTCGCCGTTAATACCTTCGCTTGTGGGGAACAACTTGGGATCGTATTCGTTTTTCATACTTCCTCACCTCCGGTTCACAAAACCGTATATCTGCGGGCCATCCAAAGCCCGCGAGGGCGTTACAACAACAAAACGAGCCGCCCCTAGAGATACACATGGCTTACCACGTATCACCTGCCTGCCATATGTATGTCTTGGGGCGGCTCGTCGAGTTGATCTCTGCCGTCACTGCAAGGACTACGCTCTAACCCAAAAGTTGTCCGTGATCTACATCACCTGTGATGGTGATGGTTCAGGGGAGGAAAGGATTTTGGCACCGTCCGCGGCCCATGCAGCGCGATTTGGGCGTGTTCGATGCGATCAGAGAATGCAGAGGGATATTGGAAGCTAGGGTGTGTAGTTTGGGTTTTGATGGTCCACGGCCGCGGATTGTTACCGTGACGCGTTCTGCGATCCGCCGGTCCGCAGCGGTGTAGCTCCAATCCGGTCGAGAAAAGTGAGGATACGGGCCGTGTAACTGTGTACGCCGGATCCAGTGTCTCGGCTTCCAGTCGAATCGCAGTCTCAGGCGGGGACGTGGCCAAGCGGCACACGAGGTTCCCATCCTTGGGTTTTAGCGCGGCCCGGAAAACCTGGCGGCACAATCGGCACAGAGTCCGCGAGCGAAGCAGACGCCTGCGTGCTCGTGAAAATACTCTTCCACCTCTGTCCAATATTGCTCATCGTCCCAGATTTTCTTGCACTTCATGCAGATAGGAACGACGGTTTCCAGGGCGGAGATATCAGCGATGGAATCGACGATGAGCAAAGCCAGTTTCTCGCTGCCGTCCGGCAGAGGGCTCGCGGTAACGAGAGCCTGCAACTCCTGTACTTCCAGGCCATGAGAAAGCTGAAGGTTTACCATCCGATGGCTGACGATTTGTCCCTGCAAACAAAGCGCCACGGAATTGCGAATGATGCAGCCGCGGCAGGCTGGCCCCCTGCCGCAACCCTCGGATACATCGGTTGCATGCAGGCAGCCTAATACGTCGCCTCCCCGGCGCCGATACACCAGGTTGAGAGCTTGGCCGCAGAACTGGGCGGCGGCATTGTTCAGGTCCATGATCTGGACATCGCCGTTGACCACAAACGCGGGAATCGGAATGGCGTTGAATATGGTCCGGTCAAGTTGCTTGTTTGGCATCGCTCTCAAATTGGGTCCCCTGATTCAACGGTAAACGCCACTTTGTGGGCGCCCCGTTGTTCAGCGATCAAACCGGAATCCTCATTTCAGGAGGATTCGCCCCAATTGTACCGCTCGCAGCCGGGTTTGCAAGACCAGACCCTGCATTCGCGTCGAGAGGTGGAACGATTCTGAGGCTGCCTCTCGGAATTCGAACGCAGAGGCGCAGCACGCACCAGGCTGGTGAGCGGCCGCTGCGTTCCGCCCGCTCCCAAGCTGTCTGCTGCATGATTCCGTTACGGACGACCGCTCGCGGGTCCAGAGACCTTCTTACGGTCGGCGGCCGGACCTCTTCCGCACTCGATGGCCACAGGGTCACACGCTGCACCGCGCAGGATGGCCGCTGCGTTCCGGTTCTATGCCACAGAACGCCGAATCCGTGTACGCGGCATCTGACGAACCACCGAGAGAACGGGCCTTTCAGAGTTGAACTCCCGGGTTTCGACGAGCTGTGCCCTCTGCGCCGAAAGTGTGCCGCCGAGAACACGGGATAAACTCAACAGTGCATGGCCACCGCAGACGCGGCAAATGTCATGGGAGCTGTCGCTGATTACCTCACAGTCGGCACAGAGCACGGCATTTTGCAGGCAGACCGCATTGATCTCCAGTTTTTCAATCGCGTCCATGGATACCGCCTCCTTGGCGGGTCATTTTACATTCAGATGCCGCGGAATGGCGAATTGATGTTTTAACTCTGCGGCGAGGGACCAATCTGGGAAACAATGCTAGGGACGGCAACGCGATGGTCAAACCATAGAATGAGCAAGGATTGATCGGGATTGCGGGAGTTGCGCTGGCCTTTTCGCTGCTCGCGACGGCAATTGCGGGAACTAGACGGCGGTCTCGAGCCTGGCCGAAAGCGACCTGGGCGGACACTGCAAAGCGCGCCCGGTGGCGATGTTAGCGGCCGGCGGGACGGGGACTGGGAGGCTAAGGTGCAGAAAAACTTGGAGCAACTATCTTGACCATTCCAGCAATGCCGGCCCGGCATACAAGCGGCGTATCATAAATGGCCAGATGCAGTGTAGATGGATGCAGATTGAGAAGGTGCGGAGATGTCGAGAATCAGTCCGTTATTGTTCCATAAACCTGGGATGCCGGATGCGATTGAACACCCACTGTTCCATAAACATGGAATATCCGAAGTAATCGAGCACCAAAAGAACGAGCTTCGGAAGGCGGTTGGGGGACTGTCACGAGTCGAACTGGAGAAGGATCATTCTGAGCTGGCGGAAATGCTTGCCGCCAAATTCAACATCAAGGTCCCGGTTGTTCTTGAGGACAAGATTGAGGTGACCGAGGATGAACCACTGGTGAACAGCAGCGGCGATCCAATGCAGTCCATGCCCGATCCCTCGCGCCCCTTCCACGTGCCGGGATTCCGAGTTACGGTTCACATCCCGTTCGAGGGTGAGGGATGGCTGTTTGACGTGCAACCGGCCGCATCTTCATTGAATCCGCCCCGAGGACAAGTCCGGGGCACGGAACTCCTGCTGGTCAGGGAAGTTTCAGCAGAGCGGCAGGCGGCGCTTAAAGCTGAAATTGATCAGGACCTGGCCAGTGTGAAGAACTGTCTTGAGTGCCTGCGTCCATCAGCCCAACAACTTGCGAACGAACTCAAGCAAATGGCGTCGCAAGAAATAGCCAAGAGGCAGCAGCAGTTGGCATCACAGAGTGAACTGATGTCGTCACTCGGCTTCCCCAAGAGGACGAAACGGCCGAAGAAGTAAACTGTGCAAACGAATCAGCACCCGATGGAGTCGGATCACTTCGTCAAAACGTTCTTTGCCATTGCGGCTGCCCGGACGTAAACTCCCCGGCATTTCTCTGTGCGAGGTCACGAAATGGGCCGGTCATTCCGGCGCAGCAAACGCCCCGGACTATCCAGCCAGAACGTTTCGAAGTCCGGCGCCAGGTTGAGCTTCGACGCAGCGGGCGCCAGCAGGAACGTGAAGGCGATTCGCGTCAACTCCGGTTTTAGATTTCCCGCCGCTCCGGGCAGCCATGTCCGCAATGGGATCTTAGGAGTAAGCCGTTTTTTCTACCTGGGAGAGGGCGACTGCGAGCAGTGTCAGCGCACTGACCAGCACCGGATACCATACCTGTGCGACCCAAGGCACCGGAATCAGAAAAAGCACGTCGATGTCCTGGAGAGAAGCTGGCCATCGCAGGATCGTCCAAAGTCCGGCGTAGTAAGTCAGGTCCCAGGCAGCAAATGCCCATAGAAAAGCTCCCCAACGCTCCCTGGCCCTGGCACCGGCAAGCAGTGCGACACTCGCCAGCATGACCATCGTTGCAGCCTCGCGGAAGGCTTCAATCGTGCGCAGGCTGCGGGGAAATTGGGCAAGCGACGAGGTTACTTGCAGATAGGTTGCCGGCGCATGTTGCAGTTGAAAAATGGCGCCGCTGTCATGACCGGTGATCCCCGCGGCAGCTCGCAGGTAAACCACTACCACGGCTTCCACATAGCCAAACGACGCGCCGAACAATGCCAGCGTCAGAAGCGTCTGGCGGCTCAGCCGCAGTCCGGTGCGCCGCCAATGAAGATAGGAAAGGGCAGGAACAAGAAGCAGGAGATTGACCCACCATGGCTGCGCCCAGATATGAAAGCTCTCCATAGGAGTAGAGATTCTAAACCGCCCGAGGACGCAAGTCACCCAACGCCGCTCGCGTCGCAGTTCTGGGGTTTCGACGCGGATCGCCAGGCTTGGTATCGGGGCGGGATCGAACGGCCCATGAGACGGCATGCGTCTTCAGGACATGAAGACCTTGTGTAGCGGAACGAGGCTCGTTACCGGTTATCATTTGCCTTTAGAGATGGCCAGAGCAAGGCTGTCTGTGGCACGCAGCAGCTCATTAAGCTGAACTGGCCTGTAGTCGTATGGGTCCCTTGGGGAGAGGTCAATTCCGTCGAATACTGCCGAGAGTCGCGAGATCCATTTTTTCTGTTCATCCGTGGGCACGCTGCACATGCGTTCGAACTCACCGAAGCTGATCACTTCAAAGCGCCTGTCCGACCTTTCGATCGGTCGGAGCATCAGGTCGCCAATCGCGTTCTGCCACTCCCGATAAATCCACGCTTCCTTGGTGTCGACGATTTTGATCACCTGTGCCGATGATTGCTGCAGAATGGCCGCCTGCAGATCTTGCAAGCCCAGAGTTTGGGTAATTGTCCTAGCGACATGGGCTACGAGTTCCGATTTCTGTTTGTCCATAAGGAGGCTTGCCTCCTCGGTGTCCTTGTCCTGCATGTATTCCTTAATCGCGTCGTCAAGGTCAACCGCGAGGGAAGCGCGCTTGTCCTTCTCATCAGGAGCTTCAAGGCCCCAGAGCGCACATAATTCCGTTAGCCGCTTGACCTCTACTGCATGGCCGTCGGCGAGTGTACTTTCAAAATCACGAACTTTCTTTTCGATTTGTTCAAGCTGACGTGGTTCTGAGATCTTCAAATAGGAGAGCTCTCGTCGGCATGCTCGGATCCACCCAAGAAGCGCCGCGAGTCGGTATAGCGTACTCAGCTTCTTATACGCGCCATATTTGTCATACTTGTTAGTTGCAGGCGGCGTCCCGACCAGCTTTAGATACCTTCCGCGACCAGGCTTCTCAAGGGACTCGTGAAGCCTCCGGGCCAGACTATCGGTCGCGGACGATATTGGGTCAGCGTACCTGGAATAGACGGCCTCCATGGCCGCTTTCTTGGCGCGACGCTCAGCCTTACGCGTGAAAAAGTCTCCCAAGGCCACACCGAGCGTTGATCCAAGTATTGACCCGAGTATTGATCCAACAACTGTAATGAGCGCTGTTTGGGCGGAAGACGACTGGGAGGCAGTCGCTAGGGCCGGCGGTGGCGGAGGTACGCTGCCAGAGTGCTGTATTGGCGCAGTTTGCGCGAGAAGCCCCGTCCACAACAGCGCTGGCGCAAGTAATTGAAAAGCGCACACATTCAGTCGCATATCAACCCGGATTATACCCTCTTGGCAACATAGGTGGTGGCGAAGGTCAGCTCGTCCGGAAGTGATCACTTTCAAAGCAGCGATCGCATGCCTATAGACTTTCCGGCCGAAGGGTCGGCCCAAAGAAACAACCACCGCGCTACGCCGTGGGGACGAACGTGTGGCGCTCCTGCTGCGGGCGGCGCTGAAATTGCGGCACTACTTCAACAGTGCAATTCCTCCCGCGCCAAGGTTGGAGACGGACCAGTTCACTGCCTGAATGAACGCGTTAGGGAAAAGACCGATGATGAGAGTGGCCGCCGCGGTAAAGACCAGCGAGAAGTTCATGGCCGATGTGGAGGGAACTGGCTCTTCGCTGATCGCCTTGCCCATGAACATTGCATTGGCAATCTTCAGGTAATAGTAAAGCGCCACTACGGCGTAAAGCACGGCGACGGATGCCAGCACAAAATGCCCGGTCTCGATGAGGCTGAGAAAGATGAAGTACTTGCCGTAGAAGCCGCCCAGGGGTGGGATTCCAGCCAGTGAGAGCAGGAAGACGAGCATGAGCGTGGCTTCCGCCGGGGCCTTCTGGGCAAGGCCGGCAATATCTTCGATCGTATCGCCGATGATGTTGCGGCGGCGCAGGGAAGTGAGCACGGCAAACGCCCCCAGGTTCATGAAGGTGTACACCAGCAGATAGAAAAGAATTCCCTTGATTCCGGTGCGATTGGAAACACCATCGCTGGCCACCAGACCAAGCATCATGTAACCCACGTGCGCAATCGACGAGTAAGCCAGCAGGCGCTTGGTGTTGGTCTGCGTGATGGCCGCCAGATTACCGATGGTTAAGGTGAGCACGGCGATGAAGACCAGCAACGGTGCGTAGAGCGGGCGCAGCGGGTACAGCCCGAACAGAAGCACGCGCAACATTACGGCCCAGCCGGCGGCCTGCACGGATACGGACATGAATCCGGTTACGCTGGTCGGCGCGCCTTCATAAACGTCCGGCGCCCACATGTGGAACGGTGCGGCGCCGATCTTGAAGAGCATGCCGGTCAGGGTGGTGAGCAGCGCCAGGATTACGATGGGATCCTTGGGATAGGCAACGGCCCGCAGAGTGAGCGCACGCGCGATGTCTCCGAGGTTGGTGGAGCCGGAGACTCCGTAGAACAGGGACAGACCATAGGCAAAGATCGCGGACGAAAAGGCTCCCAGCAGGAGGTACTTGAGGGCGGCTTCGTTGGACTGTTTGTTGCTGCGTAGAAAGCCGACGAGGATGTAGGTTGAAATCGCCATCAATTCAAGCCCGATGAAGATCAACACCAGGTCGTATCCAGCCGCCATGCACATCATCCCAATGACCGCGAACAGCAGGAGGGCGTAAAACTCTCCGTGATTTTCACGCTCGATCTCCAGGTACCGGATGGAAATCAGCACGGCGACAGCGGCGCCCACCAGGAACAGATAGAAAAAGTAAATTGAAAATGGATCGAGCACGATGGTGCCGAAAAAGCCCAGCAACCCCTCTCCGCCCGAGGGCAGGATGCGCTGGATTTCGCGGGTCGCGTAGGCGGCGGCGCCCAGTCCCACCAGGGCAGGAATGGCGTTGTATTGCTTCTTGCGGGCGGGCAGCACAAGGTCGAAGCAGAGAATGCCGAGGGAGAACAAGGTCAGCACGATCACGGGCGCGCCCAGGCGGTAATCCAGCGCCGTGAAGGGCGCAAACGTCGGCAAGTTCATGGCAGGCACGGTCATGGTCCTAACGCCCCGCTTCCGGCGCCGCGGAAGCGGCCGCCACTGGGGTGGTGGGCGGCGCAACGGCGGCAACCTGGGTCTTCGCCCGTGGTCCCGGCAACTGCCGCGCGTTGTACGTCTGGGGGTGGTTCAGTTGCTCCACCAAGGCGGTCACCGGCTGATCGAGAATCTGGAAAAACGGCTTGGGGTAGAGCCCGATCCAGAGCGCAATGGCAATCAGCGGCAGGAAGGTAGCCAGTTCGCGCGGGGTCAGGTCAGGGAGCTTTTCGTTCTTCGGATTCTCCACCTTGCCGAAGAACACGCGCTGATAAAGCCAGAGCAGATAGGCCGCGGCCAGCACCACTCCGGGTACTGCCCAGGCGGCCCAGGCCCAGTTGGCCATGTATGCGGCCTGCAGAATCGTGAACTCGCCGACAAACCCATTGAGCAGTGGCAGTCCCATGGACGACAGGAACATGATGAGCGCGATGGTTGCGTAGACCGGCATGATCGTGGAAATACCACCGTACTCGGAGATGTCGCGCGTGTGCCGGCGTTCGTAAAGAATGCCGACGATAAGGAAGAGCGCGCCGGTGGAGATGCCGTGGTTCACCTGCTGCAAGACCGAGCCGGCTAACCCCGGCCCGTTAAGGGCGAAGATGCCCAGGGTGCAGAAACCGAGATGGCTGACCGACGAGTATGCCACCAGCTTCTTCATGTCTTTCTGCACCAGCGAAACCAGCCCGCCGTAGATGATGCCGATGATGGAGAGCGCGATCATGGTTGCACGCACCCTGGGGTAATGCACGACTTCCGGGAAAAACGGCAGCGAAAAACGTATCAGGCCGTAGGTTCCCATCTTCAGCAGAACACCGGCCAGGATAACCGACCCCGCCGTTGGCGCCTCCACGTGCGCATCCGGCAGCCAGGTGTGAAAGGGAAACATGGGAACCTTGATGGCGAAGGCTACGAAGAATCCAAAGAACAGCAGGACTGCCACCGAACTGCCGTAAACCTGCGGAAGCAGGGGCGCAGTGTGGTAAAGCTCCGGGATGCTGAAGGTGTAAACGCCGGTCTGCGAGTGATGGAACACGTAGAGGAAGAGGACGCTCAACAGCATCAGCACGGAGCCCAGCAGGGTGTAGAGAAAAAACTTGATCGCCGCGTAAAGCCTGCGCGGACCGCCCCAGATTCCAATCAGCAGGTACATCGGCACCAGCATGGCTTCCCAGAAGACGAAGAAGAGGAAGAAGTCCAGCGACATGAAAACGCCCAGCATGCCGGTCTGCAACACCAGGAACCACGCGTAATACTCCTTCACCCGATCCTGAATCCCGGTCCACGAAGAAAGGATGGAAATGGCGCCCAGAAGGGTGGTCAACAGGATCAGCAAAAACGATATACCGTCGATACCAAGGTAATATCCCGAGCCAATGGTGGGAATCCAGGTGTTCGGCGCGCCCTCCACGAACTTGAAGCCGGGAAGGCTTTTGACTTCCCAGAACCAGCGCACCAGTGGCAATGACACCGCGAAACCAAGCAAGGCGAAGAGGTTGGCCACCCAGCGGATCAGGTTCTTGTGCTGGCCGGGAATCAGCATGAGCACGAAAGCTCCCACCAGCGGTGTGAACAATATGATCGAGAGAATGTGGTTGTACATTGAATCCGTTCCTGCGGAGTTTTCCGCAACCATTGGACCTAACGGAGTACGTAATACCAAAGTAATCCTGCAACCCCGAACACCATGACCAGGGCATACCACTGCAACAGGCCCGCCTGCACCAATCGCACCGGCCGGGACAGCAATTGGGCGACCACCGCCGGACCATTGACGCAGACACCGTCGATCACCCACTTATCCCACCAGGAGGAGACGATGCCGAACGTGCGGGTAAGCCAGCCAGTCCCGTTGACGCCGCCGTCGATCACCTCGGCGTCGAACTTCCACAACGCATCGCCGGCACCGATGGCTCCGAGGCGAACCCCGTCCACTTGGCTGCGGCCGGTGAACGCCTTGTCGTAGAACTCGTCCACGTAATACTTGTTGAGCAAGGTGCGATACACGGCTGGGGCGGCTACGGCAATCGGTTCGCGCACACCATCGCTACACTTTCCGTAGGCGCGCCATGCGCTCCACCAGCCTGCGCCGGCAGCGGCAACCGAAAGCGCCATCAACAGGTATTCGCTGGGCGGGCCGTCGTCTTGCTTGTCTTGCGCGGGGATTGCCGATGCGGCGATGGACGCGTTCTCCGCGCTGTTTTCAAAGACCGGGGCAAGGAAGTGCTCGAAGCGGTTGGTTTCACCGTGGATGCCAACCAGGCGCGCGATGCTGGGCGAGACTCCCAGGTAGCCAGCCAACACGGCACCGGCGGCCAGCACGACCAGCGGCAGCGTCATGGAACGGGGCGACTCGTGCACATGATGCTCGACTTCGGGCGACATGCGCGGGCCGCCAAAGAAGGTGAGGAAGATAAGCCGGAACATGTAGAACGAGGTCATGAGCGCAGTGACGAAGGCGACATACCACAAGGCGCGGAAAGCGCCATGGTGTGCCGACCAGGCCTGCCACAGAATCTCATCCTTGGAGAAAAAGCCGGCCAGGCCGGGAATGCCGGCGATGGCCAGGGTGCCGATGAGCATGGTGAGGTAGGTGGTGGGAATCTTTTTACGCAGCGCGCCCATGAAGCGCATGTCCTGCTGGCCTCCCATGGCGTGGATGACCGAGCCCGACCCGAGGAACAGCAGCGCCTTGAAGAACGCATGGGTGAAGACGTGAAAGACTCCGGCGGCAAAAGCTCCGATGCCGAGGGCAAGGAACATGTAGCCGAGCTGGGAGACCGTGGAGTAGGCGAGCACGCGCTTGATGTCGTTTTGCACCAGCCCGATGGAGGCCGCGAAGATCGCCGTCAGCGCACCTACAATGGCGACGACTTTCATGGTCTCCGGCGCCAGCACAAACAGAGCGTTGGAGCGCGCCACCATGTAAACTCCGGCCGTGACCATGGTCGCCGCATGGATGAGGGCGGAAACCGGGGTGGGGCCTTCCATGGCATCCGGCAGCCAGACGTAGAGCGGAATCTGCGCCGACTTGCCGCAGGCGCCGACAAACAATGCCAGCGTCGCTGCGGTCATGATCTCGGTTCCGAACAAGGTTGCCGACTGCGCCCGCGCCAACGCGGTGACACGCACGAAATCAAAGGTTCCGAAAAGCCAGAAGATGGTGAGGGAACCGAGGATGACTCCGGCATCGCCGACGCGGTTTACGATGAATGCCTTGTTGGCCGCCGTGGACGCCGAGTGCTTGTGAAAGTAGAAACCAATCAGCAGATAAGAACACAGGCCCACGCCCTCCCACCCTACGAACATCATCATGTAGTTGTTCGCCAGGATGAGCGTGAGCATGGAAAACATGAACAGGTTGAGATATCCGAAGAAACGGTAGTAACCGCCCTCGTGCGCCATGTAACCCACGCTGTAAACGTGAATGAGCATGCCGACGAAGGTCACAAACAGCAGCCACACGCAGCTTAGGGGATCGACCAGCACACCGGCATTGACCACGAATTCAGCGGTTTCGCCGCCGTGCAGCACATAGATCATTTTGCCGCCGCCGCTGCCCAGCCAGGTGAAGAGCACGTGTTCGTAGCAGGGCAGTCCGCTATGGGTGAATTGCCAGACCGCGAGCGCTGTCCAGGCGAAGGAGAGCGCAACCGCGCCCACGCAGCAGGCGTTGACCAGGCTTTTCGCCAACCGCCTTCCGAACAGCAGCATGAGTGCCGCGCCAGCGGCGGGCAGCAGCGGTACGACCCAGATGTTAGTAAGGAAAAACATTTCAGCTCTCTGTTCTGGCCCGGTTCGTCGTGCCGCCTACCACTTCAGCAGATCCACTTCATCCATGTTGACCGTGGCGCGGTTACGGAAGAAGGCGATCAGGATTCCCAGGCCGACGGCTGCTTCAGCGGCAGCGTCAGCGGCAATGAAAAGAGAGAACATCTGTCCGTGCAGTCCGTACAGACGGGAGAATGCGACCAGGTTCAGGTTCACCGAACTCAACATCAGCTCGATGGACATGAAAATGATGACCACGTTGCGGCGGGTGATGACTCCGACCATTCCGATGAGGAAGAGCAGGCCGCCCACGACCAGGTAGTGCATGATTCCAATTTCCAGCATCCTCACACTCTCCGCTTTGCCATTACCACGGCGCCGACGACCGCCACCAGAAGAAGAAGGGAAGCGATCTCAAATGGGAACATGTAGTAGCCCGTGTCGCGGCCGTAAAGCAGCAGTCCGAGCTGCTGCACGTTGTTCTGTTCGGGAAGATTGACCGTGTGCTGAGGAAGGGTTTTGGCGCCGCGCAGCAAACCTCCCAGCATCAGCAGCGCCAGCATGGCGGTAGCCGCCAGCCCGACTTTCCATTGCTTATTCAGCATTTTCTCCACGTACAGATCCTCGATGTTCACTAGCATCATCACGAACAGGAACATGACGAGAATGCCGCCGGCGTAGAGCACGATCTGGACGGCAGCCATGAACGGCGCATAGAGCATCAGGTAGAGTCCGGCGCCGGCCAGCAGCGATACGATGAGGGCCAGCGCGGAATGCACGGGATTCACTTTCGTGATCATGACAATCGCGCTGAGAACCGCGATGCCGGAAAGAAAATAAAAGAAAAACGGAGTTGCGACCGCTGTCATCGTTCGTAAACCTTTCGCGGAGTTCCATCCTCCATCTGCTGCCGGTCCAGTTCCAATCCTTCACGGCTATAAAGGGCCAGTTCGTACGCCGGCGACAGTTCCAGGGCATTGCTGGAGCACGCCTCCTGGCACAATCCGCAGAACATGCAGCGGCCCAGGTCGTAATCGAATTCGGTAAGCACCTTCTTCTTGGTTTCGGGATCGCGCAGGCTGCTGACCTTGATGAGTTTCTCCGGACAGGCCAGGGCGCAGGCGCCGCAGGCGGTGCACAGCGTCTTGCCGTTGGCGTCCTTCTTCAAGCGTGGCTGCCCGCGGAAGCGGTCGGAGATCACGGGGCGCTCCTGCGGATACTGCTCGGTCACCAGGTTGTCCGGGTGCTGGTGACGAAACGTCACGAAAAGCCCCTCGAGCAGATCGATCAGGAAAATCTTCTTCAGCACGGTAACGAAACTCATCGATCTACCTCCGCACCAGGGCGAACAAATCTTGCCGCACGCCGATCAACGCCGTCAGGATCACGACTGCAATCGAGATTGGGAGCAACACCTTCCATCCGATCGTCATCAGTTGATCGAACCGGTAACGCGGAAACGTGGTGCGGCCCCAGACGTAGAAATACATGAAAAAAGCTACCTTGCTGGTGAACCAGAAAATATCCTGCACGCGTTCGCGCACGCCCGGCAAGAGCAGGACCACGGCAAGGATTCCGAGCAGGCAGGCCAGCCCGCCCAGCCCCGCGGTGTCACCGCGCATGGCGCGGATGCGAGGCATGCGGGTGAAGGTGAGGAAACACAGCAGCGCCAGTATGGCGAAGGTCAATCCGGGGACCAGAGAAAAAGCCAGGTCCCAATTCCGGCCGCCCAGCAGGTTGGGAAACGGGCGCAGCCAGCCGCCGAGCCAGAGGGTGGTGGCGATCGAACTGACGGCCATCATGCTGGTGTATTCGGCGAGGAAAAACAACGACCAGCGGAAACCGCTGTACTCAGTCATGAAGCCGGCGACAAGTTCGCTTTCAGCTTCCGGCAGGTCAAAGGGCGCGCGATTGGTTTCCGCCACCATGGCGATGGCGAACACCGCGAGCGCGATCAGCCCGACAGGGAAGAACGAGAAGACAAACCAGATGTGCTGCTGCATCTGCGCCTGCACAATTCCGATCATGCTCAGGGTTCCGGTCCCAGTGGCCATGCTGGTCATCATCACGGCCGAGACCACCGCCATGCTCATGGCGACTTCGTAGGAGACCATCTGCGCGCCCGAGCGCAAGCTGCCCATCAGGGAATAGTGCGAGTTGGAGGCCCAGCCCGCCATGATCACGCCCAGCACTCCCAGCGAGGAAACGCCGAGCATGAAGACCACTCCAATGTTCATATCGGTGATGGCATGGGTGCGGCCGAAAGGCACGACGATGAAGGCACAGAAGGCAGTCATCACCACGCAGACGGGCGCGAACCAGAAGACCAGTTTGTCCGCGTTGCTGGGCATCAGGTCTTCCTTAATGATGAGTTTGAGCGCGTCGGCAATCGGCTGCAGCAGGCCGTGCGGGCCAACCCGCATGGGTCCCATGCGAACCTGCATGTGGGCCATGATCTTGCGCTCGAACCAGTTCATGAACATGACGCCCAGGGAGACACCGGCGAAGACCAGCAGAACGTAAATGCTAATCCAGATCAGGTTGCCGGCTTCGCCGGGCGTGACACCCGAATGCAGATATCCGAGGAAGCTCTTGATCACCGGTCCACCTCTCCGAGAACGATGTCCAGGGTTCCGATGATGGCCACGACGTCAGCCACCAGGCTTCCTTTTGCCATCTTCTCCAGCGCCTGCAGGTTGATGAACGAGGGCGGGCGTACGCGCACGCGATACGGTTGCGGGCCGCCATCGCTCACCATGAAATAGCCCAGTTCGCCTTTGGGAGCCTCGGTGCTGACGTAAACCTCGCCCGCCGGCGGCTTGATGACCTTGGGCACGCGCGCAATGATGGGTCCCTCCGGCAACCCTTCGACGGCCTGGCGGATGATGCGAATCGACTGCCGCATTTCCTCCACCCGGACCACGTAACGGTCAAAGGTATCGCCCGCCGTGCCGGTGGGAATGTCAAACTCAAAATCCTCGTAGGACGAGTACGGCTGCGCCTTGCGCAGGTCCCAGGCGATCCCGCTGCCGCGCAACACCGGCCCGGTGATGCTGTAGGACATGCAGTCTTCGGGGGAGATGTAGCCGACGTTTTTGGTGCGCTGCAGCCAGATGCGGTTGCCAGTAATCAGGTGGCGGTATTCATCGATCATCGGCAGAAGATCGTCGCACACCTTGAGCACTTCTTCGGCAAAGCCAGGGTAGGCGTCCCAGCGGCAGCCTCCAATGCGGAAAGCATGGGTGGTAAGCCGGGCGCCACAGTATTTCTCAAACACGCCGAGAATGGTTTCACGGTCGCGGAAGGCATAAAACAGCGGCGTCACCGCGCCGATGTCAAGCACGTGCGTACCCAGCCAGACCTGGTGGCTCGCCAGGCGGCATAGCTCGGTGAGGATCACGCGCAGGTACTGCGCCCGCTTGGGCACTTCCACGCCGAGCAGTTTCTCCACCGCCAGGCAGTAACCCAGGCTATTGGAAACCGCTGCGGTGTAATCCAGGCGATCGACAAAGGGTCCGAAACCGGCCCAGGTGCGGTTTTCGGCAATCTTTTCGATGCCGCGATGGAGGTAGCCGATCACGCACTCGATGCCGTTTACCTTCTCGCCGTCCAGTTTCAGAATCACGCGCAGCACGCCGTGCGTGGATGGGTGCTGCGGCCCCATGTTCAGCACAAGTTCGTTGGAATCCAGGAATGTGCGGCCCGGCTTCGTCTCATCCAGCGATTCGTAGAACTGGTTATCGCTCATTGTCCGCTCTCGATTCCCAGGTTCTTCTGTACCCAATCGGCGTCTTGCTGGCGCAGGCCGTAGTCCTTGCGCAGAGGGTGTCCGGTCCAGTCTTCGGGAAGCAAAATACGGCGCAGGTCCGGGTGGCCGGCAAAGCGTATGCCGAACATGTCGTAGACTTCGCGCTCCATCCAGTTGGCCCCGGCCCAGCGTGCGGTCACGCTCGGCACCTCTTCGCCATCGGCGAAGCGCGCCTTTACCCGCACTCGCTGTTCCTCCGCCATCGAGTACAGAATCCACACGATCTCAAATGGCAGCGCGTCTTTGGGGTAGTGCACGGCAGTCAAATCGGTGAGGAAGGTGTAGCCCGCCTGTTGGTAAAGGGTGCCCAGCACTTCATGGCAGACGGAGCGGTCCACCACGAGATACTTCTGGCCGGCATAGGTTGCGGCCGTCTGAATTGCGGCGCCGTACACGCTCCTCAACTGCACCACCAGCGCGCTCTCCCACGGGACAGTCGCTGGTTTGGGCGCGGCCGCTGGCGCCGCCGCTGCGGGTGCCACAGGAGTCTTTTCCGGAGCAGGCTCCGGCAGATTCCCTTCTGGTACATCGGGCATTCGGTTTACCCCTTGTTTCCCCCGTTCGAAGCCATCCATTCGAACGTTTCGTACGTCGTGTTCACGGCAAGCTGTTGGCCAGGACACGGCCCGGCTGCCCGGCAGACGCTGGCGGTTCTAAATCCACTCCAGCGCGCCCTTCTTCCACACCCACACGTAGCCGAGCACCAGGATTCCGAGAAAGATCAGCATCTCCAGAAAGCCGAAAGCCCCCAGCCGTTTGAACTGGACTGCCCATGGAAACAGAAATACTGTCTCCACGTCGAACACCACAAACAGGATGGCGACGATGTAGAAACGCACCGTGTAGCGCTGGCGCGCATCGTCGGTCGCCTCGATCCCGCATTCATAGGCCATTCCCTTGACCTTCTCGGGATTGCGCGGCCGAACCAGGGTGGCCAGCACCAGGGTTCCAGCCGCCACCATAAAGGCAACCAGCAGGAAGACGAAGATCGGGAGGTAGTTTTGTGGCATGGAATTGCGGCACCCCTGCCGTTTTCAAAGCCTATTGGATGTTGCCTGCCTGCTTCTTTCCCCACACCCCTGCAGCAATGGACGCACTGGCATGGAATCGCTGCTTGCCTGGAGAGAAAAGCTGGAACTTTTCTTTGTAATTCGGAAGACCCACACGAATCTGTGATTTGCGTCACAGATCACAATTTGCCGCCCCCAGCGTAGCAGATTTGACCGCACCGATGCCAACAGCATTTACCCAACCGGCGCAGGCTGGCGGCCAGCGGCGGGAGCATGTAGCATGGAGCGCTGGGCGCAGAGGCGTACGCGCGGGGCGCGAGGTGAAACCATGGCGGATGCGAACGAGAAGCTGAGAACAGAGTTCAACCAGTGGGCGGCGGAGGGACGTGGGGAACAGATGGAGAGTCACCACCTCAGCATTGCCCGCCAGACGGTAGCGCGGATGGGGTTGAAACCGGGCGATCGCGTGCTTGACCTGGGCTGCGGTACGGGATGGGTTACGCGCTGGCTGGCAGAGGCGGTGGAAGGCGGACCGGGCATGGCCGTGGGCTTGGACATTTCGAATGAAATGATTGCCCGGGCGCGCAGCGCCTCGCTCAGCGTGGAAAATGTTTTGTTCGCAGTGGCAGCCGCCGAGGAAATTCCGTGGCGCGAAGAATACTTTGAGAGTGCGCTTTCGATTGAGAGTTTTTATTACTACCCCGACCAGGAAGCGGTGTTGCGCGAACTTTATCGCGTGTTGGTTCCGGGCGGGCGCTTGTTCCTACTCATCAATCTTTACAAGGAAAATCCTTATTCGCTGCTCTGGGTGGAGAAGTTGAAGGTCCCGGTGCACGTGCGTTCGGAGGCCGAGTACGAGCAGATGCTGCGGGCGCAGGGATTTACCGATACCTTCATCGCGCATATTCCCGACCTGTCGGCAACTCCGGACGATTCCAGCAGCGCCTGGTTTGCGAATGCAGAAGAGTTGCGGGAGTTCAAGCGCATTGGCGCCCTCTTGCTGGTGGCGCGCAAACCGGAAACCGGGGCGGCACGGTAAACTGGGGTACAATGTCTTGCAATTGGATTGCGGGGGTGGCATGGGCTGGATCGAAGATCGTTTTGATAAGAATTTCATGGTGAGCACGGTGGACTACGTGTTCAACTGGGCGCGGAAGTCGGCCATCTGGCCCATGACCTTTGGCCTTGCCTGCTGCGCCATTGAGATGATCGCCTCATCCACTTCGCGCTTCGATATCGCGCGGTTTGGCTCGGAGGTATTCCGTCCCAGTCCGCGCCAGAGTGACCTGATGATCGTGGCCGGAACCGTGAGCCTGAAGATGGCTCCCGTGGTGCAGCGTATCTACGCGCAAATGCCGGACCCTAAATGGGTGATCGCCATGGGCGGATGCGCCGCCGTGGGCGGTCCTTTCAACACCTACTCGGTGCTGCAGGGCGTGGACAAGATCGTGCCGGTGGACGTGTACGTGGTGGGCTGCCCTCCGCGCCCGGAGAACCTTTTCTACGGGTTACTCAAGCTGCAGGACAAAATTGACAAGATGACGATTGCGCGGCGTCCGACCGAAGTGCGGCTGAAGCAGGAGATGGTCGAGGAATTCGCGCGCCAGATGACGGTCACCCAGAACGTCCGCGAAGGCGCGGTGAGCGGAATCGACAGCCCCGAGCAGCATCTCTGAGGTTGGGCGCAATCGAGCGGGCTTGCTCCTTGGCGCGCTGGCGGTTTCAGGGCCTCGGCCGGCGACACCATTCTGACCGGACCCATAAGACGCCATCCGCTAAGATGCTATCGAGAAAGGGAAGACGCAATGCGTGCATGGTTGATGGATTCATACGAAGGGGTTGAGAAACTGCGCTTGGATGAGGTTCCGGAGCCGCAGCCGGGCCCTGGGCAGGCAGCGGTCAAGATGATTTACGCGGCGCTGAACCCAGCCGACGCGTTTCTGGCGCTGGGACAATATCCTGCCAAGCCCAAGCTGCCACATGTGCTCGGCCGCGATGGCGTGGGCGAGGTCGTCGCGGTTGGCCCCGGCGTGGAGAGCGTGCAACCTGGGGCGACCGTCGGCATTCTTCGCGGGAACACCGGCGTCGAGGTCTGGGGAACGCTGGCGGAGACGACGGTGGTAGATACCTCCCAGCTGGTGCCCGTACCGGATGGCTGGTCACTGCAGGAAGTTGCCGGCGCCCCACTGGTCTATCTCACCTCGTGGCAGGCGTTGACGCAATGGAGTGAGCCTCCCGCGCCGCCCAAGGCTGGCTCGGTGCTGCTGGTAACGGGCGCTTCCGGTGGTGTAGGTTCGGCGTCGGTTCTGCTGGGAAAGTCGATGGGCCTGACCGTTGTCGGGTTGTCGCGCAGCGCGGAGAAAGGCGAGCAACTCAAGCAACTTGGCGCCGACTTCGTATTTGATCCGGCGGCCAAGGGATTGCGCAAACAGGTGCTCGACGCTATCGCTCCGCGGCGGGTGGACATTGTGGTGGATAGTGTCGGCGGCGCGTTGTTCAATGAGGTCATTGCCATGCTGGGCTACGGGGGACGCATCAGCGTCGTGGGCAGGAGTGGCGGGACGGTTCCGGAGTTGAACACCGCCAGCCTGTTCTTCCGCAGAAACCGCATTGGCGGAGTCTCCGTCGGCGACTATTCCTCCGCCGCAGCCAGGGCGGCCTGGCTGCAGATTGTGGCGCGCCTTGACAAGCTGGGCAAGCGTCCCGTGGTTGACTCGGTCTTTCCGTTCGCCGACGTGAAAGCAGGCTTTGCCCGGCTGGGCGAGGGACCGATGGGGAAGGTGCTGGTGAAGGTTGCCGCCTGAGCCAACGCCAGCGAGAGCGGCGGTAGCTTCAAAAGGGAAGCCCTGGTGAGATGGCTTCCCTTTTGTTTTGCGGCTTTGCTGCTTGGACTAACTTGCGCTGGGATGCTCGTAGGGATGCTCTTCCAGCCCAGGAGTCTTGCGCGCGACGCCGCTCTCGATGGCAGCCTGCACCACCGCGGCGGCAACCGCCGTGGCGACCCGCTTGTCGAAGACGCCGGGAATGATGTAGTCCTCGGTCAACTCCTCGGGTGAAATCGTGCCGGCAATTGCGGCTGCGGCAGCCAGCTTCATCGCCTCATTGATGTCGGTAGCGCCGCAATCCAGCGCGCCGCGGAAAATTCCCGGGAAACAAAGGACGTTGTTGATCTGGTTGGGATAATCGGAGCGGCCCGTGGCCATGACGCGGACATACGGCGCAGCGTCTTCCGGCATCACTTCCGGGGTTGGATTTGCCATGGCGAAAACGATTGCATCCTTGTTCATTTTCGCCAGATCCGCAGGCTCGATCGCGCCTGGGCCAGAGAGTCCCAGGAACAGGTCGGCTCCCACCATCGCCTCCTTGACCGTTCCGGTAAAGTTTCCTGGGTTGGTGTTTTCGGCGAACCACTGCTTCATGTAATTCAGGTTAGTCCGGCCCTTGTGGATCGCACCGGTGCGGTCAAAGCCGATAATGTTGCTTGCCCCGGCGGCCATGATGATCTTGGAGCAGGCAACGCCGGCGGCGCCGATTCCGGTAACGACGATCTTAAGGTCCGTGATTTTTTTCCCCACCAGTTTCAGCGCATTGGTCAGCGCCGCCAGGACCACCACGGCGGTGCCATGCTGATCGTCATGGAAGACGGGAATGTCCAGCTCTTTCTTCAAGCGCTCTTCAATCTCAAAGCAACGGGGGGCGGAAATATCTTCCAGGTTCACTCCGCCGAATCCGGGCGCCATGTGCTTCACCGCGCGGATAATCTCTTCCGGGTCCTTGGTGTCCAGGCAGATGGGAAAAGCATCCACATTGCCGAATTCCTTGAAGAGCATGGACTTGCCCTCCATCACCGGCATCGCCGCCATAGGGCCGATATCTCCCAGTCCAAGCACCGCGGTGCCATCGCTAACAATGGCGATGGTGTTGGCCTTGATGGTCAGTTTGTAGGCCTTTGCGGGATCGTCGTGGATGGCCATGCAGACGCGGGCGACGCCGGGAGTGTAGGCCATCGAGAGATCGTCGCGGGTCAGCAGAGGAACCTTGCTGACAATGCGGATCTTCCCGCCCATGTGCATCATGAAGGTGCGGTCGCTCACACTGAGCACGTCCACGAAGCCCAGACCCTTCAGGCTCTCTACAATGAGTTCGCCGTGTTTTTCATCGCGCGCCTGGAGGGTGATCTCGCGAATCTTATGATGCTTGGTCACGCCTTTGATATCGATGGCGCCCATATCTGCGCCAAGATCGCTGATCATGGACGTGACCCGGCCAAGATTGCCCGGAGTACTGAGGATACGAAGACGGATGGTGAGGGAATAGCTTGCGCTGGGCCGAACGAGTGTGCTCACAAAAACTCCTTATGAATGCAGGAATGATTCCGAAAGATAAGACAGTATAAGGCCGAGCCAGGGTAGCGGCCTAAATGAACCGCTCCCGCTGCCTGCAACAATTTTAGTCCTCCAGCGGAGATCGAGCACCACCTGCCGTATAATCTCGCGCATGAACGCAGCGAGGGAATCTGCAGGGTTGGAGTACACATCACGCGAGATGCGAACCATCGCCCGGGAGATATTTCAGCACGCGCTGGAGGAAAGCGGCATCGAGCGTGGCTTCAGCCGCAATCTCTACTACGAGCGCGGAATTCTGCAGGTGTGCGACGACCTTTACGACCTCGAAGGGTTTTCCAAGCTCTTCGTGATTTCCTTTGGCAAGGGAGCTCACAGCAGTTTGGAGGCGCTGATGGCGCGCCTCGGCGCTGGAACCGGGGCCAGCGGCATCGTCTGCGCGCCCACGCCGCCAGCCGCGCAGGTGCCCGGCTTCCGCTATTTTCAGGGCGGCCATCCGATGCCGAACCACGAATCGGTGCGTGCCGCCGAGGCCATGCTTCGCGCCCTCGAATCGCTGCATGAGCGTTCGCTTGTGATCTACCTGATCAGCGGCGGCGGCTCGGCAATTGTGGAGAAGCCGATTGACGATGAGATCTGCTTTGACGACCTGGTGCAAACCTACCGTGCGCTGGTACACTCGGGCGCGCCCATCGCACAAATCAACGCGGTGCGCAAACACCTCTCTGCCGTGAAGGGCGGACGCATGGCCGTGGCAGCCGCGCCCGCGCAACAGCTTTCCATCATGATCTCCGACGTGCCGGACAACGCCATCGATTCACTGGCCAGCGGGCCAACCATGCCGGATACCAGCACGGTTGCGCAGTGCTATGACATTGTGCAGCAGTACAACCTGCTGCCGCAGCTGCCGGCCAGCGTGCGCGAACTGTTCGCCACGCACGGTCTGGAAGAGACGCCGAAGGCCGGCGATGCGGTGTTCGCGCGGGCACGCTGGTGGCCTGTACTCTCCAATGTGTCTGCCCAGAAAGCCGCCGTGGAGCGCGCGGAGACCTCCGGGTTTCCCACCCGGATCGACAACTTCTGCGATGACTGGGACTACCGCAAGGCCGCCGATTACCTGCTGGAACGGGTGCGGGAGTTGCGCCGGGAGGGCGCGCGCGTTTGCCTGATCTCGGGCGGTGAAGTCACCGTGACCGTGGAAGGAACCCCGGGGGCCGGCGGACGCAACCAGCAATTTGCGCTCTATTGCGCCGAACGCATCCAAGGCGAAAACCTCTGCGTGCTCAGCGCCGGGACCGACGGCATCGACGGCAACAGCCCGGCCGCGGGCGCGGTGGCGGACGGAAGCACGGTGGCGCGCGCCATCGCCAATGGATTGAACGCAGGGGCCGCGCTCGCCGGCTTTGACGCTTTTCCATTCTTTGACGCGCTCGGCGACACCATCATGACCGGACCCAGCGGAACCAACGTGCGCGATGTGCGCGTGCTACTGGCGTGGTAGCCACGGGCAAGGATTGACTATTCTGATAATCGTTTGGGAAGCGAAGAGTACCAGTTAGGCAATCGTTGCGGAGGGTGCGGAAGGATTGGCATCGTGGATAACAGTGAGCGGCTTCTCGATTTCTTAGTGGTAAATCCCTGATTCGTGTAGCTCGCTGACTCCCGTCTTAACCGCATGCAGCCGCGGCGAAGGTGGGCACCCGACTGGTTCGCGGGACCCACCTTCTGCCGTTTACGGAGGCGAACCGGGAAACGAGTTACTTGATCCGTTCACCGGTTGCGGAGTCGAAGACGGCGTTACGCAGGAACTGCTCGGTGGACCATGGTGGCGCGTCTCCCCCGAGGTACTGATGGAACCACTCCAGGTGGGCGGTGTAGTACAGAGCCATTTCATACCAACTGGGCCAGTGACCGGCGTTGGAATAGACGATCAGCCGGGAGGGAACGTTCATCTTTTGCAGCGAGGTAAACATCTGGAGTGACTGGGTATAGGGAACGCGATAGTCACGCTCGCCGGAGATCACCAGGCACGGCGTTTTGAAATTCTTGACGTAGTAGGACGGCGAGAAGGTTTGGAACTGGGTGGAGTTCCACGGCTGACCTTTGAGGTCCCACTCGGGAAACCACAACTCTTCGGTTGCGCCGTAAAAAGAACGCAGATCGAAAAGGCCCATCATGGAGGCGATCGCCTTGAAGCGGTCGGTATGGCCCTCGAACCAGTCCATCATGTAGCCGCCGTAAGACCAACCCATGGCGCCCATGCGGTTGGGATCGACGTAGGGAAGCCTGGCCAGTTCGTCGGTGACCTTCATGAGGTCTTCAAAAACCTTGCCGCCGTGGTCGCCGGAAATCTCAGCGGTGAAATCCTGGCCATAGCCGGTGGAACCATGGGGATTGGCGAAGGCGACGACATAACCCATGCCGGGATAGACCTGCCAGTCACCTCGAAAAGAATCCTGCCACTGAAACTGGGGTCCACCGTGCACGTTGAGAATGAGCGGATATTTTTTGGACGGATCGAAGTTATGGGGCTTGACGAGAAAGACTTCGATGTTGGCTCCGTCGGCTCCCTTGACCCAGAAGCGCTCGGCCGGACGCAGGTCCACCTGGTTGACGACCTCGTCGTTGAATCCGGTGAGGCGCTGCGGGGTTGCGGATTTGGCGTCCGCCAGGCCAGCGGCAAAGATTTCGACCGGATCGCTGACCGAACGCCGGGTGTAGAGGATGCGGCGGTCATCGGGGGAGAGTTCGAAGGAGTCGATGGTCCGGTCCACCAGCACCTGCTGGATAGAGCCGGACTCGAGGGTCAGGCGGAAGATGGGATTGTCGCCTTCCAGGGGAGCGCTGAAGTAGAGGGATTTTGAGTCCGAGGTCCATTGGAAGGTGTCCACCCAATTGCGGAACCCCTCGGTAAGCACCCGCGAGGTGGCGGCGGAGCGGTCGTAGATGGCTAGGCGGAAGAGGTCGGATTCATAGCCGGGCTGCTTTTGCATCTGATAGGCGATGTATTTTCCGTCCGGTGAATATTTGGGATGGCCGTCGAAGGCAGGGTTGGCGGCAGTGATGTTGCGCGGCGGCTGCTGGCCGGAGAGCGGGACGATCCAAATGTCGCTGTTGGTGGACGAAGCGGGGGCGGCATCATGATTGGACTCGAAGGCGAGTTCCGCACTGTCAGGGGAGAAATCGTAAGGCAAAGCCCCGCCGAGCTGGAAAGGAGGGGAATCGAAGTCGCCCGGCGTCAGATCGCGCACGGACCCGGTGGCGGCGTCGGCCAGCAGGATGTGGGTACGCTTGCCGTCTTTCCACTGGGTCCAGTGACGGTAGAGCAGGGCATCGGCCAGATGGGCGTGCAGCGGACCCTTCGTCCAGCGCTGTTCGATCTTCTTGTTGCAGGCATCATCGGCGCCGCATTCCGGGTACACATCGCTGGAGAAGGCAATCCATTTTCCGTCCGGGGACCAGAGCGGATCGGCAACCCCGGTGGAAATACTGGTGAGTTGCCGGGCTTCGCCGCCGCTGGTGGAGATGACATAGAGATTGTCGTCGCCATCGCGCGCACTGATAAAGGCGATGCGCTTGCCGTCCGGTGAAAAGACGGGCGACGATTCACCCTTCTCGCCAAAAGTAAACTGGCGCTCGTTCTTGCCGTCGGCGTCCATCAGCCAGAGATGGGTGACTTTCTATGCCTTCGCCAGGTCGCTTGTTGCCAGAGTAAACAGGACGGTCCTGCCGTCGGAGGAAACGTGCAAGTCGTCTATGCCACGAATGTGGTACAGGTCTGCAATGGTGAATGCGCGTTTGGCGGCGGCGCCGGGAACGGCCAGTAAGAGAAAGTAGAAGCAAAATAGGAATGAAAACAGTCTCCTGTACATGAAACACCTCGTCTCGCGGTGAACTGGGTGGACGGCCTGAAATTTAAACACAGTCTGACGGGTTCGCGCCAGCTTCGACGGCCGAATCCGTGGCGCGGGATGGCGACCGCGTGGGTCACTCCGGCAGAGGGAGCAAACCGGGTCGAAGGACGCTTTGCCGCGGCGCTTTGCCAGGCGAACCAATGACGCCGATCCGGCTTAGAACCCGTCCGGGGTTTTGCACGAAGGAACCTGGCAAAGGTGGAATCGCGCGAGCGGTGGGCGGGCGATTGAGGCCGGGCACCGTTCTCCTGCTAAATGGTGTGCGCCGGGGGCTTGGCAGAAAATTCCCGATTGAGGTATCAAGTTTGTTTTCAGGAACATGACAGGGATTCATAACTTGTCAGGACCTGTCAGAACTGGTCATTGGCGTGGCCGCGCACTTTCCCGATATAGTCCGCAAACGGTGCTGGCTGAGGAATTTGATGAATCGGCCGACAACCATTGTGAATCCAGGTACGCACTGGCGCGGGGACATTGAGCGTCCGCTCCCCGCGTCCAAAGAATTGAGGGACATTCGCGCCATTGAGAACCATACGTAGGGGGGAAAGAGTTTCCACTTCCCCCCGAGTTGCATGCGAGCCCCAGGAGGTAACGTAATGAGGTATGCCAATTCACCTAAGTCCGCGAGTCGAGGCTGGACACTTCCAGTCCTGCTGATGCTTGCGGTGTCCGTGCTTGCCTCGCGGCCGGCATGTGCGCAAACTTCCTCCGCCACCGATCACGCGCCTGCCCCGGTCAATCTGCGCGATACGGCGATTGGCCCGTCGGAGACGCCACGAGAGGTGGTAAACGGCACCGCGAAACTGATTGGCCCCTACGATCGGACCGCCAAGATGCACGTCGTCCTGGGGATAAATCCCCCGAAGATGGCGGAAGAGGATGAGTTCCTGCGGCAACTGCAGGACAAGAATTCTCCCAATTTCCATAAGTATCTGACGGCGGAACAGTGGAATGCCCGCTTTGCGCCGTCGGCCAAGGATGAGCAGGCGGTAGTCGATTGGGCCACCAGCAATGGCCTGACCGTCACAAAGCGTTTTAAGAGCCGGTTGATCGTGGATGTGGAAGCTACACCGGAGGCATTCGAGCGGGCCTTTGCCGTCCAGATCAATAGTTACAAGGTTGGAGACAATGTCGAGTTTTCCAACGACCGCGATCCGGTCATTCCCGCGAATCTGACGGGTATTTTGCATTCGGTCGGAGGGTTAAACAGCATTCAACGAATGCACGCCGCGCATGAACGCACGGTGCCCCCGAAATTCCCCGGCGATTCGTCCGCGGTGCTCCAATCGATACACGAAGACGGCGATCCGGTTGCTTTTCGAGAAGCGATGAAGGCCTCCGCGGCCAGGATGGCCGAATCATCCTCAGAGCTCAAGGGTGCAATCGGGGCGGAGAGTAAGTCCACCGGCCTTCAACCCAATGTCACCAACGGCTACCTGGACCCAACGGATATCTACAGCTACTATGGGTATGACTATGGCGCGCTACAAGGTCTAGGGCACTGCTGCAACCCGACGGGCAACAGCGGCGGTACGCCTCCCGACACCACGATCGGGATCGCCACGGCCGGCGACTTTGCCAACAGCGATATCACTGGTTTCCACGACCAATATTCCTACCTCGCCGGCCACATCGACCGGGTATGGGTCGACGGCACGCCCGCGTGCTGCAACGATGAAACCACGCTGGACACGGAGTGGTCCATGGCCACCTCAAACAGCTTCGGGTCCTATTTGAATACCGCGCATATCTACGTCTATGAGGCGGCGAATACCTATCTTTCCACCTTCTCGGACGTCTACACCAAGATGCTCGACGACGGCTACGCGCGCGTCTTTACGACCAGTTGGGGATGCGCTGAGATCGAGTGCGCCAGCACCAGCAGAATGGACACCGATGACGCGACCTTCAAGAGCATGGTCGGCCAGGGCTGGACGCTCATGGCTGCGTCCGGCGATAAAGGGGCAACCGCCGGCTGCGACGATGCCCTTCGCGTCCAGCATCCTTCGTCGGACCCGTACGTGGTTGGAGTCGGCGGCACCAGCCTTGCCTTCTACAACAACGGCACTTTCGACTTTGAGACGGGTTGGCAGGGTTCAACCGGAAGCGGAGCCTGCGCCGGTAATGGCGGCGGCTCGACCGGCGGTTGCAGTGCATACTATGCAGCCCCCAGCTACCAGACCACTCCCGCTTGCGGCACTGGCAGCCGCAGCGTCCCTGACGTTGCCCTCAACTCAGGCTATGGGCAGAACTATTACTTTGACGGCGCTTTGTCCGGCGCCGGCGGCACCAGTATCGCCTCGCCCCAGGTAGCGGGCTTCATGGCCCAGGCAAACGCTTACATGCTGGCCCTTGGCGTAGGCTGCGGCACGGATGCAGGAAGCACCTGCGCGCCCCTCGGCCAGCCACACTCTGCGATCTACTACGAGGGGTACACGGGCAACTACTCGCAACATAATCCGTACTACGACGAGGTGTCAGGTTGTAACGACAACGACATCACGGTGGAGTATGGACTTGGGTACTACTGCGCAGTAGCGGGCTATGACCTTGTTACCGGCTGGGGCTCTTTCAACGCGCTGCAAATGGCGTGGATGCTCAACTGGTACGATTTCCGCGAAGCTGGCAATCCGTCCGTTTCGTTCACCGGCCCCGCTATCAACACGTGGTACAACTCGAACCAGACTGTGAGCTGGACCGTGGTGGATAATGTGACGAATAGTACTGTTTATCCGGGGACGGGCATTGCCGGCTTTACCCAGGGCTGGGACTCAATTCCGACAGATTCTGCTTCGCAGGCGGTTGACGCCAGAGCGGTGAGCGTCTACGACTCATTCTATATTGGCCCGGAATATGTGAATGCTTCGACAGGATGCCTGGCCCTGGCCGCCGGCGGTTGCGGGGGCGGCTCCGGCCAGGGATGCCACACGGTTCACGTAGAAGGCTGGAACAATATGGGCCGCACGAACGGCAACGCAACTTACGGCCCAATCTGCTATGACACGGTGGCTCCGACCATTACGATTTCCAACTCACCACTGCCGAACGGAAGTGGCTGGAACAATACCAGCGTCCAGATCACACTGACTGCAACGGATCCAGGTGGCAGCGACGCTTCGGGGATTTACAAGACGTACTATGCGATCAACACGACGGCGTGCACCCCTACCAGTCTTGGCAGTTGCGCGGTTTACAGCGGACCATTCTCGATCACCGGGCAGGGGTACAACTACGTCTTCTACTTCACCGAGGACAACGCGGGGAACTTTTCGACCGAGACGTATGAATGGGTATACATTGACGAGACGGCCCCGGTGACCACGGCGGCGTTGTCCGGAACCCTGAACGGCAGCGTGTACAACAGTGCCGTGAAGGTAACCCTGAGCGCCACGGATAACCTGAGCGGCGTGAAGACTACCTACTATTCACTGGATGGCGGGACGAACACGACTTACACGGCGGCTCTCAACGTCACCGCACTTGGCAGCCACAGCGTCAAGTTCTACAGCGTTGACTATGCGGGCAACACGGAGACCACCAAGACGGTGAGCTTCACGATCAGTCAGGCGTCGCAGACGATCACCTTTGCGAATCCGGGTACGCAGACGTACGGTACGCCGCTGACGTTAACCGCAACGGCGAGTT
>Ga0326727_10007375_pt1 | contig 29146 bp, 27 predicted proteins | sample MB2enrmetagenome_FD_207643 | JGI IMG/M metagenome (GOLD analysis project Ga0326727, IMG submission 207643) | Lab enriched peat soil microbial communities from McLean, Ithaca, NY, United States - MB29MY | ecosystem: Environmental > Terrestrial > Soil > Wetlands > Peat | place: USA: New York... | reverse complement strand
CAAATCCGCAATGGCCCGCGCCAGGCCCACAAAATCGCGCCCCTCGGCCTGCTTCACTACCGGCACAATCAGCCCCCACTCCAGCGCCACCGCAATGCCCAGATGAATGTTCGCGTGATACTGAATCGCTCCATCCACCATCGACGCATTCACAATCGGATATTTCGTCAGCGCCTCGATCGCCGCCGTGGCGATGAACGGCATATACGTCAGCTTGACGCCATGCCGCTGCTCGAAGCCATCCTTCTCCCGCTCCCGCAGCCGCGCGATGCGCGTCATGTCCACCTTGTAGACGATGTGCACATGCGGGCTGATCTGCATGCTCTCCACCATCCTCTGCGCAATGATGGCACGCATCTTCGTCAGCGGCTGCGGCTCTTGCGGCACCTGCGCTGTGGCCATCCCCGCCTTCGGCGCAATTTTCTTTGGCGATGCACTTCCAGAGCCACGCCCGCCCAAATGCCGCAGCACATCTTCCTTGGTGATGCGCCCTTCTGATCCGGTTCCCGCAATCCGGCTCAAGTCGAGGTTATTCTCTTTGGCAATCCTCCGCACCAGCGGCGAAGAGCGTTGCGGCGTCTGCGATGCTACCAACTCCGCCTTTTGTGGCGTCTGCGGTGCGGCTGATCGCGTCATCGGCATAGTCGTCGCGGAACGATCCGCCGAAATCGAAGGCGCTGGAACGGGAGACGGCAAAGTTGCCGATGCAGGAACTGTAGTCTTTGCACCACTCTCAGCGATCACCGCCACCACCGTATTCACCTCGACGGTCGCGCCCTCGGGAATCCTGATCTCGGCCAGTACGCCGGCCACGGGCGAGGGAATCTCCGCGTCCACCTTGTCGGTGGAGATTTCGAACAGCGGTTCGTCCTTCTCCACGGCGTCGCCGGCCTTCTTGAGCCATTTGGTTATGGTGCCCTCAAAGATCGACTCGCCCATCTGGGGCATGATCACGTCGGTTGGCATGGGGATCTCTCCGATGCGGGTCGCCTTCGTCTGCGTTCATGGCAGACTTTCAGCAAGATAAGGGAAGTCTCCGGCGCGCCCGCTTCAACCCAAATTATAAATTGCGCCGCGTAGAACATCGAACAGGAACGAACATTACTGCTGGGTGCCCCAGGTCCCTCGCATTTGGGGACCTGGGAGACCACAAAATTCAATTGTCCCAGTTTTTCACGCGCGAACAGGCCGCTCGCCCCCGCCGCGCAGCCGCTCCACCTCCGCCGGTACCCGCAGCGGCGTATCTTCTGCCGGTAACTGCGCAGGAGCCGCTGCCGCCTGCTCTCTCAACGCTGCAAGGCTTTCCACCTCCACCACCTGCTCCCCAAATACCTCGCCAAACTCCCGCGCTGCCTGCCGGGCAATCACCTCTAAAGCTGGCAACGACTCCGGCTTCTCAACCTCCCGCGCCAGGCTGGTCACCGCGTGATCCGCAATTCCGCAGGGTACAATCAGTTCAAAATCCCGCAACTCGGTCGTCACGTTGAAGGCAAATCCATGCGACGTAATCCCCCGCGCCACGTGAATCCCAATCGCCCCAATCTTCCTCTCCATCCTTCCGGAGCCGCTCTTGTCGTATAAATCCTTCCCGTCCGGAGAACTGACAACTGATAACTGACAACTGACAACTGTTTTTCCGCACCATGCCCCGGTCAGCCCGCAGATCCTCCCCGCCTTCACTCCATACACGCCGCACAGCCGGATCAGCGCCTCTTCCATTCCGCGTACAAAATCCACAGGCCCCATCCGTCCGCCGCTCTCCGTCCGCAGCGTGCGCAGGTCGAAGATGGGGTAGCCCACCAGTTGCCCCGGCCCGTGATAGGTCACATCGCCCCCGCGGTTGATCTCGTGCACCGTCACCCCGCGCCGCCTGAGCGTCTCCTCCGACGCCAGAATGTTCTCCCGCTTCGCATTGCGCCCCAGCGTCAGCACCGGCGGATGCTCCAGCAGCAGCAGCACATTCCCGGCGTGCCCCTCGGCCACCAGCCCGGCCGCCTCCGCCTGCAAGCGCAGCCCCTCGTCGTAGCCCACTCGCCCGAGATAAATGTACTGAATCATCGTCCCCTACATTGTAAAGTTCGGGAACAGGCGTGCCGCTCGCCATCTTCAGTCTTGAACGCGTTGCTGAAAGAGGCCATAAAACGCGGAGCGGACCTGATACGCCACCAGAAACCATAGAACCGTCGCCAGTGCACCCGTCGCCACACCCTTCGGCTGCATCAGGATGTGAAAAAGAAGGATGTTAACCAGCACTGGAGCGAGCAGAACGAGGGCCAGCGGCACATAGCGGTTCACGAGGAACAGAATCCCCGACACGACCATGATCAGTCCCACGACGTTCATGTAGTGCGTGGCTATCAGTATTCCTGCGAACTCGCCGGCCGTTCCCGGGGGCATTGGCCCCATGGGGATGAAATGCAGGAAATCATTGAAACCGAAGACCAGAAACATCAGTCCCAGCATCAGGCGCGCGATCATCGCGACAATCTTCATTGAGTTCTCCTTGATTCGAGGTGTGCGAATTTGGGATGAATCGAGCCAGAGAGCGGGCTCACAGCTTCTAGAGAGGGAACAAACTCTCCGCAGTGAATGGATGGTTTTGTATCATCTGTGGATTCAAAGGATTTATAGGTCGATTTATGCGATTGGCGGTAAACTGTAATTGAGTTTAGAAGGAGAATTCGCCATGCGGCCCTCTGAAGCATTGCCAAAGCATCGGGAGACGATCCGCCAGCTTGTGCTACAAGCCGGCATGGCGAACCCCCGCGTCTTCGGCTCCGTGCTGCATGGCGATGATGAGGACGGTAGCGACCTGGATATTCTGATCGATCCGGCTCCCCGAACCAGCTTGCTGGATCTAGCCGGCCTGCAAATCGAAATCGAAGCGCGAACCGGAGTCAAGGTGGACCTGCTGACGCCCAAGTGTCTTCCGCTAAAGTTCCGGCAGCGCGTTTTGGACGAGGCCCAACCGGTATGAGCAAGCATCCCGAGCGCGCCCAGGATTACCTCGAACACATACTCGTCGCCCTCGAACGAATCCGGCAATACACTACCAGCAAATCCGAGACTGACTTTATAGCCGACACTTTACTCCAGGACGGGGTTCTACGCAACCTCGGCATTATTGGTGAAGCGGCGCACCGCCTGCTGGCCGACGCCCCAGAGTTCGCGGCAACGCATCCTGAGATTCCACTTGCCAAAATCTATGCAACGCGCAACCGGATCACTCATGCTTACGAAGAAGTGGACATGGAGATCGTCTGGAATCTCGTTGTGAACGATATCCCCGCGCTCCAGCCAGTGATCGCTGCGGCAATCGAAGAACTCCGGGAAGGAGCTGGCTAGACATGGAAGAGTGCGAACATAACGAGGACAATTGCACAAGAGAGCCGGAGTTGCTTTATCACTACACGGACCAAAAGGGACTACTCGGGATTATCGAAAACAAGTGCCTTCGGGCGACCCATTCGCAATTCTTGAATGACTTGAGCGAGTATCGAATTGCTTTCGGAGCATTACTGAAGAAGATCAAAACCGAGAGAACAGATGACTGGGCAGTCTTACAAAGTAGGTTTTTCCGAGCTCGTTAAATGAAGGGCATTTTCGTCTCCTCGTTCTCAGACGAGAAGAAAGGTGATTCACTTGCGATGTGGCGGGGCTATTCCGCCGCTACGGGCGGGTATTCAATAGGCTTTGATCGGTTGGTGCTCAACGACATTGCAAAAGAGCATTTCTCTTCTGACAAGAAATGCTGGGTAGAACTGGGTAAGTGTTCCTATGACGATCCAGAGGGATCAAGCCTTGCAGAAAGACTTGAAAGGATCGTCGAGTCAGCTTGGAAAGAAAGCCTTGAAAAGATATCAGCGTCAGCTTCGAATGATCTTCTTAAAAATGCTATCAGGAGTATGCCGGTTAATATCATGGAATATGTTAAACTTGCCGCTTTCGCTAAGCATAAAGCTTTTGAGGAGGAAAAAGAATGGAGGATCGTTATCATTGTCGAAGAAGGACCGAGATCAAAACGGATCATATTTCGGCAAGGAAAGTCGATGGTGGTTCCTTACATGGAGTTTTCGTGGAAAGATAGTGGCCTTCCTAACCCGATCCGGCGAGTCGTTGTAGGCCCAACTCCTAACAAAGACGAGGCTGTTCGGGCAGTCGAAATGCTGCTGGAAAGAAACGGTATTTCGCTCAGGAGCGAAGATTGCCCTGATGGCGTCGAAGTCGTCCCTTCCAAAATCCCCTATCGCAACTGGTAAAACCACGAATCCTATGCGAGCGAATAGCGAGCGACTGGCCCCACCGCAGGTGGCTCACCGCGCGCTTTCAATCTGCCGGCTAATCCAACGACTCAAACTCATGCCTTCGACCGCCGCGCGCAGGGCCGCCTTGCGGTGCAACTCTGGCTCGGTGCGCACCAGAATCTTTCCGTTGAAGGGCCGATCGGGCTGCTGGCCTCGCTCGGCGCAAAGCTCCAGGTAGCTGTCGATGCTCTCGCGGAAGGCGCGCTGCAACTCCGTCGCCGTTCTTCCCTCAAAATGAATCACATCCCGAAGCCCGGCGACCGTGCCCGAAAATGTCTTATCCTCCGGATCGAAATCGATGGCTCCGGCGGCATAACCTTTGTATTCCATCATGGCTTCACCCCCGCGTTCATAAGAAACTGGCGTACTGCTTCGACCGCGCCTTTTTTGGTTTCGGGCCGAGGGTGCGGACGATGAAACACGGCGGTCACGCCGTTCAATCTTGCCGCAACCCGGCTCCCCGCGCGCTCCGTTACATCGCCTCCCAATGCGCGAATCAGCGTTTCAATCGCGGACCAGCGAATGTCCGCTTTTGTTGGGCGTGCAAAGACGGCGTTCAGCGTAGCCTGTCGCGCCTTGTTCATGGCAAAGGAAACCGTCCATTCTGGCCCCAAAGCACCTGGATCATGATAGCACTTTCCGCTATCTCTCTTCCGAAATAATCACGGCAATTCGTTTCGTAAATCCCAATCTGCGCTACACTAGACCTTGGCAGGAGGACCGGGCGGTCGCTGCCGGAAGGGTTCGCGCAAGCGAAGCCAGCCGGGAGAGGAAAGTCCGAACTCCGCAGGGCAGTGTGCCGGATAACATCCGGGACGTGGGCCTCAAAACCCATGGACGGCCAGTGCAACAGAAAAGATACCGCCGGATGCTCGTGCTTCGGCACGCGCAACTGGCCCGAAGGGCGTAAGCCTGGACGGCCAGTCCGGTAAGGGTGAAATGGTGCGGTAAGAGCGCACCGCTCCGCCGGTAACGTCGGAGGCAGGGTAAACCCCACACGGAGCAAGACCAAATAGGGAGGGAAGCGCGAGCCAGAGCCAGGCTCCGCTGCGCATCGGCCCGACGCGCCCAGGCGGCTCCGTACCATCTGCGGATACCCAGCCCTTCATGGGCTGCCGTCCGCGGGACGCCGAAACCTCCGGGTAGGTCGCTGATGAGCGTCCGCGGCGACGCGGCGCCTAGAGGAATGACCGCACACGACAGAATTCGGCTTACAGGTCCTTTTGCCGAATTCGACGACAGCCCCGGCCGGGATAGCTTTCCTGCCGGGGCTGACCATTTTTTTGCGCGGTATCGGGTTGCGTAATAAATCTTACCTGGCAGCAAGAAGTGTCAGGGCACGACTTCAGTCGTGCCGTACAGGTTATAAAAAGGGAATGGAGCTTTAGCCCCTGAGTTCCACTGCTACCATCAATCCATGCTCCTCGTAAAACTCCTCACGCCCGCCGCCCGCGCCCCCATCGTCGCCCATCCCGGCGAAGACCTCGGCTATGACCTCTTTGCCCTCGAAGCCGCCGCGCTCGCCCCGCGCTCCACCGTCAAGGTCCGCACCGGCATCAGCGTCGAGGCCCGCCATCCCGTCACCGGCGCTCCGCTGGGCCTGCTGGTGCGCGACCGCTCCTCCATGGCCGCGCGCGGCATCATTACCACCGCCGGGGTCATCGACGCCGGCTACCGCGGCGAAATCCTCATCCTGATGACCAACCTCACCAACACCCCCGTGGAACTCAAGATCGGCGAAAAGATCGCCCAGATGATTCCCATCCCCGTTCTCACCGGTCCCGTCCAGGAAGTCGAGACGCTGGAAGATTCCGCCCGCGCCGAAAAAGGCTTTGGCAGTTCAGGGCGTTGACCACCTGCGGTGGGGCTGACTGCCCTTCGGGCCGAGCGGTCAAGGCGTTCGTCGTTCCCAGGTCTCAGAATCGAGACCAATGGTACCCAGACACACAGTTTGATTGGTCAGACCTGCACCACTCGCCACAACTCCGCAGAGAAACGCAGCACTCCTACTTTCGTCGGATGCATGCGCGCATCGCCACGCCTAGCATCTTGATGCAGGTGAGAATCCCGCCATGCCACTCGTGCCCACACTCCGCTCCACTCTCGTTTTCCTCCTCGCCTTCCAGGCGCTCCTCCTCGGCAGTTGCGGGGGTTCCGGTTCGTCCAACAACGTGACTCCGCCCGTGGCGCCGGCGCCCACCTTCTCGCCTGCCGCCGGAAACTACACCACGGCGCAAACCGTCACCATCTCCGACGCCATCGCCGGTGCGACCATCTACTACACCACCAACGGATCGACGCCCACCACTGCCTCAACTGTCTACTCCGGCGCGATCTCCATTCCGGCTACTCCGGCTACCGTGACCATCCAGGCTATCGCCGTGGCCGCGGGCTACTCAAACTCCCCGGTCGCATCCGCCGTTTATACCATGTCCTCGCCCCCGGCAACGGCCACCGTTGTTGGAGCCGATCTCGGCTGGCTGACTCAACTCGAGAGCATGGGGTATACCTGGACCGATACCACCGGCGCTTCCGGTAGCGTACTGCAAATTCTCAAGAATCATGGCGTCAACACCATCCGCATTCGCACTTTTGTCAATCCCACCATCACCGCCGGTGTCCTGGGCGTCGGCGACACCGATCAGGCCGGCAGCATCGCGCTGGCCAAAACAGCCAGTGCGATGGGCTTCAAGATCGTGATCGACTTCCATTACAGCGATACCTGGGCCGACCCCGGCCATCAAACCACTCCTGCCACCTGGTCCACCGAAACCTATTCCCAACTGCAATCCAGCGTCTACAACTACACCTATGGCTTCATGCAGGCGTTGGCGGCGGACGGTATCTATCCGCAATATGTTCAGGTGGGCAACGAGATCAATTCCGGAATGTTGTGGCCCGCTGGTTCGGTTGGCGCCACAACCCCAAACGGCAACGACTTCACCCAGATCACCGGCCTGATCAACCAGGGCTACAACGCGGTGAAGGCAATCAGCCCCTCCACTCAGGTCGTCATCCACCTGGCCACCATCAGCAATCTCAGCGACTTTGAGTGGTTCTTTGATGGACTGGTGGCCGCCGGCGGAAAGTTTGACGTGATTGGTGGCTCCTATTACGATGGGCCGGTCAACATCACCACGGTCGCCGCCAACCTGAACACTCTGGCCGCCCGTTATAACAAACCAGTGATGATCTGCGAGATCGGCTACCTGTACAGTGATCCAGCCGATGCCTACACCGATGTGCAAGGGGCGATCCAGGCGATGAATGCCGTGCCAGGCAATATGGGGCTGGGAGTGATCTATTGGGAGCCCGATGCTCCCGATGATGCCGCAACAGGCAATTACACCATGGGCGCCGTCACCGAGAGTTCGGGACAGCTGCTGCATTTTACCACTGCCATCAATGCGTTTTGATCGATAGCCACACGCGAGGTAAAGGGCTCCGGCAGCTCGACCAGTGAGCACTGACGGAAGCCAGAAATTCCCTAAAATCGCCTGATATTCGACATTTCTTCGTCTTCCACTGGGCACTAGGAACCCGCAACCGGCCCTTTGCGTATTAGAAATGAGGTCCTCCCCCAGATGCGGCAGCTTTTCGGTTTCAGCTGGCAGCTGGATAGGCAGCTGGATAGAGTGTTGTGCGTTCATCATGTGCCGGTAATTGCGTACACTAAGGCTGGGATGCCGTTACCCTCAATTAGACCCGGCAATAGAAAGCAGGACCATGCTCTTCGGTGAGGCAGTCAAACTCGCGCTGCAATCCTTGTGGGCCAACAAGATGCGCTCCATCCTTACGCTGCTGGGCGTGGTGATGGCCGTCTCTTCGCTCATCATGGTTGTCACCCTGGTCGACGGCGCCAACACCTACGTGGCCACCAAGCTCGTCAGCCACGGCGCCGATGTCTTCAGCGTGGGGCGCTTTCCCTCCGGCTGCTGTTTTTCTGCTCAGGAGTACTTCAAATATCAAAAACGCAAAAAATTGAATGACGAAGATTATCAGGCAGTGCGCGACAACTGCGCCGAATGTACCGAGGTGGGCGCGTCGATTAGTAACCGCTCCACCAATGTCTCCTTCAACGGCCACTCCAGCACCGATACCGAGTTGCGCGGCATCACCTGGACCATGGTTGACCTCAGCAATCTGGACGTTGTCATAGGGCGTGGTTTTACCCCCACCGACGACGATATCGGCGCTCACAACGTCATTGTGGGCTATGACATTGTGGACAATATCCTCGGCGAAGGCGACCCTCTCGGCAAAGAGATTCGCGTCGACGGCGTTCCCTACACCATCATCGGCGTGGGCGACCGTCAGGGCAAGACGCTGGGACAGTCGCAGGACAACTGGGTTGCCGTGCCCATCAACACCTATCTGCAGACCTACGGCCACAACGACGCGCTGGTCATCTACGTGCGCTCCACAGGCGGCGCAGAGGCCATGGTGCGCGCCGAGGATGTGGTGCGCGTGCTGATGCGCGCCCGCCGCCACAATGCCCCCGGCCAGCCCGATGACTTCGAGATCCAGACCAACGACACCTTTATGGACGTTTGGAAGCAGTTCAGCGCGCTTTTCTTCGACGTGATCATCGGCATCTCCTCCATCGCGCTGGTGGTGGGCGGCATTGTCATCATGAACATCATGCTGGTCTCGGTCACCGAGCGCACTCGCGAGATCGGCGTGCGCAAGGCGCTCGGCGCGCGCCAGCGCGATGTGTTGCTGCAATTCCTCATCGAAAGCTCAACCATGGCCCTGGTGGGCGGGGCTTTCGGCGTGCTGCTTGGAGTCATCGCCGCCAAGCTGGTCACGATCATCGTCGGCTTTCCCGCCTCTGTGCAGTTGTGGAGCGTGCTCATGGGCCTTCTCATGGCCGCTGTAGTGGGCGTCTTCTTCGGCGTCTATCCCGCCAGCAAAGCCGCCAGGCTCGACCCCGTGGTGGCCCTTAGAGCGGAGCTGTGAGACTTAGCTGTCAGCTATCAGCTTTCAGCCGACAGTTATTCGTAATTTGTTGTTAGCGGTGAGGAGCCGCGTTGTATGGCGCAATCGTTCCGAGAGTTGCTGGTTTGGCAGAGAGCAATGCAGTTGTGTGTAGCTGTTTATTGCTTGACACGGGGTTTTCCGCGTGAGGAACTTTATGGTTTGTCAAGCCAGATAAGGCGTTCGGCAGTTTCGGTGCCTAGCAATATTGCAGAAGGGCATGGCCGACTTAGTGGAGGAGAATTCCGGCAGTTTTTAGGTATTGCCCGTGGTTCTAATTTTGAGTTGCAAACACAGCTCGAAATCGCTCGTACACTTAAGTTAGGTGAACCTTCGTTGGTCACTGATGCGGAAAATTTGTCCCATGAAGTTGGAAAGATGATATTTTCACTTCTTGAATCTGTTAATGATCAAATTCGGCAAGACTGAAGGCTGATAGCTGACGGCTGATAGCTGTCCGCTGGCGGGAGCGCCATGGCGCAAGGACAAACCCGGGAATCCGTCAAAATGGCCCTCGATACGTTGAGGGCCAACAAGCTGCGCTCGGGATTGACCATCCTGGGCATCGTCATCGGCGTCACCACCGTGATCGCCATCTCCTCCATCATCAGCGGGCTCAACAACCGTGTCGCCGATATTGCCGACTCGCTGGGTACAAATGTTTTACTCGTCACCCGCCTGCCCTTCGGCATCGGTCGCCCTACCACCGAGCAGCTTACCCGCAAATACCTCACTTTAGAGGATGCGCTGGCCCTGCGCGCGCTGCCCCATGTCGTAGCCGCGGACGCCGGTGTCCGCTATACCAAACAGTTCGGCGTCGGCGATGTGAGTGTAAAGTACCAGGGACACAAGGTGGCTGGCGCCATCTTGCAGGGCAACACCGCGCAGCTTGCGGATGTATCCAATCTGGTCCTGCTCTCGGGCCGCATCTTTACTGATGAGGAAGATAAGCGTCATGCCTCCGTGTGTCTGCTGGGACACGACACCGCGGAACAACTGTTTGTGTATGGAGAAGACCCCATCGGCAAGGAGGTCAACGTCGAGACCGGACTTTATACTGTAATCGGCGTGCTCGACAAGCGCAAACAGCTCTTCGGAAGCGGCCAGAATCCGCAAGACAACGCCATCTACTTCCCCATGGGCTCCTTCCACAACCTGCATCCCGAAGCCTTGGAAACGTACCTCACCGTGAAGTACGACGATCCCGCCAACAAGTCATTGGTCGAAGAGGAGATTCGCGAGATGATGCGCATCCGCCGCAAGATCAAGATCTCCGCCGACGATAACTTCGATATCTTCGGAACGGATTCGATTAATAAGATGTGGGAGCAGATCACCGGCGGTCTGTTTGGACTGATGGTTGCCGTCTCCAGCGTCGGCCTCATGGTGGGCGGTGTCGGCGTCATGAACATCATGCTCGTCTCTGTCACCGAACGCACTCGCGAGATTGGCGTTCGCAAGGCCATTGGCGCGACAAAACACACCATCCTCATCCAGTTCACCACCGAGGCCGTAACCTTGTGCGCCGTGGGTGGTGTCGTCGGCGTCATCCTCGGCGCCGCGCTTACCGGGCTCATCTATGTGTTGCCCATCGGCATGTCGCCCACCTTGTCCACCGTGTGGGTGCTCACCGGATTCGGCGTCTCCTGCGCCATCGGCCTGCTCTTCGGCATTTATCCCGCTTGGAAGGCCGCCAACCTCGACCCCATCGAAGCGCTCAGGTACGAATGAGGAAGCTTCTCGTCCAAAACTGCTGTAGGCAAGAGAAAGCAATACCATGCTCTTCGAGGAAGCCATAAAACTCGCGCTGCAATCCCTGTGGGCCAATAAAATGCGCACCATCCTCACCCTGCTGGGGGTAGTCATTGGCGTGGCTTCGGTCATTATGGTGGTGACTCTGACCAACGGCGCCAAGCAATTCGTGACCACGAAGATCAACACCTATGGCGCGGATGTGGTGACGGTCAGCAAGATGCCTGAAACTTTCATCACCATCGAAGAGTATCTCGAGTTCCAGAAGCGCAGGGACGTAACCTATGACGACTACCGCGCCATCCTCTCCGATTGCCGGTACTGTCAGTCGGTTGGCGCCTCGCGCCAGGCCACCGGCAAGGTCGTCTACGGAAACAAGTCCACCACCGACACCGGCGTGCGCGGCTGGACCTGGACCATGCCCCCGATCTCCAATCTCAACATCGACTCCGGCCGCTCCTTCACCGAGATCGAGGATGAGCACAGTGCCCATGTGGCCATCGTCGGCTGCGACATCGTCGACAATGTGCTCGGCTCAGTTGACCCCCTGGGCAAGGAGATTCGCGTCGATGGCTCTCCCTATACCGTAATCGGCGTGGGCGAATGTCAGGGCAAGTTGCTGGGCATGAGCATGGATAACTGGGTCTCCATCCCCTTGACCGCATTCCTCCGTTCCTATGGAGCGAATGCCAGCATGGAGATCTATGTCAATGCCGGCGGCGGGGGCGAGGTGATGGACGCAGTCAGCGACGAACTCAGAACTATCATGCGCGCCCGCCGGCACCTGGCCCCCGGCGCCCCCGACAGCTTCTCCATCGACACCAGCGCTACCTTCCAGAACTTCCTGGGCAAAATCCTCAATAGCTTCGGAGCCGTGGTAGTGGCCATCGCCGGCATCTCGCTGGTCATTGGCGGCATCGTCATCATGAACATCATGCTGGTCAGCGTAACCGAACGCACCCGCGAGATCGGCGTCCGCAAAGCGCTGGGCGCGCGCCGCAAAGACATCCTGCTGCAGTTCCTCATTGAGTCCGCGACCATGTCCCTGACCGGTGGTGTGATAGGCGTAATACTTGGCATCGGTTTGGCCAAAGCCATTACTCTCGCAATTTCGTTTCCTTCCGATGTGGAACTCTGGTCCATTTGGGTCAGCTTGTTTGTCGCCACCGCCGTGGGGTTGTTCTTCGGAGTTTATCCCGCGCACAAGGCCGCGCAGCTTGATCCCATCGTTGCCCTTAGATCGGAGCTATAAAGATGAGAATTGGCGACTCAAAAGAATCTGTGCTGCTGGCGCTCGATACGCTGCGCAAAAACAAGTTGCGCTCCGGACTGACTATTCTGGGCATCTCCATTGGCATCTCCACCGTGATTCTCATCTCTTCGGCAATCAACGGGCTGAATAGCAATATCGATACATTCGTCAAATCGTTGGGCACCAACGTCCTGCTGGTTTACCGCTATGAACCCTGGGGAAAGCGTCCCACCACCGAAGAACTCAATCGCAAAGAGCTGACTTACGAGGATGGCTTGGCGATGCGCGGCCTTCCCCATGTCGTCGCCGCCGATCCATGGATGTCCTATATGAATATGCAATTAGGCCTGGGCTTTGTTTCTCTCAAGCACGGCAGTCACAAGGTGCAAAACTCCATCCTCGACGGCTCCACGACGGCCATCAAGGACGCTGGCGGACAGGAGCTTATCGAGGGCCGCATCTGGACCGATTCCGAGGAACAGCGCGCCGCCAAAGTGGTTGTTCTGGGCCATGATGCCGCAGAGGATCTCTTTCCCGGCGAGTCGCCCATCGGAAAGGATATCGAATGTGAAGGCAGCATTTTCACCGTCATCGGCGTATTCGACAAGCAACTCCAGCCCTTCGGCAGCGGCCGCAACCGCAACGATAACTCCGCCTACTTCCCCTTTCCGACCTTCCGTCAACTTCATCCCGAACTCAAAGACCCCTGGGTCACCGTGAAGTATGATGATCCCGCCAACAAGGCGATTGTTGCGGAGGAGATTCGCGAACTTCTCCGCATTCGCCGCAAGGTTCGCATCGAGCAGGACGATAACTTTGCCATCTTCAGCACCGATTCGCTCACGCGGCTTTGGAATTCGCTGACCGGCACTTTGTTTATCTTCATGGTCGCGGTCTCTTCAGTCGGCCTGATGGTGGGCGGCGTGGGAGTGATGAACATTATGCTGGTCTCGGTAACCGAACGCACGCGGGAGATCGGCGTGCGCAAAGCCATCGGCGCCACCAGGAATAATATTCTTCTCCAGTTCACGCTGGAAGCGGTGACCCTTTGCCTGGTGGGCGGCTTGATCGGTATCCTCGCCGGAGCCTTGTTCACGCTGATCCTGCATTATGCCGTTTCCTTCCTTCATGCCGCGCTGTCGTTTGCGTGGGTGGTCATTGCCTTTGTGGTTTCCTGCGCCATCGGCCTGATCTTCGGCATCTATCCCGCATGGAAGGCCGCTTCCATGGACCCCATCGAGGCGCTACGCTACGAGTAACACTGACGGCTGACGGCTGATCGCTGTAAGCTGATCTCTGTGACTCCCCACGCCTTGGCCCAATCCGTCGCCCTTCTCACCACCATTCTGGCCATGGCCGGGATGGGCTACTTTCTTGCCGCCATGATCGCCGCGCGAATCTTTTTATCCCAGCGGCACGCCCCTTCCGCGCCTTTCGCGCCCGGCGTCAGCATCCTCAAATCCCTCAAAGGCCTCGACCCCGGCATGATCGACGCCTTCCGCGGCCACTGCCGCCAGTCCTACGCCGGCGACGTCGAGCTGCTCTTCGGCGTCTCCTCTCTCTCCGACCCCGCCGCGGCAGCCGTCCAGCAGTTGATTACCGAATTTCCCGCGCTCTCCATCAAGCTCGTCGAATGTCCCCAGCGCCTTGGAACCAACGGCAAGGTCAGCACCCTGATTCAACTCAGCGCCCACGCCCGCCACAACTTCCTGCTCATCAGCGACTCCGACATCACCGTCTCGCCGCGCTATCTGGAGCGCGTCATGGCCTGCTTTGCTCCGGTGCTGGACTCCGCCGGCAAGACCGGGCAAGAAGTCGGCCTCGTTACCGCGCTCTATCGCGGCCGCGCCCACCACACGCTTGCCTCACGGCTTGAAGCTCTGGGCATTGCCACCGACTTTCAGGCCGGTGTGCTGCTCTCCAAATGGATCGAGGGCGGCCTGCACTACGGCCTCGGCTCCACGCTGGCCATCCGCCGCGAAGCTCTCGATAAAATAGGCGGTCTAGCTCCCCTCGTCGATCACCTCGCCGACGACTACGAACTGGGCGCGCGCATCTCCGCCGCCGGCTACCGCGTGGCCCTCTCACCCGAAGTGGTCGAGACCAACATCGCCGCCTACGGCCTTCGCGGCTTCCTCGATCATCAGTTGCGATGGGCCCGCACCGTCCGCGACGCCCGCCCCTGGGGCTATGCAGGCCTCATCTTTACTCACGGCCTGTGCTGGGCTCTGTTCAATGTGGGCGCCAGCGGCGCGAGCCTGATGAGCCTCTGGCTGCTCGGCTTGAGCCTCTTCCTGCGCCTCGTGCTGGCCATGACGGTTGGCGCTGAAGTGCTAGGCGACCGCCAGGTGCTGCCCAGCCTCTGGTTGCTGCCGCTACGCGACATCATCGCCATGGGAGTCTGGATCGCGGGCTTCGCCGGCAATACCATCGTCTGGCGCGGCGAGCGCTTCGCGCTCAAAAACGGAAAACTCGAAAAACCGGGTCGGTGAATTTGGCTTTTTTGAAAGGGCACGACTCCACAACTTGCGAAAATACATATGGAGTAGTGAGAAGCGTCAGGGCACGACTTTAGTCGTGCCGTAAGCGCAACAAAATAAATGTTGGGCTTTAGCCCCGGAGGAATGAAATCCGCAATAGAGACTCGATCAGAGGTTTCATTTGGAACCTTTTAACACAATGAGCGTATTATGCATTGTGGTTCTCCATGCGTTTTTGAAAGCGGCGCGTGGAATCGCGGAAAGAGCTGTGGAATGTTAGCGCGCGCTGAAAAGAGCGGGTTGCGGGAATCGCCCGATTGCCGGGCCACAGATGAGGCTGTGCGGCAACCGAAGCCGGTGAGTTCTGGAGTCGCGAAGCCATGCCTTATTCCAGACTTGATTTATGATCTGCGCGTGAACGGCGGCTCAGGCGGCTATTATGCGGATGTCGCCAGCTTCTCCGGTCGGCTTCTGGCCGAGATAGACCTGCGTGTGGGAGCAGCGCTTGATGACTACATTCACCATGTGCAGGCGATTCTGCGGGAGGCTCCTCGCAGCTATGGCGAGTACGCCATCGAGTTGCTCACGCTGGGCCAGGCTATCACGCGTTACGGTGGCGCGGCTGAAAGCACGCCAGTCTGGGTTGTGAAGTTGGCGCGCTTCCTCTTCTGGTTGCGGCGCCGGCCGGCGCTGCTAAAGCCATTCGCCGACCTGCTCCGGGCGGCCGTTACCCAGCTTTACCTGGCGCCCGGAATCGGCCGCAAGGCAAAGGATCAGCTCTACTCGCCAGACAGATTGCCCCGCCTTATCCTGTGGCTCGAGGCCACCGGCGAATTTGAGCAGGAAGTGATTCGCCTCCACAATTGGCGGAGTTTTCTCGACACGCTTCCTCCAGCCGAGGCCGAGCGCTGGATCGAGACGGCCGCGAAGCTCTTCGACTGGTTCCAGCAAGAGGCAGACAAGGCGCTGGGAGTTTATACGCGCGGGGTTCCGAGGTTTCTCTCCGCGGAATACGCCCGGCGCGGATGCCGCGAAGATCAGATCTTCTGCGGCAAAGAGCCGGTGGAGTACCACCTGAGCATGGTCGCCGCCGAGATCATGAACCGTGGCCTGCGCGGCCAGTTCGAGGCTACCGGGCACAGGGCTATTCTTGTCCCTGCATGCATGCGCGGAGACGCCGCGCTCACCTGTAAGGCGCGCTCCAGCGGTGTCGATATCACCTGCGCGAGCTGCAATCCTCATTGCGCCGTCAACCGCATTACGCGCCGTATGCGCACTCTGGGAGCGAAGGTCTATCTCGTTCCGCACGCCTCGGGATTCAGCCGCTGGCTGGAGCGCTGGCAGCGCGAGCCGGACACCGGCGTTGTCGCCGTGGCCTGCCTCTTGAACATCCTGCCCGGCGGCTATGAGATGCGCGCTCGCCAAATCCCTTCGCAATGCGTGCCGCTCGATTTTCCCGGCTGCCGCAAGCATTGGCGCAACAAGGCAATCGCCACCAGCCTCAATGAAGAGCGGCTCGTGCAGATTGTGGCGTCGCCCTAATCCCCCGTAGTCGCCGCCACCGGATCCTGCGCACGAATAGCCGCGCAATCGATCGACAGGCACGCGCCCAGTTCGTTGAAGTTCTTCTCCCAGCGTTGGCGGTCGTCAGTTGTCTCCGCGGCGAGTGTATAACCCGAGGTGCGCAGAATCTCGTACCAGATGTTCTGCGCTTGCCACAGGTTCGGCTTGAAAGGCAGCTCTACAAGCGTGCGGGCCAGCCCCAGAGCCTTGTCCAGCGCATCCAGCGACCCGGAAGACATCTGCAGCTCGACCATGGCGCGCTTCATGTGCTGTTCGACGTTGTAGGAGAGCGTCGCCGTCTCCAGCGGAATCTGGTCGGCCTTGGCCAGCGACAAATAGGAGCGCAACTGGGCCTGGTCGATGGGGTCGGCCTCCAGGGCGCGGCGCAGCCACGCATTGATGGCGAAGCCCGCCGCCAGGGTTAGCGCCGGCGGTTTGGGAAGTCCTGCCGAGAATAGATAGTGCAGCAGGCTGGCGTGGTCTTCGTAGATGGCGGTCAGCGTTTTCTCGATCTCCGACAGCGTGGAACCCAGGATGATCTGCACGATGCGTCTCTGCTCGTCCGTAAAAAGCGATATCAGCGAGTAGTCCACGTGGCCGTAGAAGCTGTCGATCAGGCGAATCGCCTCCGGGAAGTTGGCGCTCTGCACGTGTCCCGCGGCCTGGCTGGCAAAAGCCTCAAAGGCAGCCGCATCCTCCGGCTCATATGCCTTCACGGCCGCGGTGATGTTCTGGTCGCCAAAGTGCAACACCGAAAAGGAAAAGCTCAGCTGCTTGCCGGTAATGGCGCTGACCACTTTGACTCTGCCCAGCGCCAGCCGTCCCCGCCCCGAGGAGTAGGTTTCGTACGAATCGCGCCAGACTCGGAAGCAGAACAGGTCTGTCTCCTCGGCAAAAGAAGAAAACATGGAGCTGATGGCGTAATGTGCCGCCACCTGTTCCAGGCCCAGAGCCCTGCTGCTGACCTGCTCTTTGTAGATTTTTGCGCCGTCCCCTGCCGCCGCCACATTGGAGTGCGCCTCGGCCATGCGCGCCAGAAACGCCGGCTCCAGCGGCGCGGCTGCTTCCCCAAAGACCTCCTTGGCCAGTTGCAGCACTCGCGCCGCATAGGCAATCACCTGCACCGTCTCGAGGCCCGAAATATCGTCAAAAAACCATCCGCAACTGGTGTACATCAGCTGCGCGTGGCGCTGCATCTCCATCAATTCCAGGCCTCGCTCGCGTTCCGCCGTGGTCAGCGCGCGCAGCTGGTGCTTGCCGAAGAATTGATCCACCGTTTGCGGGCTTCGGTCGAGCACCACCTCGATGTATCCGTCGCGAGCCGCCCAGACGTCTTTGAAGAGCTTGCTGCCCTCCTGCTCGGTCAAGGGAACAAGCGCGTCGCGCAACTCGTCCAGGGCCTTGCGCAGCGGCGCGCGCCACGCCTGGTTCCAGCCTGCCTTGCCGCCGTTGCAGCCGCAATTTGAGCGCCAGCGCTCCACCCCGTGTATGCAGCTCCACGAGGTGTTTTCCACGATCTCTGCTTCGTACTCCGGAGGAAACTGCTCCAGAAAACAGCCGTAGTTGCTCAGCTTGACAGTCGGATCAGCCTCCAGCAGGCGCAGCGCGTAGGCCAGCGCCATCTCGCCGTACTTGTGGTGATGGCCGTACGATTCTCCATCCGTCGCCACATGCGATAGTTGCGGCTGCGTGTTGTCCTTGAAGCCGCCCTTGAGCCGCCCGGCAAAATTCTCGCCGGAGTCGAGCAGCCCCTCGAAGGCGATGGCCCGCGAGATGGGGCCGTTGTAGAAAAAGACGGCAATCGAAACCCCGGAGTCGAACCGCACCAGGTAAGGGTGAGTCGTGTCCACGCTGGCGTTGGGCGTCTCTGTCCATTTCGCGCCGTCCTTCATGCTCCGAATCCGCTTGCACTGGTGCGGCGCAAGTATCGTGAACTTGATGCCGTGTGAGGCCAGCAGCTCCAGGGATTCGTTGTCGGCCGCGGTCTCGGCCAGCCACATCCCCTCCGGCGGCGCTCCGTAGTGGCGCTGGTAGTCGGCGATGCCCCAGCGAATCTGCGTGATGCGGTCCCGCCGGTTGGCCAGCGGCATAATGATGTGGTTGTAAACCTGCGCCATCGCCGAGCTGTGACCCTTAAAGCTCTTCCGGCTCCGCCGCTCGCCATCCAGAATCATGCGGTAGGTGCGCGGAGCGTTCTCCATCAGCCAGCTCAGCAGCGTGGGGCCGTAATTGAAGCTCATGCGCGCATAGTTATTCACAATGCGTATGATCTGGTTCTTGTTGTTCACAATGCGCGCCGCGCCGTTGGTCGCGTAACACTCCGCGCAGATGCGCTCGTTCCAGTCGTGGTATGGCGCCGCCGAGTCTTGCGTCTCGACCGTCTCCAGCCACGGATTCTCCCGCGGCGGCTGGTAAAAATGACCGTGAATGCACACAAATCGTTTACTGGCCGCCATTTGCCTTCCCTGTCTCGCGCCGGCCTCTCGCAATCACATCCGGCTGTGCTTGATTATTGTAGGCTGGCACACCCCGTGGGCGCTGTGTGTTTTAGCCAGAATCAGCTGGCTTGGCGATCCCTATTCTCTTGATTGCCCAAACCGGGACGCCCGTTCCATGATTCGGGATACCTTACTAATCTTAACGGCTAGTCTAGTGAATCATGATACGCAGCATCATGAATTTGTCAGGGTCCAAAGGCCCCATCAATCCCGGTCGTCTAGTACATACGAAACCGGACTCGCTGTACTTGCAGTCTTGGATGAAATAATGTTTCGAACAAGCCTCACATAGAGACGCATCCGATCTCGTGGTAGACCATAGTTCCAAATCGTCTGGAGCAGAGCGCTTCAAAACAATTCCCCCCTGGAGCACAAGTGGAAGCGCTAGAACTTCTGTGGAATTCGGTGAACTCTTGATCACCGCAAACCCCTCCGCCGCCCCTGTGGACCCGGCCTCGAAGGCTAGCAAGATCGTGTGCGAATCGGGTGAGCCGCACATGATAGCTATTTCGACCAAGCGCAAACCTTCTCCATCCTTGATCAGATCCCGTATGCGGTATCTCTTACGTTCCGTGTCGCGCTCAATGATTATCGTCGAATTGTATTCATCAAGTTCAGTTCCTTCGCGTGGATATTCAACCACTTTTACAATTGTGGTTGCATTGACCATGATTTTGCCCTGTAATAGGGCTTGTCCTGGGATTATTCTTCCATCTTCTCCGTAGCGAGGATTTTTCGGAGTAATCACTCTATGCATTTCTCTGCATCCGGCGTCCTCCGCACATAGCGATAAAGGCGCTAATATCAAGGAGGAAAGCACCAACAGAACCAGCTTTAGTGTCGGCTTCATAGCTACTCGTTTCCTTTGCTCGCCCGCCCCGTGTGCGCTGTGTTCTTCGCTAGGTCGCAGGCCCTCCAAAGGTACCAGCTGGCCACGGAACGGTACGGCGTCCACCGTTTTCCCCGTTTGAGCAGCACCTCCGGCGGGGGCAAATCCTTCGCCTCCAGAGGCCGGCTCTTCGGCACGCGCTGAAAGGTCAGCGCGAAGCCCTTGCGCACACCGTAATCGCTCACCGGCAGCACGTCGGGCCTGCCCAACCGGAAGATCAGCAGCATCTCCACCGTCCACGGGCCGATGCCGCGTACCTCGGTCAGCCGCTCCACAATCTCCGCGTCGCTCATCTTCTTGATCGCCACGTGCGTGGGCACCGTGCCGTCCAGCGTCCGCGCCGCCAGGTCTTTCAGCGCTTTGATTTTATTGAATGAAACCCCCGCCGCTCGCAGCACTTCATCGGGCGTATCCAGCAGCAGCTGCGGCGCCGGGTCGCCTCCATAGTACTCTCGCACCCGCCTGTGAATCGTCGCCGCGGCCTTGCCGTGCAATTGCTGGTAAAGAATCGACTCCAGCAGCGACTCGAAAGGCGACGGCCTCGGATCGAGCCTGAGCGTAAACGCCCCGGCCCGATCAATCAGCGCGCCCAGCTTCGGGTCGTTCGCCCGCAAATGCGCCAACGCCTCGTCGGCGTCAAAGGGAAGTTTGCGGCTGCGCCCGTCATGAATCATAAGATAACAGTGTAGCGTGAAAGGCCTTTTGGGTGGGTAGTTTCACCACAGGCAGAAACACGGCCCCCGGCGAATATTGAGTAGAACTTCGCGGCGTCGTTGCTGTATAATGAAATAATGAAAATACTTTCCCATAGCTAACGTATTTGTCTACGTGCAATGAGAATTTCGCGCGCCTGAATAGCACTTTTCTGGAGGATGTATGAAGAAGTTTTTTGCAGTTGCTACAATTGCTGCGATGATTCCTGTCTCGATGTTGGCGCAGGCCGCTGGCCAGCACAAAAATGACGAAACAAATTGGACTGGATTCTACGCAGGTCTCAATGCCGGCGGAGCATTCGGTTCTTCGAATGCGCGGACCGGCACGGTCTACAGTTCCACGGGCTATTTTCAAACTACCAGTGTGCCAGTGGTCAACAGCGTTGGAAATCAGAATTTATCTCCTGTGGGGTACGTCGGCGGCGCACAATTTGGATATATCCGGCAGATCTCCCCCAAGTGGGTGCTGGGAGCGGAAGTTGACTTTGGCGCCTTTACGACCAACGATTCCGCATCGGCAACAGCCGTTTACCCCTGCTGCTCGCCCTATTACTTCACCGTTACGCAGAATGTTTCCACTGATTGGATGAGCACGGTCCGTGCGCGCGCCGGCTATGCTGTCTCCAAGCATGGCCTGCTCTTCGTGTCCGCTGGCGCGGCTGAAACCAAACTCAACTACTCTTCCCTATTTACAGACGACGATATTATCACCACTGAATCGGCCTCTGCCTCGGTCCTGAAGACGGGATGGACCGTAGGCGGCGGCGGGGAGTATGCGTTGAATAAACGCTGGTCGGCGCGCGCGGAATATCTGTTTGCCGACTTTGGCACGGTGTCGAACGCGGGAAATGTCCTTACAGAATACTGGAATGGGTCAACATACACTTACCCGACGACCGTATTCACCCACACCGCAACCTTGAAGAGCAACACCGCACGCCTCGCCGTCAACTACAGGTTCTAATCGTGAATTGTTACGCAATCATTGCATAGCAACCATGCCCCGCATCCGGCGGGGCACTTTTTTTGGCGCCGGGAATTATCTTGCGGATAGTCCCATCCAGGAATTGTGTTGAATACATGTTTTTCCCGCTGGCATCTTGCTGTGAACTTGGCGAATAACATCAAAAGAGACATAATCCTCTTAGGAGCAAGCTATGAAAATGCGTCCTGGTACTCAAACCGGCTTCCTACTCTGCGGCAAGGAGTGGACGGAGGGCGAAGCGCTCGAGGTTCGCTCTCCCTGGGACCAGGGCCTGGTCGGCCGCGTCACCCTCGCCACCCGCGCCGATGCTCGCCAGGCCGTCCACCACGCCGTGGCCTGCCTGCGCCGCGCTCGCGCCCTGCCGCACTGGAAGCGCCGCGAGATCCTGGAGGACGTGGCCTCGGCGCTCATCGAGCAGAAAGAGCGCTTCGCGCAGTTGATTGTCGCCGAGGCGGGCAAACCGCTTCGCTTCGCCCGGGCTGAGGTGGATCGCGCCGTCTTCACCTTCAAAACCGCCTCCGAGGAAGTCTCCCGGCTGGGCGGCGAGAGCATTCCCCTAGACCTGGCCGAGGGCAACGAGGGCCGCTGGGGGCTGGTGCAGCGTTTCCCTGTGGGGCTGGTGCTGGCCATTACGCCCTTCAACTTCCCCCTGATTCTGGTGGCTCACAAGCTGGCGCCCGCCATGGCCGTGGGCTGCCCTGTGATTCTCAAGCCGGCCCCGCAAACCCCATTTACCGCGCTGGCGCTGGGTGAGGTCATTCTCAAGGCCGGATGGCCCGGTGAGGCGCTCGCCGTGCTCCCGCTCAACAACGCGGACGCCGCATGGCTGGCCGAAAAGGAAGACAGCATCAAGCTGGTCAGCTTTACCGGCTCGGCAAAAGTTGGATGGGAGCTCAAGGCTCGCTCCGGACGAAAGCGCGTCCTGCTGGAGTTGGGCGGCAACGCTGCGCTGATCGTCTGTGCCGATTGGCCCGGTCTCGACGAGGCGGCCCTTCGCACCGCCCGTGCGGCCTTCAATTACGCCGGACAGTCCTGCATCAGCGTGCAGAGAGTCTTTGTCGAGCGCGCCGTCTATCAGACGTTTTTGTGGAAGGTGGTCGAGGCCGCTGGCAAGCTGGCGGTTGGCGATCCCGCCGCCGAGGCCACCGAGGTGGGTCCGCTCATCCGCCTCAGCGAGGCCGAACGCGTCGAGTCATGGATCAAGGAGGCTGTCGAGGGCGGAGCCAAGCTGGTGGCTGGCGGCGAACGCCACGGCTCCGTGGTGACGCCGGCAATCCTTACATCAACCAAACCGGGCATGAAAGTGCGCGATGAAGAGGTCTTCGGCCCGGTGGTGGTCATCGAGCCCTTCGACGACTTTGAAGAGGCCCTGGCCGCTGTCAACCACTCCAGGTTCGGCTTGCAGGCCGGCTTGCTCTCCCGCGATGCCGGGCGCATCCTCACCGCGTATCGCGAACTCGAAGTGGGCGCCTTGATCGTGGGAGACACGCCAAGTTGGAGACTCGACCCCATGCCCTTCGGCGGCGTCAAGGACTCTGGATTGGGACGCGAGGGTATCCGCTCGGCCATCGAAGAGATGACCGAGCCGCGCATGCTGGTGATGACCGGGATGAACTAGGGAACCTCTGCATTAGACGATGTTTTGAAAGAGCACGGCTGGTAGGTCAGGGTTTTAACCCTGACTGCCGAAAATGAAGCAATGAAGTGCAGGGCTTTATTGATGGCTGCATAAGTAATGTCCTGATAGGCGCGCCGGAGGCGCAGTGTTTGTTAGCCCCGCGCTTTAGCGTGGGGAAAATATACAACAAGTTCATTACGGAGTCCCGTAGGGACGGCGCAAGGACATTATATATACAGGAACCAATTGCCCCGGAGGGAATGACCCGCTAGGAATAGGATTAAATCACAGGTTCTCGGGCAACGCCGAGCCGGCATCTGCCTACTTGGCGATCATCTCCAGCATCGCTTTCACGTCGGCGGCGTGAGGGCCGTCTGGGGCCAGAGCAAGATACTTCTCCAGCGCCTCTCGCGTCTCGGGCGAGGCTTGGACCTTGCCTTGTGCGGTTACAGGCAAATCGGCAAAGAGATCTGACCCCAGGACGAACCACGCATTGGCTCTGCTGGGGTCCGCTTGCACGCACTTGCGGCAGGCCGCCGCCGATTCCTGTGTTTTGCCGATGTTGTAAAGCACGGCGCAAACATTGAAGTAAGCCTGCCCGGCGTTGGACGCTAACTCGGCGGATTGGTTATACGCCAATATCGCCTCCGCGGTGTGTTTGAGCTTGAGCAGCGCATTGCCCTTGCCAATGTAAATCTGTGACAAGCCGTCTTTCCACTTGACCATGGCTTGATCGTCCGCGGGCTTTTCCTTTTCCGCCGCGGCCAGGGCCTGCTCATATGTTGCCAGTGCGGCATCCGCCGTGCCGGAGTAAAGCTGCGCGTTCCCCAGCAACTTCAGGTTAAGCGACGTTGCCTTTTGCGCTGCCAGTTGCTGCGCGAGGGTGACAGCGCGCGGCCAATCCTTGGCCTGCATGGCCTGGTTATATTCAGCTGTCAATGTCTCCGGATTTTGTTCCCCGGCGCTGTTGGATATCTGCGCAGCGATCGGAGAAACGAAAAGCAGCGGCAAAAGAGCCGCCGTAAGAAATGGAATGAACCTGCGCATCGCGTACCTCCGTTTATCAGAGACGCTTAGATTGCTGGCAACAACATGATATCCCGATGCGGCGTGGAGAACGCAGCATCGACGCCGCCGTAGGTCGATGACAGAGCATCGCCACAGCGGGATCGGCCAGCTCTCGCTGCACAAACAGCGGGCACAATCCCTGCATTGCGCTATTAGTTCTTGTCTGGGCCGTCTACAGCACATGGGGAAAATGAGCAGACTTGTTGCTGATGTGTCTTACTTGGCCTTGGCCTTCTGTGCGGCCCACCGCTTGCGCTGCGCATCGGCAATCCGTTTGCGCGCCTCGGCGCTCAACACGCGGCGCTTTTTCCTCTTCTTGGGAGCCTTCGCCGCCTTCTTGGTTTTGCGCTCTGTTCCCTTGACGGTGACTTTGCCGGTGCTGGCCAGCAGGGAGCGTACCTGCGTGAGGCTGGCAATTTCGGCGTCGATTAATGCAAGAATTGAGTCAATAGCCATAACTCAAGCATAACTCATAAATCCTGTCTTGCACAGTAGGCGGGATAACCGGCTTCTGGTTTCAAGGCCATGTGAGATCCCGCCTTCCACCTTAGTACGCCAGATACCCGCCCATATACAAAAGGGACAGGCGTCGCGGCCTGCCCCCTTTGCGTTGTAAACAGATGTTAGTTCTGCTGCCCGCCTACATGCCCATGTATTGCACGTGCACATACGTGCCGAGACGCACGTTGTAGGCCAGGTACCAACCGTCGTGGTCCGGGTCGGGATAGATCACGATGTCATCGGAGTCCCACAGCCAGCCGTCGCAGAAGCCGATATCAAAGGCCGCTACGTTCCAATACCAGCCGTTGAACCAGAAGCGGTTGGGGCCGCCGCCGCCAAGATGCCATACGTGGTCGCGGCCAAATGCGCCGGGAAAGCGGCCATGCTCGAAGGGATGGTCAAGATGATAGTTCGCATCGCCGCGGCCGGTGTCGTGGCCCACCCAGTTATCGTGGCCGCCGGTGATGGACTTGCTGTGATCCACGTGCGGCGCGTTGGGGTGGCCGGCCTGGTCGCTATAGTTGCGCTTGGGCTCGGCTGCATGGGGTGTGCCGGTGAACGCCTTGGGCCCGTGAGACGGAATCGCCTGATGCCCTCCGCCTCCGCCCGCGGGATGGGATTGCCCTCCCTGATGCTGTGCAAATGCTGGAACGGAAAGAACCAGCAACGTGGACAATGCTAGCTGAATGATTTTCATCGTTTCCTCCCGATGCCCTCGCGGGTCATCTCCAACAACATTAAATACAACCCGGCTCATCCTCGCAAGTTGTGTTTTGTGAAATCTGTGTCGGAATATAAATCCCGGGTGCCCCACCTTCGACGATTCGTGTACTTTGCGAATCGGCTAAGGTGGGATTTCTATAACTACAGCCTTTTATAAACTATAGTCTTTATAGTTGTTCTCGGAATTCCTTCGGCTCCGTGCCCCATCCATTTCGCGTACTTTGCGATTCCGGGTCCCCAACGATAGGTCTTTGTCGTTGGGGTGATGAAATGGGTGGGAATCCACGAATCTCCTGGCGCGTAAGCGCCTTACGCCTGGACGGCTAGTCCTGGCGCGAAGCGCCCTACGCCTGGACGGCTAGTCCCTTCGCCACGCATACAGCGGAAACTGATTGGCCAGCTCCGCAACCTCGCCGCGAATCTTGGCGAGAGCCGCATCGTCGTTGCGCCGCTCCAGCGCCTTGGCAATCCACGCGGCTATCACCACCATCTCCGCCTCCTTCATCCCGCGCGTGGTTAGTGCCGGCGTCCCGATGCGAATCCCAGAAGCCTTCAGCGGCGGATTGGTGTCGTAAGGAATGGTGTTTTTGTTCACCGTAATGCCCGCCTTGCCCAGCGCCAGCTCCGCCTCCGAGCCCAGAATGCCCTTCTCAAAAACATCCACCAGCATCAAATGGTTATCTGTCCCGCCGGAAACGATGCGGTATCCGGCCATCTGCAACGTTGCCGCCAGTACCTTGGCGTTAGCCACAATCTGCGCCGCATATACCTTGAACTCCGGCCGCAGAGCCTCGCCCAGCGCCACCGCCTTGGCCGCCACGATATGCACCAGCGGACCCCCCTGCTGGCCGGGAAAGACCGCCTTGTCCACCGCTGCTGCCAGCGCCTGTCCACACAGAATCAGCCCCGAGCGCGGTCCGCGCAGCGTCTTGTGCGTGGTCGTTGTCGTGATCTGCGCGTGCGGCACCGGCGAGGGATGCACGCCCCCTGCCACCAGGCCTGCAATGTGCGCCATATCAAAGACATAGACTGCGCCTACCTTGTCGGCGATCGCTCTCATTCGCGCGAAATCCCACAGCCGCGGATACGCGCTGCCCCCGCCGATGATGATCTTGGGCTTCTCCCGCTCGGCAATGGCCTCCAGCTCGTCGTAGTCGATCATCTCGGTATCTTTGCGCACGCCATAAAACGTGGGCCGGTAGAGCTTGCCGCTGAAGCTCAGCTTGTGACCGTGCGTCAGGTGGCCGCCGTGCGATAAATCCAGGCCGAGAATCGTGTCGCCCGGCTGCAACACCGCTGCATAGGCCGCGGCATTAGCCTGCGAGCCGGAGTGCGGTTGCACGTTGATGTGCTCCGCGCCGAAGATCTGCCTGGCCCGCTCCCGCGCCAGATTCTCCACCACGTCGCTGAACTCGCATCCGCCATAGTACCGCCGACCGGGGTAGCCCTCGGCGTATTTGTTGGTAAAGATCGAGCCAGCAGCCTGCAATACAGCCTCGGAGACAAAGTTTTCGCTGGCAATCATCTCCAGCCCTTCGTGCTGGCGGAGGGTTTCCTGGGCAAGGGCCGAGGCTACTTCGGGGTCGGCCTGGGCAAGCGTCAAAGACATGCGATCGGTCATATTCAAATTTTATCCTCTTTTACTCGGTAGATAAACGATCTCTTTTTCCTCAAGAGATACACAATGGCCTTTATTAGTTGACTTTAAGAACATTATTATCAATGGTCAAGTTAGACCAGACATTAGACTTGCGATTAGTTCAGAGTGTTTATTGGAGCACGCGCATCTTCCCAGATCTGGCTCCCTCCCTGCCGTCGTCTTCATGAGGCGGCAGAGATGTTTATGCCCTGCATAATTATTCATCGCCATACTTTTTCGCTGCCTTCTGCCGGCCCTGCTCCCGTGCGGATGATAAAACCGTTTGTGGCTTGAGGCTGGATTGAAATTCTGCGGCTGGTTTTTCTTCTGCCTTTGCCGTAAAATCATGAAGCCCAATCAGCCGGAATTTGCTGGCGTTTTCGATGATTGATCGAGGCGGCTATGAGTGCGTATCGGAAGCAAATCGCCTTGACGATGATGGTTGCGGTGGCGCTGCTGTCGGCAACTGCGCAGACCCCGGCCATCAACCCGGACCTGCTGGCCAAGGCCAACGCTGGCGACGCGGCCGCACAGGTACAGTTGGGAGATAACAGCCGTGCGGCGGGCGACGCTGTCACGCACGATCTCCAACTGTCAGCCGAATACTACAAGCAGGCCATCGCCTGGTATCGCAAGGCCGCCGAGCAGGGCTCTGTTGCCGGCCAGATGCATCTCGCCGCGCTCTATCGCGACGGAGGCAAGGGTTTCGCGCGCGACATGGAGCAGGCCGCGGCATGGTATCGCAAAGCCGCCGAGCTGGGAGACGTCACCGCCCAAGCCACTCTCGGTGTGCTCTACTCCATCGGCCAGGGCGTTCCGCGCGATGATGTCGAGGCCTACTTCTGGCTTGACCTGGCCGCATCCGTCAAGGGGCCGAATCAGGACAAGTACGCCGCCAACCGCCAGATGATCGGAACCCACATCACCACCCAGGAGCTGGACGAAGTCCAGGACCGCGTCGCCAAATGGCTGGCCGCCCACCCGCGATAGGGTTCTTACTGATTACTGAAAACACTTACTGTTGTTTAATCGAGCTGAGGGTAAAGTGTCCGAGAAATCGCTGCGATATGGGGCAAATCATGGCTTTTTGTTCCGGCAACGGCCCAGTCGGGCACGCTCCGGTTCTGGCCTTGGATACGAAATGCCAACAAGATTGTGCGCCCGACACCTGGGGGTATATTCTGCTACCGCCGGAAAAGCAAAATAGAAATCCCGCATAACGTACGAAGTGAATGTTGCGGCAGGGGGATCACCATGGTGAATACCCAGCTAGCCGCGCTAAGGAGGAACGATGAGCCTTAAATGCAATCTTGGCTTCCATAACTGGGTGGGGTGTAGATGCATAACGTGCGGTAAACTCCGCGATGAGAATCACGCTTGGGATGATTGGGCTGAGGATCGTCCCAAATGTTCTCTTTGCGGGCAGACGCGGGAGCTTGCCGCCACGGACATATTTGAAGCATGCAAGCAGGGTGATACGGAGAAGGTTCGCCTTTCTTGCAAATTCAGCCTAGCTTGGTTTCCAGCAGGGACGGTGAAGGTAAGACTCCCTTGCATTACGCGTCTATAAGTGGGAGACGGGATTTGGTGGAAGAACTGTTGGCGCGTCAAGCATCCATTGGTGACGTCGACCTCTCCGGTTGGACAGCCCTTCACCACGCTGCCTCACACGGCTGCAAGGCTGTGGTCGAGGTCTTGGTAGCAAACCAAGAAGGCGTTAATGCCACAGATTCGGGCGGCTGCACGCCGTTATCTCGGGCACTTCAAAATGGTCACTTGGATGTGGCGAACTATCTTCGAGATCGCGGCGGTATTGCTCTTGGTTCCTGGTTCAAAGACCGCATGCGCCAGTTAGCGGAGGCGAAATTAAGACTTCAGCGGGCTGATCATTGGTTAGATGAGGCTATAAAGTTAGGCAACGAAGCCGCGTATGGGGATAAGCAGAAGGTGAGAAACACCTATCAGACGGCCTGTGAGGAAGAGAAGAAACTAATGGCGCTGATGCACGAATACGGCGTACAAAGTTGAGCCCGTGTTGGGTAGTCGATGCATGAGCCCTCTTCATGCTGCGGCAGCTAGAGGCATGCTTTTTACGAGTCATTCGCAATTCTATTTTTCTGCGGCCGGTTTCGTGCCCTATGCTGTAGACAATGCGATTTTTCCCGCATCTCCGGACAATCCGAG
>Ga0326727_10007374_pt1 | contig 29149 bp, 24 predicted proteins | sample MB2enrmetagenome_FD_207643 | JGI IMG/M metagenome (GOLD analysis project Ga0326727, IMG submission 207643) | Lab enriched peat soil microbial communities from McLean, Ithaca, NY, United States - MB29MY | ecosystem: Environmental > Terrestrial > Soil > Wetlands > Peat | place: USA: New York... | reverse complement strand
CTCCGCGATCCAATGCCCATAACACGCGATCCCGCAAATCTTGTGAATAGGATTGCATCCTTGCCTCTCCTCTATCGGCAGAGGCATTATCGCACATAATGTATACACTTAAATCAAAAATGCTCTAGAATCATGCCTGGATGTGGGACAGCAGGGTATGCCCAACTTGGAACATGAGGCGGCAATCTTGTTGCGTGCCCCAAGGAACTTCCGAAATTGGGCAAGCGGAACGAAAGGCGCGGGCCAGGCTGCGGGGCGAGTCAAGCGGCAGTCCACTATCCTGTCCCACGTTGATGCCGACAATTTCGAGCCTGGTAGGGACCCCCTCGCGCGTCGCGCCCAGGTTGAAGAAAGCGCCGGCTGCGGCTGACCCTCTCCCTCAAGGCGGAGAGAGGCAGGTGTGCGAGCGGCATTGTCAGCAATTAAGCAGGACAGGACACCAGGATGCGACCGTCCCTTCTCGAGCCTCGACTTTCGACTTCTCGACTTGCAAAAATCGAACGAACGAACCGGGAATGTCTATGAAAATAAAGGACCGGCATGGTTCGACCCATTCACATGACAGGGTAGCGCTGATTTTTGGTTCGGCACCGCCTGGAAGTCGAAGAAATAAGTGCCGACCTAAAGGTCGGCGCTACAAAACTCATCGAACGAACCGGGAATGTCTATGAAAATAAAGGACGGTTGTGAAAAACTTGGGAATGAATCTGGTATGCCTATGAAAACACGTATACTTAGCAACATTTCCAAGCTATGTTATTGAAAATGAGTCGCTTATTATACTAGTCCGGTTCCGTTTGGTTCCAACGAGTGACGGCAGGAGGCGCAAGAGCAAACGGACATAATGCCCGTTCTGCACCGAGCGACACGCTCGCGCCAAAGGGCGGCAACTCCGCATACTCCGCTGCTCCACTCCAAAGCTTAGACCAGGGTCACGGTATAGAACCGGGCTGGCGCCTCGGGTGGAGACGTGAGGGCCTTTTTCACCCCGCCAACGTCAATTTCTGCCTGGACGTAATAATCCATCAAAGGGCCTGCCTCTTGCCATTTGATCTCGCCGGCATAGGTCCGCCTGCGCGCCAAGCTCATGGGGGAAGGATTCCATTTGTCTGAGTCTTTGGCGCGAGTGAACAGGGTAACGCGCGCCACCTGACCCGCTCCCGGAACCACGGCCGAGATTCGCGCGCTTTCCCCTTTGCGCAGAACCGTGGGCCGCGTGGGAACAAAGGCTCGTGGCTTTGCCTTTACATCGGGCTGCCGCACCTCCGCAAACAATCGCTCCGTTTCGGGTGGTAACTCGCCCAGGAACTCCTTCATCGAGGCCCGCAACCGATACAAGGCCAGCCGCTCGTACTTGTTGTGCATCGAAGCCAGTTGTCCAAGATCATTCCTGCTGCTCACAATCTCCTGGTAATCGAGAAAGACCTCTCGGACCAGAGGCGCCAATTGGAGCCAGAGCGGCACGCCATCCGTCACAATCAGATTGCGCGCTTCCTCCGCCTTGTTTTGCTTCTTCAACTCACTCGCCTTTTGAAGTTTCTGATTCAGACGGAACGCCAGCGACCACGATTCGGAATAAGGAGTAAGGAACTCGACGAAGCGGGTGAGGTAATTGAGGCGCTCGCGCTCCGCCGGACTCGAGGCCGAGTCGGTGAGCGCGCGAAGCTGCTGTGCCACCTCGGCCTGCGATTTCTTTACACTATCGGGGGGTTCGTAACCGTCCCAGAACTGGAAGGCCTCATCATAGTCACCTGTGTATTCGTGGATTTCGCTGTGACCATTCTTGACCTCGCCCGTCCACGAACACAGAACCAGCCGGTCGCGGTCCGTGTCCTCCAAGACCTTGGCCAATTTGCCGGCTCGTGGTTCGCGGGCTTGGGCCGAGGCAAAAACTTGAAAGAATCTGGTTGGGGTCAGCTCTTTGTTCCACGAGTAGCCAGCCTGAAAACCGGCGTCGATATCCATGATGCGATGTCGCCAGTGGATGCCCAATAGGCCCTGGCACCCATATTGTTCCGCCAGGTCCATATCTCGCACGAAGCGAGACACATGGAACTGAGGCAGCCACATGGCCGGATCATCCTCGAGCCAGGGGATCGGCCAACGCTCACGAGCTTCGAGTTTTCCATACTCCTCGCTCACGGGGTCCCAACCCAGGTTGTCGTTGAGCGAGGAAAAGATGATCTCTTCCGGCAGCGCCTTATGGAAGTAGGCGAAATGCCGGACCACGCCACCCCAGCCGGAAAGCACCAGGCGCTTCTCGGGGGCGTGGCGCTTCAGGAAATCATAGGCTTGCTTGAAAGGAGTGACTGAGAGCGGAACGTTTTGCTTTTGGCTCTCCCAACTCATCCCCTCGTCTTCCCACAGCCAGACGTAATCGAGCGTGGGATAGGCCTCCAGGAGCCGCCCAAGGCGCGCTTCCAGGATGTCCTTGGCGGCTACCGACTCAGGATCGATGCGCGGCCCCGGGACCTTTGCGTCGCCCGATGCGTAGTACGCTTCCGGAGGAGTAGCCCGGTAAATTTCATCGGGGACCTGGTAAGGCTCAAATCCAACGCCGGTGCGGATGCCAAGCTGCTTGGCGTACTGAAAGGCTTCCTTCCACAGTTCCTGCGCAAGTTCTTCAGCTTCCCAGCAACTCCTGGCCTTGGTGGTGGCTTCCGCGCCGAAGACTTCGTCCGCGAAAAAGTCAGGAGCCCCCAGGCCAAAACGCGAAGTGCGCTCTGGCAGATAGCCCCAGCGGTTCGTCGCGCTCGTGTCGGTATAGGCCAGGTGACCGGCCCCGGCATATTCAAAGGAAAGGAACGACTCAGCCCACTGATTCGCGCCAGAGTAGACGTGTACACCCAGGGTGTTGAACCGCATCCGGACCATGGCTTCGAGGTAGGCGCGCCAGTCTTCGCGGTTGTAGACGGTCACGCAATTGAGGAAGTCCGGCCAGGGCACAAGCCCGCGCGCGTTGAAGCGAGGCTGTGCTTGCCAGGGATGTCCGGCGGGCGGCAGATTGAGGGCGCTCGCAGGGTCCAAGGTGTAGACTTCGCCGTCCAACCCAAAGAAGGCGCCCTGGCGCTCCAGGAAGTCAAACACGGCGTAGGGAACAGCCTGAGGCGTGGCACCGGTCAGCCGGACCCGCGAAGCCTTGCCGCCCCCGGATTCGTGAGAGATTTCGTAGGCTTCAGGATGTTTAAAGGCTTCTTTCTTGACTGAAAGAGAGAACACGAAGCTGGTCGCCGGCTGTTCACCTCCCCCCACGAGAGCCTGCACAGGTTCCCTGGCGAGCCCTAGATTTCGTAAGCCGCGCGCCAACTCGCGCGACGCCAACTGCTCCTGGAAGCCCGCTTGCGCCTCGCGAATTATCCATACCGAGTCTGCAAATCCGAACCTGGCCTGCATCTTCAGACCATTGGAATCTGATGCTGCACTGCTCCGGGGCAGGCCCGGATGGGCCGTAGCTTCCCCCTTTACTGACAAGGCCGCACTGGCAATTAACGGCGCGGCTCCCAAACCAAGAGCGGAGTGGTGAAGGAATTGACGCCGTCCGATGCGTTGAAATGGTTTCATGATGGCACCCCCAATTTAAGAATGTTTGAGAATCTCACTTCTTTGAATGCTGGCTGAGTTCTGTCAAACGAAGAATGTCGGGATCAGGTTTTCAGGTGCTGAGGAAACCGGCGATGGCGAATTCAGGTGTCCCCGGCCAGCCTCGATCAGATAGCTGGGAAAGCCATTCTAATCTCGTGCTCAGGGGCCGCTTACCGCTGAGGGACGAAAGGACGGATTTCAGGTGCCAGGCATCAGGCGCCAGAAGACACACTCCACCGGGTTCGCACCAACCGAGAACTATGCTCCGAATGACGTGCAAATAACTTTGACGATCAATCTGCTAATACTTCGCTTGGGTGATGCGCCCCTCGGTTTCGCCTCGCAACCAGACGTAAAGCGGCGCGCGTGGGGAGGGTGGCGGCCACGGCAACTCGATTTTCAAGCTCTGTTCCTGGGGGTCCCCCGCAACGGGGGTGGGAATTCCCTGTACCGGATATCCATTCTTGCCATCCCAGCCCGTCTTTTCGATGGTCTGCAACTCCTGGCCGTTGAGGCTTCCAAAGTAGAGATGGCCACCTTCCTTCTCATCCGTGAGCAAAAATCTCTCAATGTGCGGCAGGCGAATGACGCGGCCCAGGGTGTAAGGATCGGAGGTGCCAGTCTCCTCGAGCGTTGCTGTTGCCACTAACTGGCAACCGGATTGGCCCACTGATCCAGGATCGAGGGACAGAAACAGGACGCCTTCACCGGCAAAATCCAGTTGCGCTGTTCCGTTCCGCTCTCCCGGATGGAGAGCGAGAGGGTGCTTCACGTCGCCCGCAGTGGTGCAGGTCAGGGCAATGGTGGGATGAGCTCCGGCATTTTCAGTTTCGACCGCAAAACTCACCACCGACCCGGCCGCGATTTCCCCTTGGCGCAGTGCCACGTCCATCGCTTGAGACGCTGACTCACTCGCCCGGATGATCTTCGGCCTCGGTCCCACCACCTCGAGCGTATCGGGAGCCTTGAGCGGACTGTGAAGCCCCGAGACTTTCATGTTCGCGTCAAGCTTATCTCCCTTTTTCGCCGTTGCCAGCAGTTGGACGATGGCCTTCCGTTCATTCAGGTTCCGCGCACCCCCCAGGACGGGGGACAGGATCCACGTCGCGCCCTCGCTGTGAAGCCCATCAATCCGCTCCAGCCCAGTCCCCTCGAGTGTAACGGCCTGTTCCGATTCCCCGAGGTTCACGCGCAAGGGGAGATTGGATAGGGCGGGGTTTGGAGGGTGGATTACAATCCCGAGGTCATGGGTCGATTCGTTGGTCTGGGTCAGCTTCAGGAAATAGGAACCGGCGCGCAATCCGGAGGTGTCGATTTCCACTTCCAAAGTCGCCTGCTCCCCGGCCCCGTTGGCCTTGGGGAGAGTGATGGACAGTTCCTTGGGTGTCGTCTTACTGTCTCCCGAAGGCAAGATTGTAACCTTGTTGACGAACTCGAAATCCGCGCCCGTCAGTTGAATCTTCACCAAGCCACTGCCTTCCACGAGGCGGTCTTCCGAATCCGCGTCGGCCTTCGCCTTGGAAAAATCCGCGAATGGACGCAAGCTGACGGCGCCCTGCACTTCAACCGGGTCCCAATCCCATTTGGCGGCCAGGCGGTACTGCCCTTCCGGAAGTTTTGTGTGGCTGAGGTCCAGCTCAAGAGTGTCATCCGGGGTTCCTACCGTGACGGTTACGGGGACTTCAGCCGAGTGGGCGGAGGAGACCAATTGCCAGTCCCGGGCCCGCGGAAGAATCTTGAGTTGGTTGGGATCTGCACACGCAACTCTAATGGCGGATTTCCAGCCCAGTGGAAGGCGCATGGTCTCAGGCAGTGAAGCCTTGGGCGCTCGCACATCCGGAACGCGCAGCACCCAGAGATACGCGGGTCTGGTGCGTGGTTTTACCTTCTGGTCCTTGGTACAAAGCGCCAGCCCGTTAGTGCCCGTGGGCTGTGTGAACGCGGTGTGGAAATCGGTGTCAGGAAACATCATGATACGGAGGTTCATAAAGAGCGCCGCGCCTCCGGCCGCCAGACCAACCGGCGTACCGAAGAAAAGGGCCGCCACAGATGACGCCAACCCTGTGGACTGCGCAACCACCGCCGAGCGTTCCGAGGTAAGCGGGTCGTAGGTGGAAAGCGAGGGAAGTACAGCCTGCAGCAATTGAGCTGCCTGCTGGTCAGTGGGAGCTGCGGTATCGAGCTTGGGCACAGCCAAACCATACTCAGCGGAAAAGCCGCGCAAAGCCGCATTCACATCCGTTCCGGGAGTAGGCGATTCCTCAACTTTTGAGAGCGTCTGAACCAGCGCCTCCACAGTGGCCGTCTGCTGCGCATAATCCGCGAGTTGCGGGATCAAGTCCTCGTTCTTCTCGACCAGAGAGCTCACCTTCTTCACATCCAGCCCATGGGGACCGAAGACTATCCCCACGATGGACGCCCGCGCCGGAATTACCCACTCCGCGGGGCTCTTCGCGGGCCGCGCTTCCAGCACCACGAGGTCTTTCTGCTTGTCCTTGCTCTTGTTTTTGTCTTTCTCCTCGCGTGATCCCTCAGTCTCGGGTGGCGCGGCGCCACCCTTTAGGGCGGAGCCCTCCATTTCCTCTTTTGATGGCGCGGGGGCGGGCACAAGCAAGATCGCGATCTGCGCCTTGTCCTTGATGGGACTGGGCACGTGGATCGGTTCATATTTCAACTTCTCACCCGGCACAATGATGTTCACGGAGCTTAGTGGTAATGCCGGACCTTTTCCTTCTGGTTCGAGTAGCAGCCGAAAAGTGCTGATTGACTCGCCTCCAAGACAAGGGGGTAAAGTGCCTGCGAGAACCTTTGATGGGGAGAGTGCGATGAAAGCGAAAATGCAAAGGAGTTGTTTCATTCCAAATTTACCCCTATAAGAGTCTTAGACAGCTAAAACTATACACCCGTCTGCTTCGATGTAAGCCGCTCTTATGGGGTTTCCCATTTCATTGCCGATTGCTGATTGCCGAGTGCCGATTGGAAAAGCGGTGTGACAACTCCTTCCAATGTCCATCAGCAATCGAAAATCGGCAATCGACAATAGCCCCTGCGTATATGCGCCTGCCAACGAACCCGGGCGGTGGTAGTATATGCGCCTTGAATCAATCTCCGCAGAGGTGCGCAATGAAAACCAGTCGAAGAAGATTCTTGCAAGCGACCGCGGCCACGGCCGCCGCCAGCATGGTGCCCGCCGAAGCTCGCCCACTTTCGAACGATAGCAGCCTGGATGGATTCAAAATCGCCAAGCGCCATCAGATCGTTCGCGACCTGCCCACGCCGAATTTCTTTGAAGGGATGTTGCTGGGTAACGGGGACATCGGGCTTTGCGTCACCGTGCGCCCGGATGCGCTGGGTCTCCACCTGGGCAAGGAAGATTCCTGGGATATTCGCGTGAGCGAGGACCACTATGAACACGTCCTGCCCTTCAACGAGCTGCTGAAGCTCTGGGAGCGGGCTGGCGAAGAAGCCAAGCGGCAGGGCAAGCCTGACATGCTCTACCTCGAATACAGCATCGACTTTTTCCGCGATTACACGATGAAGGTGACTTCCTCTTACGCAAAGACCTGGCCGCGTCCCTGGCCGTGCGGGATTGTGTGGATTCACTGGGATTCGCGAAAAGTCCGCGTCTTGCGACAGGGGATTGATCCTTCCAACGGTCTTTTCACGCTCGACCTCGAGCACGACGACCTGCGCGGGAAGCGTCGCAAGGTGACGGTGCGCTGCTTTGTGAGCTGGAACACCGGGCACGTCTCAGTTTCGAGCGATGAACCTGCCCCGTTCGTCTCGGTTTCCTACTGCCCGAACCTCGACGCCGGAGCCCAGCTTCCGCCGCCGGAGATTGACGGCAGCGCGGGCGAGGGGTTTGCAGAGTTCTCCGGCTATCAGCACTTTCCGGCGACGGTGCCGATGCCGGAGAACCCGAACCCTCCCCGCACGGGCAAGGACCGCAACTTTGCCCTGAGCGCCCGCGTGCAAGGTTCCTGGACAGTGGAGGGCCTGGCAGAAAGCCGAAGTAAACTGGAAAGACTGGGGCCAGGCAGCAAGGAAGCCTATTGGGACTTCGACTCCCCGCCTTGCGTCTTCCTGAGAAGTGAGAAAGAGCAGCCCTTCCGCCTCGACCTCACGCTTTACACACCACGCGACCACGCCGACAACGTGGCCTTTGCGCGGAGCGAGGTGGCGCGCCTGGCGCAAGTCCCCCTGAAGCAACTCCAGCAGGAAACGGAAAAAGGCTGGAAGGATTTCTGGTCGCGCTCCGCCGTCGAATTCGAGGACCAACAACTCGAAAAGATTTGGTACCACAACCAGTATTTTCTGGCCTGCTGCCTGCGGGAAGGGAAGGTGGCCCCGGGGCTGTTCGGCAACTGGACGAGCGGCAAGATCGGCACCGCTTGGCACGGCGACTACCACATGAACTACAACACCCAACAGGTCTTTTGGGGAATTTTCTCAAGCAATCATGTAGACCAGAATCTTCCCTATGTGGAACTGGTTGAGAACCTGCTGCCTATGGCCCAGAACTACGCGCAGGAGAAATTCGGCTTGCCCGGCGCCTTCTTCCCGCACTCCGCCTACCCGGTGCCGAGCCAAGTGGTGCCTTACCCGGCGCCGCCCTGGGGTTACGAAGTCTGCGAGACGCCCTGGACCGTGCAAAGCCTGTGGTGGCAATACCTGTACACGCTCGACAAGGAATTCCTGGGAAGGGTTTATCCCCTTTTCCGCGCGGCCACCGATTTCGTGGTAGCTTTCGTGAAAAAGGAGTCCGACGGCAAATACCATATCGTTCCCACTGCCTCACCCGAGAATTGGGGCTGTACGGTGGACTTCCGCCTGAACAAAGATTGCACCATGGATTTGGCGCTTGTGCAGTTTCTGCTGGACGCAATCATCGAGGCCTCCAAGATCCTCAATCTCGACGCGGGCGAGCGCGACAAGTGGGCAGAAGTCCGCGACAACCTTGCGCCCTACCCGAAAACTCAGGGGCCTTATGGTGAAGTCTGGTTGGACGTGCTCAACGCTCCGCCCGAGCACGTCTACAACGTCCCCGTGACGCTCGCCCCGGTCTTCCCCGGAGACCAGGTGGGTGTCGGCCGCAACGAAGAGTGCCTGGATATCGCCAGGCGCACGGCACATACAATTCGTTTGGAAGGCGGCAACGATCTGGTCTATCAGCCCCTTATTCGTGCGCGGCTTGGGATGCTGGATCTAAACTGGTTCAAGAACGAGGTGCGCTACTGCCTGTTGCCCAACGGCATTGCCAACGACCGCGCCCGGCAGATTGATGGCCGCTACCACGACAATCTTGATTTCGATTTCATGATGCGCATGGGCGTTTGGACGGAAAACCTCTCGCTGCCCGCCGTGTTGAACGAATGCATGCTACAGAGCTTTACGGGGACTCTCCGACTGTTCCCGAACACCCAGGGATTAGGACAGGCGCGCTTCCGGGACCTTCGCGCCGTGGGGGCTTTCCTCGTCAGCGCCTCCTATGATGGCAAAGCGGTTTCGCAGGTGACGCTGCTCAGTGAGAAAGGGGCAACGGCAAAGCTGGTCAACCCCTGGCCCAAATCGCAGATCAAGGTGACGCGTGTGAAAGACAGCCAGCCGGTCACCGTCTCAGTGAAAGGCGAGATCGTGCAGTTCCCTACGCAGGCGGGGGAGCGCTATCGCCTCGAGCCGACGGGTAACGGGTAAATTGGCCGCTGCCTTGCTCCTCCCCCCGAGCAAGGCAGCGGCACTCCTCCTCACCCGCAAAACACTCGATCACGCAGAACAACACCCAAAAACTATGGTGGGCCAAATCAAGTTTGCTTCAGAGCCGCGTACCTCGTAAGCTTTCGGCAACCATGCGTAAGTCAGTCTGAGCGCAAGGGGGCGCGGAGCCAAGGTTGAAAAGCAGCTAACCTCAGAACAAAAAGCTGCAGACCGAAATTGAGGAGGAACGTTCCGCCGGCTTGACTGGCGGTCTTTCTGGTGATACTTTCCTTGCCATTGCGCGCCCGCACTGGAGCTTCCAAGGGTGAGCGTAAGTTGATCGCTACGGAAGGGAAACAGCTCAACATGAAAAACTTCTGCCTTGCTCTGGCTCTTGCTATCCTGGCATGTCCGGCCCTGGCCGCTCAAACCGCGCCCGCTTCCACTGCGTCAAGCGGGCTCCAGCAATCGGCGGGTTCGAGCGTAGCTCCGGCTCCCGGTACCACGACTCAGCCCGCGACACAGCCAAAAGTCACGGCCTACACGCTTTCTCCCGAGCTTTATCAGAAGGCACATAACCTTGGGCGGATTCACTTCCGCTTCCAACTGATCAGCTTCGTCTATGGCCTCGTCGTCCTCTGGCTGATCCTCCTCTGGAAGCTCGCACCCAAGTACCGCGATTGGGCAGAGAGGTTCTCGTCCAGGCGCCTTTTGCAGTGTGTAGTGTTCTCGCCTCTGCTGCTTCTGACCATGGCTGTTCTCGGCTTGCCGGCGGATCTCTACGATCAGTGGATCTCGCGGAAGTACGGACTTTCGGTGCAGGGATGGGGTTCGTGGAGCTGGGATTGGGTCAAAGCGGAGCTGATCTTCTTCGTGATTGGAATCATCCTGATCTGGCTTCTCTATACGGTCATCCGCCACAGCGCTCGCCGCTGGTGGTTCTATTTCTGGCTGTGCTCGCTGCCGATCCTCCTGCTCGTCTTTTTCGTGTCACCTTGGATCATTGATCCCCTGTTCCACAAATTCGAGCCTCTCCAGCAAAAGGATCCGGCCTTAACCGTGAGCTTGGAGCAGATGGTCCAGCGCGCCGGAGAGAACATCCCGCCGCAACGCATGTTCTGGATGGGGGCGGGCGAGAAGACGACCACGCTGAACGCTTACGTCACGGGCTTCGGCGCTTCCAAACGCATCGTGGTGTGGGATACCACGATCGCCAAGATGAACACCCCCCAGATTGTGTTCGTGGCGGGTCATGAAATGGGCCATTATGTTCTCAAGCACATCCCCAAGCAGCTAGCTTTCTTTGCGGCCCTCCTCTTTGTCCTCTTTTACCTCGGCTTTCGGTCGATCGGATGGGTGCTAACCCGCTGGGGCGAAAAGTGGAAGATCAGGAGTCTGGACGACTGGGCGTCGCTGCCGGCCCTGCTGTTTCTCCTCACAGTTTTCTCTTTTGTGGCGGGTCCCATTGGGAGCGCGGTCAGCCGTCATTACGAGCATCAGGCCGACCAATACGGCCTGGAAGTGACGTACGGACTCACACCCGATTCCGGGCAGGTAGCCGCGCAGGGTTTCCAGATTCTGGGCGAGGTTGACTTGGCCGATCCCGATCCCAATCCGGTGGACGTTTTCTTGTTCTATTCACACCCACCCATACCCGACCGGGTTCAGTTCAGCCTGAACTACGATCCCTGGTCGAAGGGCGAGCAGGGTGAGTTCGTGAAGTGAAGAGGCGGCATCCCGAGCTTATCTTGCAGTTGGGCTTTCACCGCTGGCCACTCGGAATCGATAATGCTGTAATAGACCGAATGGCGGACGCGGCCGGTCCAGCTGATGACGTGGTTGCGAAAGATGCCTTCCTCTTTTGCGCCGATGCGCAGCAGAGCAGCTCGTGACCGCTCGTTGAGAGAGTCCGTCTTGAACTCCACCCGCAGGCAGCGCCAGGTTTCGAAGGCGTGACGAAGCATCAGGTACTTCGCTTCCGTATTGGCGGCCGTGCGCTGCCACTTCCTTCCCAGCCATGTCCAGCCGATTTCCACGTGACGGTTGGCGGGATCGATGTTTGCAAAGCGCGTGCTGCCGATGGCCCGGCCAGTCGCCCTCTCGATCGTCGCGAAGGGAAGCGCGGTCCCCGCCGCCTGCCACGCGAGCGCGGTCTCGATATAGGCCCGCATTTCTTCAGGGGTATGCACGGCCTGGGGAATCCATCGCCACAGCTCATCGTCCAGGCCCACCTCGCACAAGTGCGCATAATGAGCGATGGAAAGCGGCTCCAGCCGAATGCCTTGCCCCGCGAGCGTCACCGGCTCCACAACCAGCGGCAGTCGGTTCAAATCCAGAATCCGCAGATGTTCGTTCGACATGCGTTCTCCGATGCAAAACGGGATCCCAGTGAGATCCCTTAAGCCTGCTTTCTACTTTCTGCCTTCTGCTTTCTGCCTACTGCCTACTGCTTACTGCTTACGGTCTCCCCAAACCTGCATGGTAGTCCCACACTGCATGGTAATAGCTCATGAACCGTAGGGGCTCGCAGCTCGGCTCAGCAACCTCGGCAAACGTGTAGCGGTCGAAGTTGATGGAACGCAGCAAGGTGAAGAGTTCGTGCCAGGGATAAGCTTTATCATCGAGGTTGTTGATGTGGCAACTGCGAATCCACGGTTTCAGCAGCTCGAAGCCCTTCTGCACGGAGCCGTTCTCCACATCGGGGGGATTGGAGTTCCAGCAGGCGCCCACCGACGGATGGTTCGAAACGGCAAGAATCTGATGCGCGTTGGGTGGAAGCTGCGTGCCTTCTCCGTGAACTTCCATCCAGATTTCCACGCCGTGGTCGCGCGCCACGTCCCCGCACTTGGCGAGGGCGCGGCCGATCTGCTCGAGAGTCTGCTCGTGGGGAACGCCGTGCGGGAATCCGTTGGGGCGGACCTTCACGCCCAGGCAGCCAAGGTCCTGCGCCAGCTCGCACCAGCGGCGCGTTTCTTCGATGTTCTTTTCCACCGTGGCAGCGTCCGGCGACTGGTATTCGCAAGTCGTTCCCAAGCTCACCAGCCGCACACCGGAATCGGAAAAGCGCTTCTTCACTTCTTCCCGTTTCTGCTTGCTGATGGATGGCTCAACGCCGTGCTTGTGCGTAGTGCGCAGTTCTGCCCCTTCAAAACCCGTCTTCTCGCAATTGTTGATAATAGTTTCGATGTCCCAATTGACAGCTAGATTGTAAGTAACCAAGCCGAGATGAAATGGGGGCGGTGTTGCTGCCGCCTCAGCCGTCGTACGCACGACCGGATTAGCGGCAGCCCCCCCGCCCTTGGCCGGTCCGAGGCAAGTGATTCCCGCTGCTGAAACGATACCCGACTTTAGGAACTCGCGCCGCTTGGTTCCTGGCATTTTCTCCTCCGTAAACACCGGCAAGACGCTCGTGTTTGCCCTTGTGTCTCGCAGGCCATTTTATGACGATTTTGGATTTTAGATTTTGGATTTTGGATTAGCGTTTCGGGTTTGCCGTCGTCATCTCACGACGAGGCATGCTCGTGAATCCAAAATCCAAAATCTAAAATCCAAAATCCCACTATAATAGCTTTGAATGAGCCACAATATGATCCTCGTAATCGACAACTACGATTCCTTCACCTACAACCTGGTGCAGTACCTGGGAGAATTGGGCGCCCAAATGTGGGTGGTCCGCAACGATCAGACCACTGTAGATGAAATCGAGAAGAAACTGCCAAGCGCTATTGTCATCTCACCCGGGCCCAAGACTCCTACGGAAGCGGGCATCTGCCTGGAGGTGATCGACAAGCTGGCCGGACGTGTTCCCATCTTGGGAGTTTGCCTTGGGCATCAAGCCATCGGGCAAGCTTTCGGCGGCAAGGTTATCCGGGCGCCGGAACTGATGCATGGCAAGACCAGCCAGATCCATCACGACGGCAGGACCATTTTCGAAGGCCTGCCCAACCCTTTCGAGGCCACCCGTTACCATTCTCTTATCGTGGAACGCGAGAGCCTTCCCGCCTGCCTGGAAATCTCCGCCACTTCGCCCGACGGCCTTATCATGGGCCTGCGCCACCGCCAAATGAAGGTCGAGGGCGTTCAATTTCATCCCGAATCAATCCTCACTCAATCAGGAAAACAGTTAGTCGCAAATTTTCTGAGGATGTAGGGTTGGCAGGGGCTGTCAGTGGTCCGTGGTCCGTGGCCCGTTGTCAGTTGCACACTGGAGACAGGAAAGCGAAGCCTCCCGACTCTCGCTGAGGATGAAGCACGCTCTTCAATGACCCAATGATTCAATGAATCAATGGTTCAATGGATCAATCCCCCGGCGACTGTTCCGCTGCGTAAAATCCACTAGGTCTTTGAGCGTCTGAAGTGCGCTGCCGGAGTCAATGACTTCTGCGGCCCTGGCGACTCCCTCGATAAAGCCTTCAGCTTTTCCTGCCACTACAAAACCCGCGGCAGCGTTGGCGAGCACCACATTGCGGTGTGGACCGCGCTCGCCTTCGAGGACGCTTCGTAACAATTGCGCGTTGGTCTCAGCATCCCCGCCCCGAAGCTCTCCAAGCGAAGCCCGCGCCAGGCCGAACTCTTCCGGTGTCACGTCGCGCGTCCGGACCTCGCCGCCCTCGTTCGAGGAGAGACGTGTGGGGCCGGATAGAGTGACCTCGTCGATGCCGTCTGAGCCTGTCACGACGAATGCCCGCTCGGTGCCGACCGCACCCAGGGCGCGCGCCATCATCTCGGTTCGTGAAGCGTCGTAAACTCCGACCAATTGGACCGAAGCTCGCAGGGGATTCGTAAGCGGGCCCAGCAGGTTGAAAACGGATTTTGTTTTCAGGCTTCGCCGCGCGTTCATCACATGCTTCATGGCCAGGTGCAAACTTGGGGCGAAGAGAAAAACCATCCCCACTTCTTCCAGGCAGGCGGGAATGCGCGCATGCAGCAGGTCAACGGCAACCCCGAGAGATTCCAGCACGTCCGCGCTGCCGCAGCGGCTGGAGATGGAGCGGTTCCCGTGCTTCGCCACGCGGATCCCGCCGGCCGCAGCCACCAGCGCCACCGCCGTGGAAACGTTGAAGGTGCCGTGCCCGTCGCCGCCGGTCCCGCAGGTGTCCAGCAGGGGCTCCCCAGTCCGCAACGCCTCCAGATCAACTCCCGCCTGCCGCAACCCTTCGGCGGCGTGGGCGCGCATCACCTCCGCGAACCCCACCAGTTCATCCGGCTGCTCGCCCTTGTCCTGCAAAGCTGCCAGGAAGGCAACGATCTCCGCGTCCGGTACGGAGCCCGATAACAACTGCTCCATCACCGCCCGTGCCTCTTCGCGGCTGAGGTGTTGCCGCTGCCCGGTTTTTTGGATGGCCTCGCGGATTTGCATGGCTTCAAAAGTCCGTTGTCAGTTGTCCGTTGTCAGTTGCCGCCTTCGCCCGACTGTTCCTGTGTCAGATTAACTGGAACCCCTGACGGGCTCAGTGGACGAACTGACGATGTCCGTTGCAATTGCTATATGCATTTCTTATACTGCCAGATTACAGGGTAATTGCAATCCCGCAGTGTGGCGAACGCGTAATATGAGGGAATCCCGTCTCGGCAAAGGTTGTCCAAGCTGATTTCGCAACCGACGACGGACAACTGACAACTGACAACGGACAACTGACCACTTCTACAATGAAGATTCACGAATACCAAGCCAAGCAAACACTCGCGAAGTTCGGAGTCGCCACCCCTCGCGGCGAAGTCGCCTACAGCCCCGAAGAAGCACGCGGCGTGGCGGAGCGTCTGGGCGGCGCCGTGGTGGTCAAGGCGCAGATTCATGCCGGGGGCCGGGGCAAAGCCGGCGGCGTGAAGCTGGCCCACAGCGCGAATGAAGCCGAGCGCTTTGCGAACGAGATGCTGGGCAAGAAGCTGGTGACGATCCAGACGGGGCCTGAGGGACGCGTGGTGAAGCGCGTCCTTATCGAGGAAGGTCTGGAGGTGGCGCGCGAGCTTTACCTTGGCCTGGTGATTGACCGCACCAGCGCGCGCCCCGTGTTCATGGCCTCGAGTGAGGGCGGCGTGGAAATCGAAGTGGTGGCCGCTGAGCATCCGGACAGGGTTTTGAAGGAGTTCGTTGATCCTGCTCTCGGCCTGCAGCCTTTCCAGGCGCGAAAGCTGGCCTTCGGGCTTGAGCTGGACGCGAAACTGGTGAATGAGGCGGTGCGCTTCTTTTCCAGCCTTTACCAGGCCATGATCGCCACCGACGCTTCACTGGTGGAGATCAATCCCTTCGTAGTGACGCGCGACGGCCGCTTGCTGGCGCTCGACGCCAAGATGAACTTTGATGACAACGCGCTTTACCGCCACAAGGACATCCGCGAGCTGCGCGACCTGGATGAGGAAGACCCGCTCGAGGTGAAAGCCTCCAGTTACAGCTTGAACTACATCCGCCTGGACGGCAACGTGGGTTGCATGGTGAACGGCGCAGGCCTCGCCATGGCCACCATGGACATCATCCAGTACGCCGGTGGACGCCCGGCAAATTTCCTGGATGTGGGCGGTGGCGCGAGCGAAGAGCAGGTCCGCCGCGGTTTCGAGATCATCCTGAGCGATGCTAACGTGCGCGCCGTGCTCATCAACATCTTCGGCGGCATCATGCGCTGCGACATCGTTGCGAACGGCGTGGTGGCGGCGGTGAAAAGTCTGGATATCAAAACGCCGGTGGTGATTCGCCTGGAAGGCACCAACGTCGAGCTCGGGCAGAGGATTCTGCGCGACTCGGGACTGAACTTTACAGTCGCCGGCGGCATGAAGGACGCGGCGGAGAAGGTTGTGGCGCTGGCCGCGAAATAGATAATTGGTGATTTGTGATTGGCAGTGGCAGCACCCGAATGATTTCCAGCATTGTAAGAAGAGCCAGACCGGAGAGCTTGCTGGCTGAGGCGAACGCGTTGGTGCGGATCTTTGCAGCCTCCTGGGCAACTGCAAAGTCGCGCTGAGCAATCACCAATCACAATTCAGCAATCACCGATAGCTGGGTACCTATGGCAATTCTAGTCAACGAAAACACACGCCTGCTCGTGCAAGGCATCACGGGCCGCGAGGGGATGTTTCACACTCACCAGGCGGTGGCTTACGGCACGAAGGTCGTGGCTGGCGTGACGCCGGGCAAGGGCGGCAGCACGGTTGAGGGCGTGCCGGTTTTCAACACGGTTCACGAAGCTGTGGGAAAGACAGGCGCGAACGCTTCGGTGATCTTCGTCCCTCCGGCCTTCGCCGCCGACGCAATCCTGGAAACCGCTGATGCCGGGTTGCCGCTGGTGGTTTGCATCACGGAAGGCATTCCCACGCTCGACATGGTGCGCGTGATGCGCCATCTCTCGGGAACCAAGACCCGGCTGATCGGCCCCAACTGCCCGGGTATTATCTCTCCCGGAAAGTGCAAGATTGGCATCATGCCGGGACACATCCACCGACAAGGAGACGTAGGTGTGGTTTCCCGCAGCGGGACCCTGACGTATGAGGCGGTTGGCCAGCTTTCCGCTCTTGGCATCGGCCAGTCCACTTGCATCGGCATCGGGGGCGACCCGATTATCGGAACTACGTTTGTCGATGTCCTGCGGCTCTTCAACGAAGATCCCGAAACTCATGGAATTGTCATGATCGGCGAGATCGGCGGCTCGGCGGAAGAGGAAGCCGCCGCTTTCATCGAGGCGAACGTCAAGAAACCCGTGGTTGGATTCATCGCCGGACGCACCGCGCCGCCGGGTCGGCGCATGGGCCATGCGGGGGCCATCATTTCGGGCGGTAAAGGCACTGCCGCAGACAAGATCGCAGCACTCCAGGCGGCGGGAATCGCGGTCGCGGAAAGCCCGGCGCTTATCGGCGAGACGCTCAAACAAATTATGAATTCTGGTGAATGGCACATAGTAAATAGTGAATAGTAAATAGTGAAATCAGGGCTCGCGCCGCACACCCTGGAGTGCACGACTTCGCGCCCGTTCTTGGCGTTCATCATTTATCATTCACTATTTGCTATTCACCATTCACTATTTGGATGGAGGAACATGGCAATAGAACGTACCCTTACCATCATTAAGCCCGACGCCGTTGCGGCAGGCCACGCCGGCGACATCATCAAGATTTTAGAAGCGAATGATTTCAAAATCGTCGCTGCACGCCTGGTGAGCCTTTCCAAGAAGGAAGCTGAGGGGTTTTACGCCGTGCATCGCGGCAAGCCGTTTTTCGAGAGCCTTACGGGGTTCATGAGCTCAGGCCGTGCGTTGGTAATGGTCCTGGAAGGCGAAAACGCTATCTCTCGCCTGCGTGAGGTCATGGGCGCCACCAATCCTGCCCATGCCGCCCCCGGGACCATCCGCAAGCTCTACGCCACCGACATCGAGCACAACGCCGTCCACGGCTCGGACGCCCCTGAGACCGCCGCCTACGAAATCGGCTATTTCTTCCCCGCTGTGGACTTGGCTGGCTGAGCCCGGGAGACCTCTTTCAAGTACAATATTGATATGATCCCTTTCCAGCTTGGCAAGTTTCTGGTCATCGTCGGTGTGCTGCTGGTCGCTGCCGGCTTGCTGCTGATGGCCGGCGCGAAGTTCTCCTTTTTCGGCCTGGGAAGGCTGCCGGGCGACATCGCCTATAAAGGGAAGAACGTGCAATTCTACTTCCCCATCGTCACGTGTCTGGTTTTGAGCGTAGTGTTGACGCTGGTGTTTTGGGTGATTTCGCTTCTGACGAAAAGATAGAACGTCAGTTGTCCGTAGTCCGTTGTCAGTTGCCAGCGACGGACAACGGACCACTGACAACGGACGTCCGACTCCGTTCTTATGAGCCAACCGCTTCTCAATTTCGGCCCCACAAGGAAGATCTTCTCCGTCTCCGAACTGAGCCAGGGGATCAAGAACCTGTTAGAGCGGGAATACCCGGACGTATGGGTGACGGGGGAAGTCTCAAACTTCCGCGCCGCCGGCTCCGGCCACCTCTATTTCACGCTTAAAGATGCCACCGCCCAACTTCGCGCCGTGTGCTTTCGCAACCAGGCGCGGTACCTGAAATTCAAACCTCAGGACGGCATTTCGGTGATTGCGCGCGGCCGCCTGAGCGTTTACGAGGCGCGGGGCGAGTATCAGCTTTACGTGGAATATCTGGAGCCCGCCGGCCTGGGCGCGCTTCAACTGGCCTTCGAACAGCTCAAGCAGAAACTCGCCGCTGAGGGTTTGTTCGAGACCGCCCGCAAGAAACCTCTCCCTGTGCTTCCGCGGGCCATCGGCGTGGTCACATCCCCCACCGGCGCCGTGATCCGCGATATCCTTCGCATCCTTCGCCGCCGCTTCCGCAATATGAACGTACTGATTTACCCCGCCAAGGTGCAAGGCGAGGGCGCGGCGGAGGAGATCGTTGAGGGTATCAAGTACTTTAACCGGGAGCGCGCAGTCGACGTGATGATTGTGGGGCGCGGTGGAGGATCGCTCGAAGACCTGTGGGCTTTCAACGAAGAAGTAGTGGCGCGGGCCATCGCCGCTTCCGGAATTCCGGTGATATCCGCCGTAGGCCACGAGACGGATTTCACCATCGCGGATTTTGTCGCCGACCTTCGCGCGCCTACCCCTTCCGCCGCCGCCGAACTTGTGGTCCACCGCAAGCAGGACTTCATCACTGAGCTTGAAACCCGCGCCCACCGCATGGCCCAAATTATAAGGCTGCAACTTTCCGAAGCCCGGCAACGGCTGACGGAATTGCGAATGCACCACGCCTTCCAGACACTCGCGACCAGGCTGGCCGAAAGAGCCCAGCGTGTGGATGACGCCGTCGCCTCGCTCGAGCGCTCGATGCGCTCCCGGTTGAATGTGGCAAGACAGGAGTGGCTGCGGGCTTCGGCAGGGGTAGTCCGATACGACTTCCGGCGGCTGCTGGGTCTGAAGCGCGCCGCGCTCGACGACCGACTGGGGCGATTTGATGCTGCGTTCCGTCGCTTCCTGACGGAGCGACATAACCGCCTGGCACATGTGGAAGCTATTTTGAAGGAGCGCAGCCCGCTGACCATCCTTCAGCGGGGATACTCCATCACCCGCGACGCCGCCGGCAAGATCGTTCGCGACGCTGAGGCCGTTGCGCTTGGCAGCGATATTTCGGTCCGACTCGCGCGAGGGGAACTCGGCGCGACCATTAAGGAAAGGAAGCTGTAGCTGATGCTGGTCCAAGCCCGGGTTCAAAAGGAAAAGCGGCCGGAATACCAATCCGCCGCCTGGCAACCGGAGCCGGAACTTGCGCAACCGCCTCCCCGCTCCGTTTCCCTCAACGTGGGCTTTAAGCTTGTCGGAGTAGTCATATTACTTGTGGTTGTAATCATGGTCTGTTTTGTATGCCTACCTTCCCTGAAGCACGCTTACCTGACCTCTTACGGCGTCTCGACCAAAGGAGCGATTCAACAGCGTTACAGTGTCGAAACTGGGAGCGCGAACAGGCGCAACCACTCTTACTACCTCGTCGTGCAATATGAAACACCCTCGGGATGGCAATCAGTGAGGATACAGACGAGCAGGAACTATTATGCCGGCAGACTGCAAGGCAAGTCCGTCCCTGTGCATTATCTGGCGCAGGTCCCGTCAGAGGCTGTGCTCGACGACGACCAGCTTTACCGGCCGTGGCAAGTCCTGGTGGTGCTCGGCCTTGGCGTAACGATGCTGTGGTTGCCGTACTATATGTACCGGAAAGTGCGGACAATTGCACAAAGCGGCACTGCGTTGAAGGGACTGATTACCCAAATCAACCGGCGCCTCAAGAACTGCTATTTAACTGTGTATTATGAATTCCAGGAAGTCCCCTACCAGGGCACGGTCGCCGTCAGGGCAAATCAGGCCAAGGCTGACTGGCAGCCTGGAAAGGTAATCACTCTGTTGGTGCTGTCCGCCCCCCCGTCCAATCCCCACCGTCCGCATGTCGGGATGGTTTATCCAGCTTCGGAGTTCAAGATCAACCCCAAGATATAAATCCGCGCTACCGGAGCTTCTGGAAGTCTTCGTAGGTGACACCAAGTTGTCGGAGGATCTTGAAAAAAAGAGGGGGGCCAATTTCTCGCCCGCCGTGGAGAGGGATGGTCACGCCGCGACCGTCAGGGTGGTTCCAGCGCTCCTGGCTTCCCCTCTGTCGTGTTCTTGTGAAGCCGAGTCTCCGCGCTGTTCTCTGAAGCTCACGAGCTGTGGCGCTAGGCATGGACGATTTCGGTGGTGTCGGCGGGAAGTGGGATGCCCCTTTCGCGATATTCTTCGGCGATCATCTCAAAAACGTTGCCGAGCTCAGCGAGCGCGGCTTCGCGAGTAGGCATCAGCGCGTAACAGCCAGTGAGGGCGGGGACCTCCGCGACCCAGGAACCATCATCCTGGCGGTAAAGAACCGTTTTGTAGTCGTGCAGCGTCATCGGAGTTACCGAAGCCTTTCGCTGGGAGTATAACAGCGACCGATAGGCACGCGCAATGCGGGCTGGGCCCCGACGTGTGTAACCCTGACCAGGCCGCAGTCAGTCATTCGTAAGGAGCGCAAAGCGAACCTTTCAAGAACAGTATCCGTCGGAGGAGCGGGGGCCCGGAGGTTTGGGACCGACGACCGCCGCGCGCTACTCATACCGAAGGGCCACGATGGGATCGAGGCGCGCAGCCTTCATGGCCGGCCAGAGGCCGAAAAACAGGCCGACGCTTGTCGCGACGACGAAACCCGCCACGACGGACCAGAGTGGGACGGTTGATGGCAAGCTTGGCACAAAAACTCGGATGAGGAAGCTCAGCAACCAGCCCACCGCGATTCCCATGAGGCCGCCCGAGGCGGTGAGCACAATGGCTTCAAGCAGGAACTGCCAAACGATGTCGCGCCGGCGCGCGCCTATGGCCTTGCGCACACCAATCTCCCGCGTGCGCTCCGTGACCGAGAGCAGCATGATATTCATCACCCCGATGCCCCCGACCAGCAGACCAATGGAGGAGATCACCACCATGACGAGCGCCACTGAGCTGATGATTCCGCGAAACTCGGTGATGATGGACTCCGCCGTTGCCAGCCCGAAGTTGTCCGGCTCCGAAAGCTTCACGTGGCGGCGACGACGAAGCAAGCCGCGGACTTCGTCCTCCACATCTTCCAGCCTTCCGCGGTACGCCAGAACGCTGAGGAAGTGGTCTTTAGCGTCGGGATAAAGCTTCTTGTAGGTCCAGTACGGTACGAAGATGTCCCGATCATCGGGATTGTCTGCCAGGAATCCCTTGAACTTGTTGAGCGTGCCGACGACTTCGAGCGTGTGTCCGTCCACCACGATACTCTTGCCGACCGGGTCCTCGAGCTGGAACAAGCGTTCCACCACGTTGGCGCCGATCACGGTGACATCGCGGCGGTGAAGGTCGTCCGCCGGCGTGAAGAAGCGGCCGTCTGAGAGCGACGAGTTCGCCATAGCCAGATAGTTGGCATCCACGCCCATGAACTGGGCGCCCGACATCTCGTGGCCCTTGTAGCGCGCCGTGGAGGGTGGCGGGCCAAACTCCTCCATCTCCCTGAGTATGCCCACCGACACCTCCGCGACGTCCGGGCATTGCTCCTTGATGGCCTTGGCGTCTTCGAGGTTGAGCGGTTTGCGTAGCCGCTCCTCGCGGGTCAGGCGGTGCGGCGTGCCCATCTCCAGCTTGTAGATCCATAGAACATCTGTGCCATACTGCTCGGCCAGTTGCACCAACTGAGCATCCAGACCCGCAATGATGGAAGCCACCGCGATCACCGTGGTGGTGCCGATGAGTACGCCCAAAATGGTGAGGAACGACCGGAACTTGTGCGTGCGCAGGGTATCGAGCGCTAACCGCAGGTTTTCGCCGACACCACGCCAGTAAGTCGTCATGCTACTTCTCCGCGCGCAGCGCCTGGATGGGATCAAGAGCAGCCGCCCTCATCGCCGGGTAGATCCCGAAGAAGAGCCCGACCAGGGTTGAAAGCGTAATCCCCACAATGACCGCGCTCAGCGGCACGGCGGCGGTGAAGACCAGCGCCACCAGCCACGCGATGAGATAGGCAAGGAGCACTCCCATGACCCCCCCGGCGCAGGCTAGCGCCGCGGCCTCAAACACGAACTGCCAGAGGATGTCGCGGCGCCGCGCCCCCACCGATTTGCGAATCCCTATCTCGTGCGTGCGCTCGGTGACTGTAGCCAGCATGATGTTCATGATCACAATGCCGCCCACCACCATGAACACAGCCACCACGCCGATGGTGACGGCGAAGATGCTGCCGGTAAGGTTCTGCCAGGCGCTCATCAGCGTTTCGGAGGCGTTGATGCCGAAGGTGTCGTCTTCGTGGTAGGGCACGTGGCGGCGCGCCCGCATAAGGACACGAACTTCGTCCTCGAGCTCCATCATGTGTTTGGAGTCCGGCGCCTTGATAAAAACCATGAGATTCAGGCGCGGCATGTAGAGGTTCCGAAAAGTGCCGAGCGGAACAAAGACGAAGTTGTCCTGGCTCACGCCGAAAGTGGAGCCCACCTTCTCCGCCACGCCGACAATGCGAAAGGTCTGTCCCCCCACTATCAATTCCTTGTCAATCGGATCGAGCGACGCAAAGAGCTTGTCCACGATGTCCTGGCCGATAAAACAAACTCGCTCGTTGTGGCGGTTGTCCTGGTCTGAAATGTAGCGGCCATACCGCACCTTTTCCCGGCCGATGTCCACGTGGCTGGGGGTGATTCCGAATAGAGTCACTTCATCGATCGAGTGACCCCGGTACCGCGCCTCCGGGCCGGGGTCCAACGGCGCGATGGCGCTGATCGCCTCGTAGCCGACCAGTGTGTCCCGTACATACTCGTAGTCTTCCAACCGGATGGGCTTGTTGCGCCGCAGCGCTTTCAAATAGTCGTCGAACGCCTGTGTCCACTTGAACTGATAAAGCACGAAGGTGTTCGTGCCGAGGTTGGCGATCTTGGTCGCGATGTAGAGGTTCATGCCGTTCACCACCGACATCACGACAATCAGCGTGGTGGTGGCGATGACCACCCCGAGCAGGGTGAGGAAAGACCGCAGCTTGTGGCTGACGAGTTCTCCAAGGGCGTTCCAGAAGGCTTCGCGAACCGGGACCCAGAAAGCGGTCTGCTGCCGCGGCTTTGCTCGCGCCTTAGCGATGGCAGTTCGGGCTTGGCTGAAAACGGCCATTTTGGCTGCTTCCTGCTCGTGACAGATCAACAGTCTACACTACAAAGGAGAGCGAGTCGCAACGTGGCGATGTAAAATCGCCGCTACAGTTTGTATCCGATCTTGCGCAGGAAATCTTTGCGGAATTTGATGTCGGTTTCGGTTTCGATGCCTTTAGTTTTCAAGCCGTCGATCACGCCGAGGATACCGCGGCCCTGCTCGGTCTCGGCGACAACCACCTCGACGGGATTGGCCGTGGCGCAAAAAATCCGGCACACTTCCGGGACGTTCTTAATCGTGTTCAGGATATTGATAGGGAAGCCGCCATCCATAAAGATGATGAAGCAATGGCCGCAAGCGAGCGCCAGGGCGTTCTTTTGCGCGAGCTCGATCAGCCGTTGGTCATTGCCAGCGTAGCGCACCAGCGCGGGGCCAGACGATTCGCAGAATCCAATCCCGAATTTCATTCCGGGAACGGTTTGGATGATCGCCTCATGCAGGTCTTCGATGGTCTTGATGAAATGCGACTGGCCGAGGATGAAATTCATGCCCGCAGGCTTTTCGATGGTGATGGTTTTAAGTTCCATGTGTGGCTCCATCCGCAGATTACACAGAATACGGAGATTTCCTTTTGAGGAACCTGATTTCGTCTTCGAACTTCATAAGCGCCATGCTAGCCGAGAAGGGAGGTTTCTGCAACCCGGTTGCTCCTCAGGCGCTAGCCTCATGGCTCCTCCCCGCTACTTGGATTTCCGAAACGGCTGCCATACGGCCAACCGGGTTGAGCTTTGACCGCCGCTCTGATATTCTGAATACACGACATCAAGGGCTGGTGCTTGCGAACTGAGAGAAAGGAAAACCATGTTATCTGATCGTCTCGTCCGGATGATCGAGCAACACGCAGAAGAGCTGACGCGCGCCTTGGTTGAAGACATTCAGTCCAACCCGCGCACCGCGTCTTACCATCGACTTTCCCGAGAGGCGATTCACAATCGCACCTACCATGTGTACAAGGATCTCGGCTTGTGGTTGCACAGCAAAGCGGAAGAGGATATCGAAGCGAATTACACCGAGCTGGGGAAGAAACGCGAGGCTGAGGGAGTCCCCCTCAACGAGGTCGTCTACGCCCTCATCTTGACCAAGTACCATCTCCGAGACTATATTCGGGTTGCCGGCTTGGTCGATTCTGCCGTGGACCTTTACCAGGAGCAGGAACTCCATCGCGTGTTAGACCATTTTTTCGACAAGGCCATCTATTACACCGTCAGGGCTTACGAGCGCGCGGCGAACTTCCAGGAAGTGGCCGCTGATGTTCAGAGAGCGCGCTGAGCCTGGCGCGGGCACCGGCTGTTGGGACATGATTATTGGGACTGGCGTCGATATAATGGAAACCGCCCGCTTCGAGGACGCCGTCCGTAAGCACGGTGAGCGTTTTGCCAAGCGCGTGTGCACGCCCGCGGAGATCGCCTATTGCGAGAAGTTCAAGAACCCGGCGGAGCGGCTGGCGGCCCGCTTTGCGGCCAAGGAGGCGGCATTTAAGGCTTTGGGGACCGGCTGGCGCGAGGGGGTACGGTGGGCGGACGTGGAAATTACTCACGCGCCGAGCGGTAAGCCGGAGTTGATCCTCCGCGGTCGGGCGGAGGAAATTGCCCGCCGCATGGGAGTTACACGCGTCGCGGTTTCGATTTCGCACTCTGACCGTTACGTTGTGGCGCAGGTGATTTTTGAATCCGATGGCTAGCCTTCACCAATCGGGTTGGCGTTACTTGCAAGGCATGAGCATGGTGCTGCTTTGCCTTCTTGAGTTGCCGCACGCCTGGGCGCAGCGTGCAGAGGGACAACAGCAATTCCCGGTCCTGGATTCCAAAGAAGCTTCCCACATGCTTTTGAACCAAGTCCCTCCGGAGTACCCCGCCCTGGCCAAGGTGAACTACATTCAGGGCCGGGTTCGCGTACAGCTCGTGGTCTCCCCCGCCGGCACGGTCGCGAATGCGCACGTGCTGAGCGGCAATCCCCTTTTGGCGGCGGCCGTGCTCAACTCGGTTCGATTGTGGCGTTACCACCCCTTTGTGTCAAAGGGTGATTTCGCCTCGTTCGCAACTAGGGTGGAAGTTAATTTCACGCTGCGCATAAGACAAATGGATCTTCCTCCCACGCAGGCGGAATCCGACTTTCGCCGTCAAGTCAAACCTCCTGAAGTATTGACGCGGCCGGAGAAAGCCGCCTCCACTGATCCTCCGGTGCGCTTACGCTTGCTCGTAAGCGCGGAAGGCAAAGTGATCGATTCGGAAATCCTAAAAGGCATTCCCTCTCAGTTTGAAGGGGCGAGGAAGAGCATCGAGCAGTGGTCTTTCCGGCCGGCGCGATGGGGTGCTCTATCCGTTCCTTGGTACCTTGACGTTGACGTCCCCGTGTATAACGCCCCCGCCGAGGTAGGTACCCGTTCGCCGAGCGGGCGGTGAAGGCCTGGGACAGAATGACTTGGCGCGGGAGAAATATCCCCCCGAAGGGTAATACCGCGCTAAAATTGGGAAGTGAGCCGGAGGTGAACCGCCGGCCTGACGCTTGTGGAGCAAATGGTTAATGAAATTAGATTGGGCAAAACGAACCCGGAAAATCTGGCCCTTGGCCTTCATGATCCTGATTCCGCCGAGCGCGGCATTTGGAACTGAACCAAACAAGGAGGCCGTTTTTCAATATGCGGGCGGAACCGAAAAAATCGAAATAGATTGTGCCGGCAAACTGGAAGTCTCGCCGGAGGGTTTGAATTTCAGGTGTCCTGGCGGCTCGGTGGATATGCCTTTTTCGGCGATCACGCTTATGCAATTTCGCCCTGATGTGAGCAGCCGCGTCCGTAAGCTGAAGCTCAAGTGGACGACCTACCCCAGTATTTTGATTGCAGGCAGACAAAATAGATATTTCACTGTTGTCTGCAAGAAGCAGGGTGTGACTCGCGTGGTGGTTTTGCGAGTCGATGCCCTTGCCATGCGTCCTTATCTCGCCGAGATCGAGCTGAAATCAGGGAAGCGTGTCGAGGTAATGCCCTACGAGGATTACTCCTGAAGGACGGTATGTGGGGGTCAGACCCACCTACCACATACCACCTACCGCATACGGTTCAGGGACTGGTCCCGCCTAAGAAATATCCTGCCTTTGTCCGCACCTTGACTCCGCTTCGGTCCACATGCACTTCGATGCGGTGAAAACCGTTGGCGCCGGGCGCGTGCGGCACGTAAGCGATTTCGTACTGGCTCTGGATTTCGTTGGCAATCCGGTTGAGCTCGTCCTGCACTGCCTTCGTTGACCATTTCCCATAACACACCCCGCCGGTGTACCCGGCATAATACTCCAGGGCGGTCTTGGCCACCGTGGAGCGGATTATTTCCCCGGTCGCAAGGATAAGGGGAACGATCGGGAGGGCGGGTACATCCCAGGTGTTCTCGGAGTTCGTGACTGTGGGCGCAGTGTTGGGAGGCAAGGGGCGCGCAATGTTGACGTCCAGGGGGTTCGGTGGGGGGGCTTTGGGTTGTCTGCCCAGCAGCGCACGCCCCGGGTTGAATCCCAGACCGTAGATCGTTATCCCCGCGTTCACGGCTCGTTGCACGACCTCTTCCTTATGGGTTTCGCTCCCTAAGTCATGGCCATCCGAAAATGCTACGATCACCCGGCGGTTATCCTTCGGCTGGCTTTCGAGCAGCGAGATGGCGCGCGCCAAGGCGTCATTCAGATGGTCAGAGCTGCCCCGCGCCTCGAGCCCGCGCAAGGCGGATTCGAGCTCGTCGCCGTCCGTGGTGAAGTCCTTCACAACACGAATCTGTTCGCCGTAGGAGACCACCGCAGCCTCTCCCTGCGGCCCCAGCATCAGGCTGGAGAAAACGGGACCGAGTGGGCGGACTTCGTCGAGCAGCGGCTGCGAGGTGCTATTGGCTTCCACCACAATGACCGCCGCCAGCGGGTGCTGCTCCAGACTAAACTGGTCGATGTGCTGGACCACGCCGTTGTCCAGAACTTCGAAGTCCGTTGCCAGCAAATCGAAAACATAGTTGCCCTTGGAATCAATCACCGTCACCGGCGCCGACACCAAGTTCGACGTGACCCGAATCTGCGCCTCGGTCTCGGGAGGTTTGGCGGCCGGGGGCGACGACTCATGCTCTGTCGTCGAGGCCGCCGGGTTTTGGCCTGCCACTCCTTCCTGGGCGCGGGCATAAGACGACAGGATCAGGCCACAAAAACCACCCGCGAGCACGAGGGTTAAGGCGGACTTTAGAAAAGCACAAGTAGATTTCAAAGGCATTCGCTCCTCCACGCATAGCCCCACTTATTCATAAGATGTGCGCATGCGCCTTGGCGTTGCCGAAAAATCGAAAATCGAAAATCGAAATTCGAAACTCGAAATCCGGTCCGATTTTCGATTTTCGAATTTCGATTTTCGGCCTTCATTCCCTGGCGCGTTGTCGCAGGGCCTCATAAAGCACCACGGCGGCTGCCACGGAAACATTGAGTGAAGGCACAGGGCCGCGCAGGGGGATATGCGCCAGCTCATCGCACGCTTCCCGGACCAAACGGTGCAAGCCCGCCCCCTCTCCGCCCAACACCAGCGCGCAGCCCGGGGCATAGTCCAACTCAAGGTAAGACTTCCCAGCTTGGGCCTCGAACCCGTAAACCCACACCCGGCGCTCTTTCATCTCCTCGAGCGTGCGCACCAGGTTGGTGACGCGCGCAATCTTCACGTGCTCGAGCGCCCCGGCTGAAGCCCGCGCCACCGCGGGCGATATTCCTGCGGCGCGGCGCTCCGGAATCACAATCCCGTCGCAACCGGCTGCCACCGCCGTGCGCACGATGGCCCCCAGGTTGGCAGGGTCTTCCACTCCGTCCAGGACAACAAGCAGAGGCCGCGCGGAATGTGCCAGAAGAGTTTGGATGTCGTCATAGGCTCGAGGCGTGCAGACTGCCACCACGTTCTGATGTTGCGTGTTACCCGCCGCGCGCTCCACCGCCGGTCGGGGGGCAAAACGCAGGCCGACGCCGCTGGCCCGGCAGGCGTCAATGATCGCTTGCACGCGTGGGTTGTGCTGCCCTTGTGTGACCAGCACGTAGTCAACTGGACGGCTGCGCACGGCCTCCATGACAGCATGAATGCCGTAAACCACCTCGAGCTTTTCCCCGGTCTCCCGCTGCGACATCGGTGTTTGCTTACGATACCACACCTGGGCCCTCGATGGGGCGAGCGCGTACGGCAGACCTGGTACGCCAGGACAAGCCTGGCTGATCTTGTAAGCTGAAAGGAGCTTACCCTGTAATTGCTCATTCAACAGGTAGCCGACCAGACGTGGGAAGGAGCGATCCGACTGGCAAAGCTCTGGGAGGCGAACCCGCGAGCCGTAGTGACAGCAAACCCGATACGGCCCCGTTAGCGCGAAGGGAAAGTGGCCAGTCTTCCAGGTGTGATGAAGCCTGCTACCCGAGGTGAAGCAATGAGCGACAGCAGCCTCGGGGCTTTCCGGGGTGAGAGGGGACAGCGCGTGGGGACAGATCAGTCGAGGAGCCTGGGAGACCCGGCGGGGCAGAGGGGGAAGCCCTCGACGCGGCAGGGGAAAACATAACCCTGCAAGCGGCCCCGTGGGGGAGTCGGAGCGGCCCATAGTAGCCAAGAAGCGAGTAATGACCGTGGAGCGAAGGGGCCGTAGCCGAGACACGCAACTGTAAGAGGAGGAGAGAGCCGCTTGGATGAGAATCCCACTACGGAGAAG
>Ga0326727_10007370_pt1 | contig 29156 bp, 24 predicted proteins | sample MB2enrmetagenome_FD_207643 | JGI IMG/M metagenome (GOLD analysis project Ga0326727, IMG submission 207643) | Lab enriched peat soil microbial communities from McLean, Ithaca, NY, United States - MB29MY | ecosystem: Environmental > Terrestrial > Soil > Wetlands > Peat | place: USA: New York... | reverse complement strand
GGTCGGTGAAGGTGACGGTGCCGGTGTCGTCGCTTTCCAGCCCGGCAATGGTGAACGGAACCGCCGCTGCCGCGCTCGCCCCGATGTCGGTATCGGTGACGGTGAGCTTCAGCGCCGCCTGCTCGCCGATGGCCTGATCGAGCGTCACGGTATTGCCGGCAACCGGATTGAACGAGTTGCCCGCCGGGTCGGTGGCGACCGCCAGCGACGATGTGATCGTGCCGTCGTCCAGCGAGGTCAGGTTCGCGTTGTAGCTGGTCGTGCCGCCGCTGACGTCGACCACGATCGTGTTGCCTGCGTGGTCGGTGAAGGTGACGGTGCCGGTGTCGTCGCTTTCCAGCCCGGCAATGGTGAACGGAACCGCCGCTGCCGCGCTCGCCCCGATGTCGGTATCGGTGACGGTGAGCTTCAGCGCCGCCTGCTCGCCCTTATCCTCATTCACCGTCAGCGTGTGGGTCGCCTCTGCCGTCGCCGGATTGATCGCCGCGTCGGAGAGGTTCGCAGTCACCGTGTAGGTGCCATCCGCAAGAGAATCCGAGCTCGGCACCGTGACCGACCAGTTACCGTTCGTTATCGTCGGCGCGTAGCTGTGGACCACCACATCCGAGCTGTTGACGATATCGACCGTGACGGTCTGGCCGTTCACCGCCACGCTACTATCGGACGCCGTGCCGCTGACGGTGAAGCCGGCCGCCGCCTCGTTGGCGTTGACGACGTTGTTGGTCTCTATGGTGCCGATCGTGACCGTCGGCACTGCCTCGACGGTGAGATCGGTGCCGCTGCCCCCGTTGTCGGGCGTGAAGAAAAGAGTGTCGCCGGCGGGCAGTCCCGAGATTGCGAACGCGGTCTTCGTGCCGTTCAAGGTGAGCGTCGTACCGTCCCAAGCGGCGGTCGTGACTGTCGTGCTGGCAAGATCGATAATGTCGCCCGGAGCAAGGCCACTCACTGTTCCAGTGAAGCTCGATGAACCTTCGAGCTGCAGTGTGCCGGCGCCGGCGAACGTGACCGCCTGCGCATCCGCCCCGCCAAGCTCCAGAATTCCGCCGCCGCTGATCGTGGCCGATCCCGTGCCGGTGACGCTGTCGTCGACGACGAGAATGCCGCCGTTGGTCGCCTCCATCAGCGCATTGTTGGTGAAGGTACTATGGGTCTCGATGGTCAGCGTCTGGCCGTTGAGATCGGCGTTGATGGTCCCGCCAATGTCGTTGGTAAACACCAGGACGCCGCCGCTCTGGCCGATGGCGCCGGCGCCGGAAATCGTATTGCCTTGATTGTCCAGGTTGACGGTGGTGAAATTCTGCCCCGCCACACCGGCAATAATGTCTTGAGAACCTGCTCCGCCCTCCAGAACGATGCTGCCGGTGCCTGACAGGATCGGGTCCGGCTGGTTGAAATAGAGGAACGTTTGGTGCCCGGTCGAATCGAGCTCGATATTGCCGGCATTCTCGATGTTGTAGGGGCTCGCCAGCGTCAGCGAACTGTTGTCGTTCACCACCACTGTGCCGTCGATCGTGATCGTCGCCACGCTGGTGTTGTGCGTCGGCCCATTCGCGGTGTCGATCGTGTTGCTGGTGCCGGCCACGGTGTCGATCTCGCCGCCGGCCGCGACGGTGACGAACCCCTGCAAGATGCTGGCGTTGTCGAGATAGATGTGCGAGCCCGCGCCCACTTCGACGAGGCCGTCGACGATGTTGCCATCAAAGATGTAGGAATAAACATTGGAATTGTAGATCGTGCTGTTATCGATGTTAATGGCACCGCCACCATCCGCCGCGATCGTGCCGGTGTTGATTATCGCTCCCCCGTCGAAGTTGACCGTCGCGTCGGCACCAACGGCTTCGGTGATGCCGAAGTTGGGAAGGCCGCCCATAATATTGAACGTTCCGCCGTCGACGGCCTCGTTCGTGCCAAAATTCCCGCCGTCGCCGTTCAGGTTGACCGTGACATAAGTAGTTAGATTGATTGTCCCACCGCCAACGGCCTCGACCAGCCCGTAATTGGTGGCGTCACCGTCTGTGACGTTGATGCTGACCGTGCTGCCGGCGCCAATAGCTTCGATCACACCGCCACTGGCATTGCTCTGATATCCGGTGATGAATCCCGCGCCGCCATTAATGGCCTCGATCAGCCCCGAATTTTGAAAGCCGGCGTTCGTGCTCTCGGCGATGTTGACCGTGCCGCCGTCGGCCTTGATCGTGCCGAGATTGTTGATCGCGTCGTCGATCTGCAGCGTGCCGCCGGCGGTCGCTTCCATCAACCCGGAATTGCTGACGGTGTTGCCGGTGTTGATGGTCAGAACGCCGCTGTCGCCGGCAATGAGTGGGGTCGCGTCGATCGTCCCGAGGCCGCCATTAACCAGCGTCAGATGGCCGTCGCCTTGGCCGATGACACCGCTGCCTTCGATCGTGTTGTCGACGTTGACGAGCGTCGCGCCGGAACCGGCGAAGCCGGTGATCACGTTCTGCGCGGCCGGACCCTTGAACTCGATCGTGCCGCCGTCGAGCAGGTAGACGGTGCCGTCGATAACCAGTTGCGGATCGCCGCCGGACGAGTTGAGCTGAATGACGCCGGAATTGCTGATGCCGTTGGCGACGATGAGCTCGCCGCCGGCGATGATATTGAGTATGCCGCCGGGGCCGATGACGAGGCTCGCCGCCTGCTCCACGTCGTCGATCGTCACCTTGACCGGCAGCGTGATGTCGACGTTCTCCCAGCCCAGCGGCGCCAAGCCGTCGCTCCAGTTGGCAGAATCGTTCCAATCGCCGCCGGTTGTCGAAATCCAGCTGACCGTCGCCGTGGGACTGTTTGTGCCGGTCTGCTGCGTCGTCGTACTGATCGTCACGGTGCCCGGGACGGTCGTTCCGGGCGACCCCGGCACCGGAATGTTGACGGCGAACGGCTGGCCGGCGCCCTCCTGCAACAGATGCGGCAGCTCGTTGAGCTGGTTCGGCGGCGTGCCGCTGCCGGGTGTGCCCGGGGTCGATTGCGGGTTCGGGTTCGGATTGTTGATGCTGTTGAGGACCCCAAACACCTGCTGGATGATCTGCTGCTCGAAGCCGAGCTGCGAATTGGTCATCGGCTCGGTCGAAACGAGCGGCGGCACACCCGGGCCCTGCGGCGTCACGAACGTGACGTAGCCGGTCTGCGACACGGTGGCGATGATGTTGCCGTTGGCGTCGATCAGATCGTACTGGCCGTGGCCGGTCGAGTTGAAATCGTCGACCACCGCGAACGAATAGGTGACGTTGCCGACATTGGCGGTGACGGTGGCGATTTCCTGCACCCAGCCGGTGGTGCCGCGGATGCCCATGGTCGCGACCGGCGTCTCGATCTTCATGTCGCCGGTGTGAGCGACCCGACCGGCGACGAAGGCGAAGGTGCCTTGCACCAGGCTCACCAGCGCGACGTTCGAAGTGCCGTTGGGATCGTAGGAATAGTCGTTGAGCGCCATCCGCGTATTGGCGATCAGATTGAGCGCGGTGCCGTCGGGGAAGCCGATGCCGGCCGAGGAATTGGCGCCGGTCTGGATGACGTCGCTCTTGAACACCGGATCGCCGACATGGAGCGCGACGGCGACGCCGTTTCTTATCGCGGTGACGTTGCCGATCGCCTTCTCGACCTTGCCGATGGCCTCGGGGGGCGTGGTCTGCTGCGCCTGCGCGTATTGACCCGGCGTGGGCGAACCGGCCAGCAGGTCGACCAGATCGGGCGACAGGCTGGCGCCGTTCGGCGCCACCAGCGCCGGCTTCTTCTCGCCGCTGAAATAGCCCGCAATGAGGTGGTGCCGGCCGTCGTGGCCGGTGAGCACCAAGTCGGGACCGGCGCGCCGGAAATCGCCGTTGAACAGCAGCTCCGCATCCGGAACGCTGACCGTGTCACCGTGCGCATTCGGAATGACCGAAGCGGTGGCCCCGTAGCCACCTCCCAGCATTGACGCGTAAGCCATTACTCAAGCTCCCCGCTGCGCTCCCCGCCCCCGAGCGCGAACGATCGGCCAACCCCCTACCGGCTTGCGCGTGACCGCTTCCTGTTCGTTGCAGGTCCCCAGCGGCCGACGAGCACCACTACAATGCGTCATCGCGATGCCGCCGGCAAGGCCATGGCTAATAAAAGGTGAACGTGGTTTTTCGGCATTTTCCCCGTGACAGGGGAAAGGTTTGCGCAAACGGGCGGATCGTGCCTAAACGGGGCGCCGCGCACCCCAAAATCCCCGCCGGCGGCGGCCGCGAGGACATTCCACAGTCTTTTCTCGCATGACAGGGAGCGGATGATGACGACGGAGCGCGCCAGCGCGCTGCTGACGGATCTCTACCAGCTCAACATGATCCAGGCCTATCTGGACCATGGCGAGACCGACACCGCCGTGTTCGAATTCTTCGTCCGCAACATGCCGCCGCGGCGCGGCTTTTTCGTCGCCGCGGGGCTGGAGCAGGCGCTCGATTACCTCGAAAATCTCGCGTTCACGGCCGCCGAGATCGAATGGCTCGCGGGCACCGGCCGTTTCAGCGCCAAGCTCATCGATTATCTGCGGGCGTTCCGCTTCACCGGCGACGTCCACGCCATGCGCGAAGGCACGGTGTTCTTCGCCAACGAGCCGATCCTGCGCATCACGGCGCCGCTGCCGCAGGCGCAGTTCGTCGAATCGCGCCTGATCAACCTTTTACATTTTCAGGTGCTGATCGCCGCCAAGGCGGCGCGCGTCATGCTGGCCGCGCCGAACAAGGTCATGGTCGATTTCGGCATGCGGCGCGCGCACGGCGCCGAGGCCGGGCTGATGGCCGCGCGGGCAAGCTATCTCGTCGGCTTCGACGGCACCGCGACGGTCGAGGCCGGACGGGCGTTCGGCATCCCGCTCTACGGCACCATGGCGCATTCCTTCATCGAGACCTTCGACAGCGAGACCGCGGCGTTTGCCGCGTTCGCGCAGTCGCGGCCGGACAATCTCGTGCTCCTCCTCGACACCTACGACACCGAGGCCGCGGCCCGCAAAGTCGTGGCGCTGGCGCCGCGGCTTAAGGCTGCCGGCATTGCGATCCGCGGCGTGCGGCTCGATTCGGGCGATATCGATGCGCTGTCGCGCAGCGTGCGCCGCATTCTCGACGCGGGCGGACTTGCCGCGGTGACGATTTTTGCCAGCGGCGGCCTCGACGAAGATGCGCTGGCCGCTTTCACCCGCGCCGGCGCGCCGATCGACGGCCTCGGCGTCGGCACCGCGCTCACCACATCCTCCGACGTGCCCACGCTCGACTGCGTGTACAAACTGCAGGAATATGCCGGCGTTGCGCGGCGCAAACGCTCGGTGAACAAGGCCACGTGGCCCGGACGCAAGCAGGTGTGGCGGCGTTACGGTGCCGACGGCCGCATGGCCGGCGACGTGCTCGGACTGGATGCCCCCTCCCCCGCACGCGGCGAAGCGTTGATCGAGCAGGTGATGCAAGGCGGCCGGCGGCTGCGACCGTCCCCGTCGCTCGACGAGATCCGGCGCCACGCCAAGCGCGAGCTCGAACGTCTGCCCGAACCCTTGCGCCGGCTCGAAACGGGCATGACCTATCCGGTGGAGATCGCCGACGAACTCAAAATGCTCGCGGCGGAGGTCGATCGCCGCACCCAAGAGAACACCCAAGAGAACGCTCACGAGAAAACGGCACCGCCAGAGGACGCCAGCGCCAGCGAAGGATGACCATGAGCGAAAGCGCGATGATCAACGGCAGCGACGTGCTCATCGTGGTCGACATCCAGAACGATTTCTGTCCCGGCGGCGCGCTCGCGGTGCCGCGCGGTGACGAGGTCGTGCCGATCATCAACCGGCTGGCGGCGCGGTTCCGCAACGTGGTGCTGACGCAGGACTGGCACCCGCGCGGGCACTTTTCCTTCGCCTCGAGCCATCCCGGCACAAAGCCTTATGACACAATCGCCGCGTCCTACGGGCCGCAAATCCTCTGGCCCGACCATTGCGTACAAGGCACGCCCGGCGCCGAGTTTCATCCGGCACTGCATGTTCCCCACGCCGCCCTGGTGCTGCGCAAGGGTATCGAGCCGGCGATCGATTCCTATTCCGCGTTCTACGAGAACGATCGCACGACGCTGACCGGTTTGACGGGCTATCTGCACGAGCGCGGTTTTTCGCGAGTATTCCTAACGGGCCTCGCCTTCGATTTCTGCGTGCGTTACTCCGCCGAGGACGCCAAGCGCCTGGGGTTCACCGTGTTCGTCATCGAGGATGGCTGCCGCGGCATCGACGTCGACGGTTCCGTGGCGGCGACGCGCGGAAGCCTCGCGAGCCTGGGCATCGCCTGCATCACCGCGCTCGAAACGACGTAGCGGCGAAAGGGGCGCCCTGAAGGTGGCGCCCTGACGGGTTCCAGAGCGGGCCGGTTCCCACAACTTTCGGCAATGCAGCACCACCCGTGTGTGCAACGCACAAAATTGTTGACTCGCTGCACAAGAGGCGTGAAATTACCAAAATGTAATCGCGGGTTTACACATGCGTCATCAAACGGCCGCACCGCCGTCCAGTTTGCCCTCGCTGATGATGCCTTGCCCGGTTTGCGCCGGCCGCATGGTCTACAATAGCCGCCGCCTCGTCACCGCCGACCTCGAAGATACCATCTACGCCTGCCGCAATTGCGGCGCCGAATTGATCCGCACCTCGGTCCGGCACGTTAAGAGCGCCGCAGCGGCGTAGGGTTTTTTCCTTCTTCCTTGCCCGTCGCTCTATCTTCCGCATCTTCTGCCCCCTTCGCTTTTGCCCTTCTCCCCTTGCGGGAGAGGGAAATAACGACTTACCCCAAATTCAATGCCTTGAAGAAGTCGTTGCCCTTGTCGTCGATGACGATGAAGGCGGGGAAATCGACCACCTCGATGCGCCAGATCGCTTCCATGCCGAGTTCGGGATATTCCACCACCTCGACCTTCTTGATGCAGTGCTCGGCGAGATTCGCCGCCGTGCCGCCTATCGAGGCGAGATAAAAGCCGCCGTGCTTCTTGCAGGCGTCGCGCACCGTCGCGGCGCGGTTGCCCTTCGCCAGCATCACCATGGAGCCGCCGGCGGCCTGAAACGCCTCGACGAAGCTGTCCATGCGGCCGGCCGTAGTCGGCCCGAACGCACCGGAGGCGTAGCCTTCCGGCGTCTTGGCCGGGCCGGCGTAGTAAACCGGATGGTTCTTGAAATAGTCCGGCAGCCCCTCGCCGCGTTCAAGCCGCTCGCGCAATTTGGCGTGGGCGAGATCGCGCGCGACGATCATCGGGCCAGAGAGCGACAGCCGGGTCTTGATCGGATATTGGGTGAGCTGCGCCAGAATATCCTGCATCGGCTTGTTGAGGTCGATCTGCACCACCTCGCCGCCGAGTTTTTCCGCGGCGACCTCCGGCAGATATTTGGCTGGATTGTGCTCCAGCTCCTCCAGAAACACGCCGTCGCAGGTGATCTTGCCCAGCGCCTGGCGGTCGGCGGAGCACGACACACCGAGCCCGATCGGCAGCGAGGCGCCGTGGCGCGGCAGCCGGATCACGCGCACGTCGTGGCAGAAATATTTGCCGCCGAACTGGGCGCCGACGCCGAGCGACTGCGTCATCTTCAGAATCTCCTGCTCCATCTCCTTGTCGCGAAAGGCATGGCCGTCCTCGGAGCCGTGGTCGGGCAACGTGTCGTAGTATTTGCAGGAGGCGAGCTTGACCGTCTTCATGGTCATCTCGGCCGAGGTGCCGCCGATGACGATGGCGAGATGGTAGGGCGGGCAGGCCGCGGTGCCGAGCGTGAGCACCTTTTCTTTCAGGAACGGCAGCAGCCGCTCGCGGGAGAGAATCGACGGCGTGCCCTGGAACAGGAACGATTTGTTGGCCGAGCCGCCGCCCTTGGCGATGAACAGGAACTTGTAGGCCGCGTCGGCGTCGGCGTGATCGGGATTATGGCCCTCGGCATAAAGTTCGACCTGCGCCGGCATGTTCGAGCGGGTGTTCTTCTCCTCGAACATCGAGATCGGCGCGAGCTGCGAATAGCGCAGATTGCGCTTCAGGTACGCGTCGCGCGCGCCCTCGGCCAGCGCCGCTTCGTCTGAGCCGTCGGTCCAGACGAGCCGGCCCTTCTTGCCCATGATGATCGCGGTGCCGGTGTCCTGGCACATCGGCAGCACCCCGCCGGCCGCAATATTGGCGTTCTTGAGAAAGTCGTAGGCGACGAACTTGTCGTTATCCGACGCCTCCGGGTCCTCGACGATGTGCTTGAGGCTGGCGAGGTGCGCGGGGCGGAGCAGGTGATTGATGTCGGTGAACGCGGCTTCCGCGAGCGCGCGCAGCGCCTCGCGGGGGATGACGAGGACCTCCTCGCCGAGCACCTTCTCGACCCGCAGGCCGTCGGCGGAAATCTTGCGGTAGGGCGTCGTGTCCTTGCCGAGCGGGAACAGCGGCGTGTGCTTGTAGGGCGGGGTCGGGTGGGTGGCGAGGGGGGCGTTCATTGCGGCGGTACCTTGTGGAAATTTTACGACATATAGCGCGGATGGTGGTCGCGGCCTATGTCTGTGAACCAACGCCAATCTGCACCGCTTGCAGATCGGCTCCTTCGTCCCTCCACCGCGCTGACGCGCGGTCCCCCTCCCCGCTGCGCTTGCGCTCCGCGGGGACGGATGCGCGAGATCGTTCTCGCCGCGCCCCTTCGCGCCCGAGCCATGTCGGCACCAAGCAAACAACACGGCGGCCGGGCGTGATCTTCGTCAGACGGCGCCGGTGGTGGGACCGGGGGCGTCACGATCATGCGCGGAGAAGAAAGCTATGTGTTTCCCGGACAAGATGCGTCGCACAAGCGGCGCATCGCTGATCCGGGAACGTCGCAAACTCGGAGTTACCGAAGGTCCCGGTTCTGCAGCGCATCACTGCGTGCTGCGCTGCGCCCGGGAAACGCTCTAAACAAAAAAGGAAAGCGGAACGCCGAAAGGCGCTGTTGCGTAACCTCCGTGCCCTTACGGGCGCGGCACGGCCCCCGAGGGGGCCGCTCGCCTCTCGGCGTTCCACCACGGCACTTGCGGTCGCGACCGAACGCCACCGCTCAGCTCGTGCCACGCGACTTCCCAGGACTTGTTCGGAGCGCCCGTCCCGATGGTTCGAAAGACGCAGCGCATCGCAACACATGACGCGAAGCCGACGGCCGGCTTCCACGCGTCACTCGCGGGCGTTACCCGCGCCTCGAAGTCCCAGTCCAGCGGGATTGCACCCGCAGACCGGTCGTGATGCCAGTCGGCCGTGTCTTGCCCAAGCCGCCCGAGAGCCAAGGTGACGAGCCTCAACCCGCGGGAACCGCACTCGCCCCGCCGGACGGAGTCACCCGGCCGGCGTCCTGGTACGTGGGCGAGATTCCCAATCTTGTATCTTATTCGGCGACATTGTCAAGAGCTTTCGTCTCGTTCTTAGCGACGCGCGGGCCGGTTTGCCGCCAAGCCCTACCGCTCCCCCATGTACCCGGCGACGAACGCATCGAATTCGCCGCGGTCCTTGCAGGTCGTCGTTTCCGCAATGCTCGGGATCAACGAACACGTGTCCATCCTGGCGTCCATGTCGATATAAAGCGCGTACATCCGGCGGTCGTCGGCGGCGATGAGGTAGGTCGTGCCCGACGATGCGCGCAGGATGGAGAGCGTCTTGCGGACCAAGAGCAGACAGCGGTCGACCTTGCTGCTGTAATGCGCCCGATAATCGAAGGCGGTGAGGTCGAACGGCACCTGGAGGCGTTCCAGCACGTCCCTGGATTCGCGTCCCAGCTCCGCAAATGCGGCCTCGCCCTGCGCGGCGCACGCTGCCTGCGGATCCGACGATTGCTCCCGCGCCGTCGAACCGACGGTACCGGCGGCGATGAGGCAGACCGCGGCTGCAGCAAAAAGCGTCGATGCTGTTCCCGTCATCGGAACTCGCCTCTGTTGCGGCGCGCATTGCATCGCCCGCATGAACGCGCGGTCAGTATACGCTGTTCATCGCCCTTTTGAACGATCCCTGATCGGCGTCATCGCGGAGGCAGCCGATTTCTTCGGCGGAGTATTTAGCTGTTCTGTTGCTCAAAGATTCTCTTCCCCTTCCGCCAGTGGCCGGCATCGAAGGAGTCAGGGCGCGCGTGCCGTGTTATTTGCAATACGTGCCGGTGCTTTTTATCCCCGCCCCGATGATCACGGCCTCGAACGATCCGTCCGGCAGCTTTTGAATGGCCGCCACGTAATCATAGCGGTCGGTATGGACGTGAACGCCGGCGCCAGTGACCGACCAGGAGCCTTCGCCCGACAGATTGTTCGAGTATTTGCCGCCGCGGCCGTAGACGCTCGCGGAGCCGTTATTCCAACAGATTTTCTTGCCGGACAAATCCGCCGCGGTCACGGGTGAAGCCGAGACCGGCGAAAGAAGCGCGAGCGAAAAGAGAACCGCTGCGCCGAGTAGCGAGAGATGTTTCTGCATTCTGGCCCCCATATGTGAACCGGTTCGGCAAGCGTCTGGATGGAGCGAGGCACAATCCGCGCGACCTGCCCATCTCGCATTTTACGCAATCTTCCGCCACGTCCTTAATGCGGCGCCGATAACTTCCCGCTCGCTTTCCCATCGCGAAAAACAGAGACAAACCAAAGGATATTCCAAATGGATTTCGGAAAACGGCGGTTTTCGGGGCACAACGACCGCCCCGCCCCGATCCTCCAGGAAACCTGCGTGCGCTGTTGCGGCACCGGGCGTATCCGCGAGCGCGGCAATCGCATCATCTGCAAAGTGTGTACCGGCACGGGACGGATCACCGTCGTCAGGGATCGCGCCTCCTGATCGGCCGTCGGAGCCCGAAGGTGCCTCAGCCGCCGTAGAACACGTTGTCGCCGAGGTCCTTCATTTCCAAAATGGCGGTGTCGGGGCGGCCGGCGAGCGGGCGGTTGAGATGCGCGTCGACCACCTCGCCGACGACGATGTGATGGTCGCCCTGCTCGACGATGGTGGTGACACGGCATTCGACCGCGCCGGGGGCGTCGACCAGGATCGGCGCACCGGTGGTGCCGGTGCGGTAGGCTTGGCCGCTCAGCTTGCCATCGCTGACGTCGGCCGGCCGGAAGAACGCGAAGGCGAGGCCCTTGTGCTCCTTGCCGAGCATGTTGAGCGCGAAGCTCTGCGCCGCCTTCACGGTCTGGTAGGTGCCGGAATCGGTCTTGATGCCGACCACCACGAGCGGCGGCGCGAACGCCGTCTGCGTCACCCAGTTCACGGTCGCCGCTGCGATGTTGCCTTTGCCGTCGTCGGCGGTGAGCACGTAGATGCCGTAGGGGATCATCCGCAGCACGGTCTTCTTGGCGTCGGGGTTCATCGTTTCCTCGCTTGGCTGAAAATTTCGAGCGGCAAGCCTAACGTAGTCCACGCGCGACGCAATCCGCGCCGCCCCGACGCGGGAAAAAGACGTGTTGGCCGGAAGACGTGGGTGGCCGGAACAAGTCCGGCCATGACGCCGAATAAATCGCGGGCTCCGCCGTCACAGCTTGAACAGCTTCTCCGCGTTGCCGTGCGCGATGCGCTCCCGGTCCTCCGGGCTGACCGGGAGCCGGTCGAGGAAAGCGCGCCCGTCGGCCATCGACTGGTAGGGATGGTCGATCGAGAACATGATGCGGTCGACGCCGACCTCGAGCAGCAGGCTCAGGAAGGTCGGGGTGAAATTGAAGCCGGAGAAGGTGTAGTGGATGTTGTGGCGCAGATAGGCGCCGACCGGGCGTTTCAGCTTGGTCATCGCCGGCGCCATGATGTCGACGCGCTGAAACATGGCGGCGAGGCCCTCGCCGAGATGGCCGATGACGATCTGCAGATCGGGAAAGCGGTCGAACACGCCGCCGAGCACCATGCGCAGCACGTGCACGCCGGTCTCGATGTGCCAGCCCCAGCCCGGGCCGGAGAACATCTCGGTGACGAGCGGCGAGAAGCCGCCGAATGAGGCGTCGATCACCGGCTGCGGCGGCCGCGTCGGGTGCAGGTAGATCGGGGCGCCGAGCTTTTCCGCGCATTCCAGGATCGGCCAGTAGAATTTGTCGTCGAGATAGCGGCCGCGGTTGTGGCCGTTGATGACCGCGCCGGCGAATTTCTGCTCGCGGACACGCCGCTCCAATTCCTGCGCCGCCTTGTCGGGCGCCCCGGTCGGCAGCGCGGCGAAGCCGCCGATGCGGGCCGGATGCCGCTTCATGCCGTCGGCGAGGTAGTCGTTGGTGTCGCGCGCCATCGCGATGGCGTCGGCCGCTTCCATCTGCTCGACGCCCGGGGCGGTGAGCGAGACTACTTGCACGTCGACGCCGGCTTTATCCATCAGCGCGACGCGCCCGTCGCCGACGTCGCAGAGTTCGCCGATGAGCCTGGTCATGCGGTCGCCCGAGTGCCGTCCCTGCTCCTTGAGGCCGCGTAGCGGACCGTCGATGAAGGCCGGCGTGGCAAAGTGTTCTTCAAGCGTAATCGTGCGCATTGTCGGTCTTTCCATTGTCGTTTCCGCCCCGTTGGAGTGTAGCAAACATCGTGCGAACGAGCGTAGCGATATCCGAAATTCGCCGCTTCGAATCCGTCACAGGAAGCTCATAAATTCAGCTACCGTCATTCCCGACTGTGCGACGACCCCTCGCAGCGTGCCGCGCTTGAGATCGCCGGTATGCACCGGCACCGTCACTTTGCGCGTCGGATCGTCTGCGTGAATAAGCCGGCAATGGCTACCGGAAGTCCGCGACACCACAAAGCCGGCGCGCTCGAGCGCCCGGACGACCTCGCGCGCCGTGAGCGCCGGCAGCCGCTGGTTCATGCTGCAAGCGTGACGGTGATTTCGCGAATGCGCGGCGGCTCGCCGCTGGGGATGGGTTCGCCGCGCGCGGCACAGTCGGCGATGACCAGGCGGATGGCATCCTCGGCCATGGCAAGCGCCTCGCGCTCGTCCTTGCCGTAGGTGACGATTTCCGGGATCGCGGGAACCCGCACCGTGAAACCACCCTCTTCTTCGGGTTCGAGCACCACGGCAAAGGTTCGGGTTTCATTCATGACAAAATCCTCGAGTCCTCGGCGCAATGTAACACCTGTTCCGCACCATGCGTAGGTGCCTCTCCCCATAAGGTTGCATAAAGACTAGGATCAACCCGCGGGAATTTGCGACGCGCCTGTCGCTGCGCTGACACGATGAAGGAGCCGCCCATGCCCATGTTCAAGCTGCCGCTGTCCGGCGACGTGGTCCAGTCGATCAGTCCGTGGACGGCGTTCATGAGCCCGATCGGCAACCAATTGGGCCTGATCAACATCACTATGGGTCAATCGAGCGAACCCAAGGTCGAGGAGGAGGTGCTGTCCGACGTCGCGAGCTACGGCAAGCAGCTCGGCCGCATCGGCGACGCCTTGATCGTGCTGTTGGCGCATTTCCAGCCGCAAACGCCGCTGAGCAAAGAGGAGGCCGAGGCAATCGCGGCGGTCAAGGAGATGCTGAACGGGGTCGCCGACGTGAAGACGAAGCACAAGCGCAAGGCGCTGCGTCCGACGACCCGGACCAAGCCCGCCTAGAGCATGTCCCGCAAAAGTGGAAACCGGTTTTGCGAAAAGGGACATGCTTGATCAAACAGGCTGGAGCGTAGCCCGATTCCGTCAAATCGGGCTACGCTCCAGCGGCGCTGTTGCAAAATGCCGGATGACAAACCGCGAATCTGCCGCTAATCGCTGGTAGGTCGTTTTTCGAATTTCGCAGGCGCGATGTCGTCACGCATTTTCCGCGTCGGCCGCTCGGTCACCGGGCTCGGCCTGTTCGCGACCAAGACCATCGAAAAGAAGGGCTACATCGCGACCTATCGGGGCCGCCGCATCACCAATGCCGAGGCCGAGGCGCGCGAGCAGCGCGGCGGCCGCTACCTGTTCGAGCTCAACAGCCGGTGGACCATCGACGGCTCCGCGCGCTGGAACGTGGCGCGTTACGCCAACCATTCCTGCCGGCCGAACGCGGAGGCGATCGGCCGCAAGGGCAAGATCGTCCTGGTCGCTCTGCGCCGCATCCTGCCGGACGAGGAAATCACCTACGATTACGGCAAGGAATATTTCGCCGCCTTCATCACCAAGGCCGGCTGCCGCTGCATCAAATGCCGCGCGAAGCGCGCGGCGCGCCGGCGGAAGGCGAAGAACAGCAAGAGCTAGCTCATAGCGCATCCCCGATCACCTCCCCCTGGAGGGGGGAGGTCCATAGGCGGCCTTCGGCCGCGGTAGTTGGTAAAAGGACGCCGACGCGACGCGTCGGCCATGCCGTAGCGCGCAGCGCGAAGGCGGGCGGGAGGGGGTGAGCGCGCCGCAGGCGCGGCAAACTTCGCCACTTCCCTACCCCGCCCTCACCTTCGCTCCTTCGGAGCTTCGGTGGGCGACCCTCCCCCTGCACGGGAGGGTGAACATTTATTTCTTCGCGGCGGCGTAGGGGTAGATCATGTCGCCGGTCTTGTATTGCGGCGGCCACAGCACCGGCTGTTTCTTGCCGTCGGCGAACTGCTCCATGTCGCCCGGCGCGACGTTCTGGAATTGCGTGAACAGGGTGCGCGCCTTCGTCCATTCGCCGTCCTTGCCATAGTCGATCGGGCCCACCACGGTATCGAACGTGTGGCCGTGCATGTAGGCGGCAAGCTTGGCGTGATCGAGGCTCTTGGTGCCTTCGACCGCCTGCGCCAGCACCTGGCCGGCGGCATAGCCGAACGGCACGAAGCCGTAGCCGAGCTGGTCGATCTTCTCGCCTGCCGCCGCCGCGCGGTAGCGCTCGAGCAGCTCGGCGTCGCCGGGGAAATGGAGGCTCGGCACGAAGCTTTCCATGATGACGTAGCCGTCGAGGATCGGGCCGAGCTGCGTCTTGATGGGGGTGATGAGGAGCCCGATCATGGTGCCGCCGAGCATTTTCGGCTTCAGTCCGATCTCGTTGGCCGCGCGCACGATGCCGACGGTGTCGGGCGGATAGGCGGCGATGAACACCACGTCCGGATTGGCGGCCTGGATCGCGCGCACGGTCGGCGCGAAATCGGTGGTCGATGGCGGGTAGCTCTTGTCGTAGATGATTTTGAAGCCGTGGGCCTCGGCGTTCTCGCGCGCGCCGTCGGCGGAGGTCTTGGCGAATTCGGCGTCGGCGGCGAGGATGGCGACCGTCTCCGGCTTCGGCTGCTGCGCCGCGGCCAGCGCGAAATAGCCCTCCGAAAACCCTCGCACGCCGTCCGGCCCCAACGGCACCGTCGAGAAATAGCGGTCGTAATTGAAATGCCGGTTCACGTTCACCGCCAGCAAGGTGACCGTGACCTTGCCGTTCTCGACGATCACCGGCATGGCCGCCGCCGCCATGTTGGTGGCGTACGGGCCGAGCAACAGATCGACTTTGTCGACGCCGATCAGCTTGGTGTAGATGCCCGGAACGTTGGAAGGGTTGCTCTGATCGTCGTAATAGACGAGCTCGACCGGCCGGCCGAGCAGTCCGCCCTTGGCGTTGACGTCGTCGCGCCAGAGCTGCAACGCGATCAGAAGTTGCTTGCCGTTCTGCGCCACCGCGCCGGTCATCGCCATGCTGAAGCCGACCCTGATCGGCTCGGCGGCGGAGGCTCGCGGCAGCGGCGCGACGAGCAACAAGACAGCCGCCACGAGGGCGGGGAGCATTTTCCGCATCGATTTCCTCCCGTTTTTTTGAAGCGTTTTCCGCTTGGATTATCGCGTCATTGCGAGGAGCGAAGCGACGAAGCAATCCAGTACGGCAGCGCCGCCTGGATTGCTTCGCTTCGCTCGCAATGACGACCTACTGCATCATCTCGTCGCCGGGCATGATACCCCAAAGGTTCGACGCCGACGGGTCCTTCGCCCACACCTTCGGCCGCTGCGGATTGTCGCGGTGCCACGGCCGCGGCTCGAAATAGCCGAGTTCCTCGTTGACGCGGTCGAGCTCCGCGAAGGTCTCGGTGATGAGCCCGTTGGGCCCGCGGTGATAGGCGAACAGATTGTGGCCGATGCCGTGGCGGCCGGGCCCCCACAGGAGCTTGTAGCCGTTGAGGCTGAGAAAGTCGCAAGCCTGCTGCAGATGCGCCCAGTCGCGCAGCTCGAAGGCGGTGTGGAAGTGCCGGTTCGAGCCCGTCTCCATCAGGTTGATGGTGTGGTGGTCGGGACCGCAACGCAGGAACGAGAAAAAGTCGCCCATCCAGTCGGAGACGCGGAAGCCGAGCACGTCGCAATAGAAATCGGTGACCTTCTTCACCTCGGTGACGTGGAAAGCGACGTGGCCGAGCTTGAACGGCACGATGCCCTTGCGGGTGAATTTCTGGTGCGAGAAGGCGTCGCGCTTGAACACCTCCATGGTCGTGCCCTTGGGATCGGCGAAGGCGACCATGTCGGAGATCGACGGCTCCGGATCCTTCTTGCGCGCGGTCTTGATGCCGTGCGCGGCGGTCTGCTTCTCGAACGCGCCGAGATCGGCGTCGGCGGCGATCTGGAAACCGAGCCGCACGCAGTTGGCCTTGGCGCCGCGCTTGAGCACCACCGAATGATGGTCGACGGTCGAGGCGAGATAGACCGTGTCCTTCTCCTTGGCGGCGACGGTCAGGCCGATGATGTCGGTGTAGTATTCGGTCTGCTGGTCGAGGTCGGGCGTCTCGTAGGTGGCGTGGGCGATCTTGCTGACACGGATCATGCTGTCTCTCCTTTTCCGTCTTGCTTTGTCCGTCGTGCTTGTTTCGTCTTGCGCGTTTGTCGTTCGGAGGCGAGGTGACTTTTGCCGAAGCCTCTATTTTTTGGTGCGCGGCAGGGAATTGATGACCTCGATCATGGCGGCGCCGTCGCAATCGGACAGCCCCATCGCCACGAAGCGGTCGAACAATTCGGCGACGCGGTCGAGCAGCGGCGTGGCGACGCCGAAGCCGTCGGCGAAATCGCCGATCATGTCGACGTAGTGCTGCAGGCCGGGGATGGTGCCCTGCGGCGGCTTGAAGCGGCGCGCCGCCATCCATGGCGCGCGAATGCCGAACTGGGTCGAGCCGCCGCTGCCGGTGGCGATCGCCTTGATCATCAGATCGACGTCGACGCCGGCCTTGAGCCCGAGCGCCATCGCTTCCGCGGTGGCGGCGATGTTGATCGCGACCAGAAGATTGTTGATGAGCTTGACGCGGCTCGCCGCGCCGAACGCCCCGAAATAGAGGCAGGAATCCGCGAACCCGGCGATCACGGGTTCGAGCCGCTTGCAGGCCTCCGCGTCGCCGGCCAGATAAATGACGGCCTTGCGCGCCGAGACCATGCCCGGCGTGCCGGAGACTTCGCCGTCGATGAAAGACACGCCCTTTTGCGCCAACGGTTCGATCTGCCGCGCCTTGACGGCGACCGGATAGGAGCCGAGCTCGACCACGATCTGCCCCGGCCGCGCCGAATGCAAGAGACCTTGCGGGCCGTGCACGACCTCGTCGAGCGCGTCGTCCGACGGCAGGCAGGAGAAGATGATGTCGGCCTGGGCGGCGACTTCCGCCGGCGATTTTGCCGCCACGCCGCCGAGCTTTTCGAAATCGGCGAGCGAACTGCGCCGATAGCCGACCACGCGGCGGCCGCTTTTGATCAGGTTCTCCGAGATCGGCATGCCGATCTTGCCGACGCCGATAAAGCCGACGGTTTCCGGGGGTACCGCAGACATCACATCACCTCGACCGACTGATCCGAGAGCTGCACGCGCAGCCCCAGCGAACCCTCCATGACCGTCCACTCTTTGAGTTCGAAGCTGCGCAGCCCGTTGACGACGAAGGGGTCGGCCTTCGCGATTTTGCGCGCCTCGCGCGCGTTCGCCACCCGCAACACCGTCAGCCCGGCGCCGCTCGGCGGTCCCGCGCCGTCCGACAGCGGACCGGACGCGAACAGAACACCGCGCTTTTCCAGCCCGATCATGTATTCGAGGTGCGCCGGCAACAGCGCCTTGAGCTTTTCCGGCGTCGGCGACGGCTGCGACAGCACGACAAAGAACTTCTTGCGCAGCATGTTGCGCGTCAGTTCGGCGATCCGTTCGTTCACATCCATGAACGCTGATCCTCCCTCGATGATCAAATTTTGCCGCATGCTCAGCCGTTCCCGCGCGTCATGTCAACAGCCGCACGGTCGAAACAGCCGGTCTGTCATGGCGAGCGATTGTCGCGGCGGGCGGCGGGCCGCGCGCCGCACTGCAATGCAGCGCGGTGTGGTAGCGCCGGCGTCATCAAGCTGCGCAACCGGTATATTGCCCGTCGACATGGATGAGCGTCGAACCGCCGAAACTGCGCGTCGCGTCTCCTCGCATCGGCCCCGTGCGGTGCGCGAGCCGATTTGCCTGCCGATCCAAACTCGGCGTTATTTTCCAAAATTGTTATTTTATGGATTTCTGGTTGTCAAGCGGACCGTCGCGACGGCGGCCGCCGGGAGACGAGAGATCACCGCGACGACCTGCTTCGCCGTCGTCTCGTAATGCTTCGCCATCGCCTTGACCGCCGCGTCGACGTCGCGCGCGAGCGCGGCGTCGAAAATCCGGCGATGTTCGCGCAAGGTGTCGCGCTTCAATTTGTCCTGCGGCGCGAATTTGCCGCGCAGCAGGCGATGCCGCTCGGCTTGATCGAACAAAAGACCGGCCAGCTCGAGCAGCCAGCGTGAACCGCAGGCCTGCAGCAGCGACATGTGGAATTGGCGATGATGGGCTGCCCAGATTTGCGTCGACTGCGCCAATTCAGCCGGAATGGGATTGCGGGAGAGCGCATGAAACGCGGCCACCACGCCGGTCTCCCAGGCGATGTCGCCGTTGCGTATCGACCGCGACAGGGCCTCGCGCTCGATCACGATCCGCGTCGCCACCGTGTCCTCGACGTCGTAGGCGGTGAGCGGCGCGACGCGAAAGCCGCGCTGGCCGGCCGCGGTGACGAGCCGCTCGGACGCGAGCCGGGTGAGCGCTTCGCGCAACGGGCTGATGCCGACGCCGTAGCGCGCGCGCAATTCGTCGGACCGCAGCGGCGCGCCGGGCGCAAGCCGCATCCACAGAATGTCGTCGCGGATGCGCTGATAGATCGATTCCGCAATGGTGCGCGGCTGACTGTCGAACTGCTCCAAGACGAGCGCGTCGGCGACCGAACGTTTCATCGAGACTCCATGCGATCGGGAAATTTTTGGAAATTATAGCAGGTTTTCGAAAGAGTAGGGAAACTTGCCGACGGATGCGGCCGATAGGCGCTGCGCCCGAGTTGATCGCGTGGCGCCCTCGATGCTGCCGAGTAGACCGGTCATTGGCGCGGCCTAAAAACTCCCGATTTGGCAATTTAATCCGGAGCCGATGGCCAGGCTCAAGCCTATTGCGTGCGGCCACGCCCACTACGCCTATTTTGAGCTTGCGAAGGCCGATATTTTCGTGCAGCCTTAGGTTGCTGCGGATGGCTCATCGAGAACGGCCCGCGCCACGCCACCAGCGCGGACGATGGGGGGCGAAATGTCCGTGCCGAAAGTCGTTATCCTCTGCATGGAAAATCGTTCGTTCGACGAGTATTTCGGCACGTTTCCTGGCGCGATAGGATTTTACGACCCGAACGGCGCCGCCATTTTCCCGCAGGCCAATTTCCCAGGCAACGCGCCGCCGCTGCTTCCTTTTCGTGCGAGCACCTTCTCCAGTTCCGGAGAGGAAATCGCCGGGTGCAATCATAGCTGGGCCGCCCAGCAGCAGGCTTTTGCCGGCGGTCAGATGAACGGTTGGGGTGTCGCGCAAGGCGGCAACGCGGCGACCATGGCTTACTACGCCGGGAACGACATTCCATATCATTGGCGGCTCGCTCAGACTTTTCTGCTTTGCGACACTTTCTATTGTTCCGTCTTGGGGCCGACTTACCCCAATCGGATTTTCCTGATGGCCGGCACGGTATTTCCGTCGATGCCGTCGAACGCCGGTTCCACAATACCTTTTCAATCCAACACATTGCTGCCGGTGATCGACAACCCGCCCTATTTCGGCGATCCGCTCGGAAGCAATCCCTGGCAGTCCGGCATCACCAGTTATCCCGCCATGATCGGTCTTCACAACAGCCAGCCGGGTGCCGCGCAGGTTTCATGGACGCTTTACGACGATCAGAACTGGGGACCGGTCGGCTCCGCCGCGCCCGGACCGCTCTGGCTCGAGTGGTCGCCGCCCAACGCGACGTCGGCATCCCTGGTCAATCCGCCCGCCTACCTCGCATTCATGGGACAGCCGAACACCCCGCAAGCGCAGTGGCCGCAAGTCTGGAACCTGAACGTCCTTTGCTTTCTCAAGGACCAGAACGGCGTCGGCAACGGCATCGGCACGGGCACGGTCAGTCCGGACATCCACTATTCCGCCACACCCGGCGGCGCGGCCCGGTCCAACTTCGAAATCGACGCCTTGGCCGGCAACCTGCCAAACGTCTCGTGGATCGTGCCGCCGAGTTACGTCACCGAACACCCCGCCTTTCTTCCCTGCGACGCCGAGAGTTATCTCGCCCGCGTCGTCAATGCTGTCGTGAACGGAAAGCACTGGGAGAATACCGTCCTCGTCATCACTTACGATGAGAACGACGGTCATTTCGATCATGTCGCTCCGCCTGTTCCGCACGGACCCGGTCAGATCGAACCGTGGGTTTCCGGCGGAAGCGGTTGGGCGGCCGCGTCTCCAGTCGGCGCCGGTTTCCGGATTCCGACGATCATCGTCTCGCCTTGGACGGTCGGTGCCGGGCTCTCCTCCCAAGTAGCTCCGGGAAAATCGTTCGACAACACTTCGATCCTTCAATATCTGGAGGAGATAACCCAGGTCACGTGCAGCAACCTGCCCGCGCTGAATTCCGCCAACAACTTTCGACGGTCGACATTCAGCAGCCTGGGAGTGCTGATCAAATCGAACAACGCGCCGACTCCGGCTGCGAACATCAACCTCCCGTCGCTCGATCAAGTTGACGCCTGGCGCATCGACGCGCTGAACCGTCTGTTTGGCGCCACCCCGGTTCTCACCGCGAAACCCGCTTTCGTGCTCCCGGCGCCCAATCCAGTTCCTACACAAGCGTGGCCGCCGCTGCAGCAGCAGTGTTATCTGATCACGGACAAGACGACCTTCGGTCTGGACGAGGTGCAAGCGCAGCTAGCCCTCCAGATGAGCATGGGCGACACGTCGCCGGCGACCTTCGACAACGCATTTTGGGTGGTAGTCGATGGGTTCGAGCCGGCCGAACTCAACATCCCCTCGCAGACGCCTCTGCCTCAGGCGCCCGCTTACGCCACCCCGATAGTTCCGCAGGCGGTTCTGACGATTGCGAGCTCCGGAAATCTGCCCAATGGCGTGAGCGTCGTCGTCGGTGCCGCGCAGCCGCTCGACCCCGGTTTGCCGCCTGTGCCGCAACGATTTTGTTTTCCATGCCAAATCGTCTTCAACGACATCAACGCTGCATTCGCCGGCGTCACCGCTAACACGCCGCTGCTGATCGCGCTCAATGCGACCTTCACCTCGCGTCTGACGTGGAACGCCCCGGCGGAGCAGATCGAACTCGTCGCCAGCGCCGATCCCTTCATTCAGAATGGCGCCGTGAGCTACCTCTGCCCGGATCTTCGCGTGTACATGGTCCCCGCCGGGGGGCAATTGTTCGGGGCCGCCTTGCCTGCGAACATTCAGCCGAACGACAGCGCCGCAGCCATCACCTTCATCCAAGCCGTCATCGCAAATTTAAACCAGCCCGGTTCGACGCTCGGCGCGCCCTTCGACACTCCGCCGGCGAATCCCGCCGACCCGAGCCTATCCACCGTGACCCTCTATCCGTCTTACAACGGTCCCGTCGGACCCGCTGTCTACAACTTCGCAGTCGTTCGGGTGTGCCTTCAAGGCCTCGCCGACACCGCCAACAACGTACGCGTTTTCTTTCGTCTCTGTCCGGCGGCCGCCACGGGCACCGCCTTCGATCCTTCGACGCTCTATCGCAGCACGCCGGTATCGGGCGACGCCAGCGATTATTCGGGGGCCCCCGGCGACCCCGTCACGACGCCCAACCCCAACAACACGCAAGACGATCCTGGCGAAACCTGGCCTACACGCGTCCCGTTGCTGGGCCTCCTGGGTGGCGATTATGTCACGTTCCCGTTTTTCGCCACGCCGCGGGTGACCCCCAACAAACCGATGTGGATGCAGCCCCCCGACTGGCCCAACACTCAGCAAATAACGCCCAATCCCAGCGGGGCGATCAGATATGCATATTTTGGCTGCTGGCTCGACATAAACCAGTCGGCCGCCCAGTTCCCGACGTCGCCTCCGTCGACGGGATCTGCGGACGGCCCGTTCACGGCGGCGCTGCCGATTTCCGCATCCTCCATCAGGAACCAGCACCAGTGCCTTGTCGCCGAAGTGTCGTTCGATCCGATCCCGATCCCGCTGGGCGCGACCCCCGGAGACAGCGACAAGCTCGCGCAACGCAATCTCGTGGTCAACGGCGGCACGAACAATTGACAGGCCGCTCGCCGGCGACGCCATGAGGGGAGACCTACCGCCATGCGCTTCCCGACGACTTTCGAGTGCCGGCCGACTGCACCTGACCTGCCCGTCCGTTCGTTACCCGACGAATTGATGATCCAGTGGAGCGGCGTCCCGGAAGGCTCGACCGCTGCAATTTTCCTTCCCGCCGCGGACGCCGCCAGCATTCAAAAACAGGCCGCGAGCCTCTATGGCGGCCAGTCGCTCGAACGGACCGGCGCGAACACGATCGTTTGCGAGGCGAGGGGGATCACATTCATCCCGATACCCGCAGGTTCCTCGCAAAATTATGCCGGCCTGCTCACGCTCGACATTCCCCGCGGCTTCTCGCGCCCTTGCAAAGTGATCGTGCGACAAATCACCAACAGCCTCTCGTTTCGCGAACGGCTGCTGCCCACGAGACGCAAGGTGCTCGGTACTTTCGAGTTCGCCTTGAGCCCGGAGTCTGCCCGCGCGCTCCTCGAACCCGAGCAGCGTCTGCTAGCCTATTTTCGATGGATCGTTTTGCGGCTCGCCGAGAACGACCGCTGGCGACCCGTGATCGAACGCTATGTCGACGAGATCGCCGATCGGGTGAGAATATTCGGCGGCGAACCCGAGTCTATTCTCCCCTCAGAGGTGGGAGCCCTTCCCGAGCAGGAAGGCGGGGACGCCGCCTCCGATGCGATCGAAAGGACCGGAAAGATCGAGGGACTGGTCCACGATCGTTTCGGCGATATCGAAGCCTTCATTCTGCGAACCGAGACCCGGGAAAAGATGACCTTCCATACGAGGGAGCGACATTTCGTCGAACTGGCGGTCTGGTCGTGGCGCACGCAAAATCGAGTGACGATATTCGCGAGCCCGAGCGAACCGAGCGTTCCCGACCGCATCGTGCTGCACCCGCCCTCCGATTCCCGCCCGTTCTCTCCCTGAGCGCACGAGAAAACCATGGAATGCCCGCCGACGCGGGCTCTGAAAGAGGCGAAGTCCAAGAGCGTCTGGACTTCAAAGAGAGCAAATCGCCGCTGCAAATGCCTCATCAATTATTCGACCATCTCGTCGGCAACCTTGTGTCGAGTAGGTGCACTGATCTTCATGCGCCAACGCGATTAACGACTGCACTCCCTAACCCTCCCCCGTCAGCTCCCGCCGACGGCGTTCCAGCTCGGCGGCGTAGCGGCGCAGTGCGTAGGCCTCGGTCAGGAGGCCGATGACGCGGCGGTCGGCATAGCTGTCGACGACCGCCAGCGCCTCGGCCTCGGCGCGGTCGAAGGCGAGGACCGCTTCCTTGATCGCCATGTCCGGCAACAGCATCGCGTCCGTCTGGTGGGCGAGTTCACGGACCGACGGATCCGCCGGTGCTTCGGCCGCATAGGCGTCCGCGACCCGCACCATGCCGGTGTAACGCTCGCCCTCGTCGACGACCGCCACATATCCGGTCGAGCCGAGCGGAAACGCCGCGCGGAAGGCCGCGATCGACATCGTGGCAGGCACGATTTTCACGTCCTGGCGCATCATCTTGCCGACCGTGAGGTCGCGCATCCAGCCGATATCGGCGGCGCTGCGGATGGTCTCGCCGCGCAGGTGGAAGCGCCAGGTCGCGAACGAATAGCCGAACAGCTCGCGCGTCACCTGCGAGGAGACGATGACGGCGATCAGCACCGCGGTGGTCAGCCACAGATCGCCCGTCGTCTCCAGCGCGATGAAGGTCATCGTCAGCGGCCCGCCGATCACCGCGGCCGAAACCGCGCCCATGCCGATCACGGCGTAGGCGTTGGAATCGAAATGCCCGCTCGGCCACACCGCGCCGAGAGCGATCGCCACCAGATTGCCGCCCAGCGCGCCCATCAGCAGCGAGGAGAAGAACAAACCGCCGCGAAATCCGCAGCCCAACGAAACGATCGACGCCGCGATCTTGAGAACGAAGAGCAGCGCCACAGTGACGAGCGACAATTCGAGCACGCCGGCGAGATGCAGCGCGCCATGGCCCGACGACATCACCTGCGGCGCCACCAAGGCCAACAGCCCGACCACGAGCCCGCCGATCGAGGTCCGCAGCGCCGGGCGCACCTGCAGACGCAGGAACAAGCTCTCGCAGGCCGCCACGCCGCGCATCAGCATGATCCCGAGCATGGCGGACAAAAGTCCGATCGTCGCGGCAATGACCAGGTCGTGCGCGGCGATGCTCATCTGTTGCGGCGCGACGACGCCGACCTCGGCGGGTGCAATCGCGTTGGCAACGAGGTAGCCGATCAGCGCCGCGATGCCGACCGGCGCCAGACTGTTCGGAGAATAGCCGCCGATGATGAGCTCGAAACCATAGAAGGCGCCGGCAAGCGGCGCACCGAAGGCGCCGGCAATGGCGCCGGCGGCACCGCACCCGACCAGGATGCGCAGGTCGACGCGCCGCAGCCGGAATGCCATGCCGAGGCGCGAAGCGATGCCGCTCGCCAGTTGGGTATAGCCGGCCTCGAGGCCGACCGAGGCGCCGACCCCGCTCGACCACACTGTCTCCGCCGCCACGACCAGGCTGCCGGTGAGCGACATGCGGCCGCCGTGCAAGGCATTGGCTTCGATCGGATCGATTTCGCGCTCCGGCCGCCAGCGCGCGATCCACTCGCGGCCAACGCCGAAAATCAGCCCGCCGACGAGCGGCACCGCCGTCGCCAAAATCGGGTTGAGCCGAACCAACCCCGACAGCCGCTCGCCCGGATCGAGCTGGAACAGATAAAGATGCAGCAAATCGACACCGGTACCCATGACCGCGACGACCAGGCCCGCGATCGCGCCGACCAGCGCCGCCAGCGCGATAAAGCTGGATTCCCGCGCCCGCACCAATGCGCGCAGACGTCGCGGGATTTCCAGCCGGCTGGCGATTTTGTCGATCAAAGGACTTAATTCCTGGCGCGGGCGGCCTGGCATTCGGGGCCTGATACATAGGGCCTAACAGATTGATGCGGGATCAAATCAAGTCCTGCAGCCGACGCATGCCATGGACGTAGCGCACGACTTCAACGCCGTCTCCCACGTCGCGATAGAGAATGAGGTAACGGCCGACCGGAAAATGCCGAACGCCGGCGGCGATATCGTCACGCGCTCCACCCATTTCCGGGTTGCGCGCGAGCGCTCGGCTCTTCTCGTCGAGAAGCTCGAGCAGCCGATCCGCGGCGGCGGCATTATCGCGGGCGATATAGGTCCAGATGTCGATCCTCTTCGGCTTGCGCCGTGCGTCGCAAGCGTAGCTTGCGCCTGCTCGCCATCAGGCCTTGGCGGCCGCGCGGCGCCGGGCTTCTTTCTTGACGGCATCGATTGACGTGAAGCGGCCAGGGCCGCTGGCGATGCCTTCTTGCCAGAGCCGGCGCAGCTCATCGGTACTCGATTCCCGGATCGAGCGGCGTTCCTTCCAATGGCGCAAAGCATCGCGGATCACCTCACTCGCGGAGGTGTACTCACCGGTCTCCACGGCATCTTTCAGGAGCGCCATGAATTCGGGAGTAAGGGCAACGCTGACCTTTTGGGCACCGGACATGTTTGACCTTTCTTGCCCCCATGGTAGCAAATCGACGCCCGTTTGCATCCCCCCGAAATCATCAAAATGCGTCCACCTGCGCGGCGGAACCATCGGCCGGAACAGGCGTTACTTGCTGGGAGCCTGCGCCCGGCAGCGCTTGGGGAAGACCGGTCGTGGTTCGATCTCAACGCAAGGCATTGCCTGATCCGGATTCACGCCGGCGTGTTCCGGCGTGTCGCTTGAACTCGTCATGGTGGAAAGACCGGCATCGGCGACGACGCCATCAATTCGACAATCCGCGAGCTTACCCGCATATGCGCGGTTTTACCGACTTCCGCAGCCGCGGCACTCTCGGCCCGCTCTCATTCGGCGTGCTATCTAATCGACATAGCCTGGGAACCAAGCTTTTGGGAACTAAGCTCGCGATATGACCGTGCACAGGCAGACGGACATTTCGACGTTCGACGGTGTCGACATCGCGGCGACCTCGCTCGCCTCGGACCTGCGCGACTGCGCGCTCCTGCTCGACATCGACGGCACCATTCTCGATATCGCGCCGGCGCCGCAGGAAATCTGGGTGCCGCCGACACTGCGGCAGACGCTGGCGCGGCTCGAGGACTTGACCGGCGGCGCGCTCGCGCTGGTGAGCGGACGCAAGCTCGACGACATCGATCTGATGTTCGCGCCCTTGCAACTCGCCGCGATCGGCGGCCACGGCGCCGAAATCCGCCCCCGCCCCGGCGCCGAACCAGAGCGTCACGCGGGCTCGCTCCGCGCCGAATTAAAACGCGCGCTTGCGGCCTTGAGCGAACTCGGGCCCGGTGTTCTGGTCGAGGACAAGGGTTATGCGCTGGCGCTGCATTACCGCCTTGCGCCTCATTTGGGGCCGGCGCTGCACGCGGCCATCGACGGCATCTGCGCGCGGGAGCCGCACCATACCGTCGATATCCTGCCGGGCAAGTTCGCGTTCGAGGTCAAACCCGCCGGCATCAACAAAGGCAACGCGGTCAACGCGCTGATGCGGCACGCGCCGTTCGCCGGTCGGCATCCGATATTCATCGGCGACGACACCACCGACGAGCCGGTGTTCGACATCATTCCCGAATTCGGCGGGCTCGCATTCGCCGTCGGGCGCGTCATCGCCGGCACCGACGGACATTTCGATACGCCCGCGGACGTCCGCGCCTGGCTCGCCCGCATCGTCGCCGACCGCGCCGACCGCGGGGACCCCATGGTCCGTGAATAGGGCTGGAACGAGGGATGAATCACGGACTTGATCTCGCCGTCATCGGCAACGGCCGCACGGCCGCTTTGGTCGATCCTTGCGCGCGCCTGGTGTGGTGGTGCTATCCGCGCTTCGACGGCGACCCGATCTTTTGCCGGCTGGTCGCGGGCCAGGAGGAGAAGGGCTTCTCCGACATCGTGCTCGACGACATGGCGGAGTTCCAATCCGAATACATCCGCAACACCGCGATCGTCTCCCATGTCCTCACCGACCGCCACGGCGGCAAAGTGCGGATCACCGACTTTGCGCCGCGCTTCCGCCAGTTCGGCCGCGTCTTCCGTCCGCCGCAGCTGTTTCGCATCGTCGAGCCGATCGCCGGCTTGCCGCGCATCACCATCAGGATGCGGCCGACCAGCAATTACGGCAAACCGCTGCCGCGGCGCTCGCTCGGCAGCAATCACATCCGCTACGCCGACGAAACGACCATCATCCGCCTGACCAGCGACGCGCCGGTGTCGCTGATCGACGAGGAATCGCCGTTCGTCCTCACCCGGCCGCTGCACCTCGTGTTCGGGCCGGACGAGCCCTTCGCCGGCGACCTGCCAGCGACCTGCCGCGAATTTTGCGATCGCACGCACGATTACTGGATGGAATGGGTGCGGCGGCTGTCGATCTCCTATGACTGGCAGGAAGCCATCATCCGCGCCGCCATCACGCTCAAGCTCAGCAATTTCGACGAGACCGGCGGCATCATCGCCGCGCATACCACGTCGGTCCCGGAGGCGCCGGGCTCGGGGCGGACCTGGGACTACCGCTATTGCTGGCTGCGCGACGCCTATTTCGTCGTGCAGGCGCTCAACCGCATCGGCGCGACGCGCACGATGGAGGAGTTCATTTCGTTCACGCTGTCGATCGCGACCAAGCAAGATGGCGAGCTGCGCCCGCTCTATTCCATCGTGCCGACCAGCGACGTCGCCGAATGGATCGCGCCGGACCTCGCCGGTTACCGCGGCGACGGCCCGGTGCGCATCGGCAACGCCGCCGTCGACCAGGCGCAGCACGACACCTATGGCAGCGTCATCCTCGCCGCCATGCCGATGTTCTTCGACCGCCGCCTGCCGCGGCCGGGCGACGAAGGCTTGTTCCGTCTGCTGGAAACGCTCGGCGAGCACGCCGCCTTGAAGGCGCTCGAACCGGACGCCGGCATCTGGGAGTACCGCGGCCGCCAGCGCGTCCACACCCACTCGGTGGCGATGTGCTGGGCCGGCTGCCAGCGGCTCTCCGCCATCGCGGCGAGGCTCGGCCTCGAGGACCGCGCGATGTACTGGAACGCGGTCGCCGAGCCGATTCATGCCGCGTTGATCGAGGGCGCCTGGAACGAAAAGCGCGGCGCCTTCACCGCCGCGTTCGGCTCCGACGACCTCGACGCCAGCGTGCTGCTGCTGCCCGACCTCGGCGTGGTCGAAGCGAAGGATCCGCGCTTCGTCTCGACCGTCGCCGCCATGGAGCGCGAGCTGGTGCGCGAAAAGCACGTGATGCGCTACGCCAGCGCGGACGATTTCGGCCTGCCGGTGACGGCCTTTCTGATCTGCCGCTTCTGGCTGATCGACGCCTTATGGTCGCTCGGGCGACGCGAAGCGGCGCACGACCTCTTTACCGATGCGCTGGCGCACCGCAACCGCTACGGCCTTCTGTCCGAGGACGTCGATCCGCGGACCGGCGAATTGTGGGGCAATTTCCCCCAGACTTATTCGATGGCCGGGCTGATTTTGTCCGCCATGCGGCTGTCGCGGAGCTGGGAAGACCGCTACTGGCGAGGGTGACTTCAAATCGCCGCACGCTCAACACCAATGCTCGCGCTAGGCCATGAACCCATAAATGGGATTCCCATTTTTAGCGAACAGTGATTCAACCTTGCAAGCGATGGAGGGTTGGATGGCTCGTTTCGATCTGACGGACTTCGAGTGGTCTGTGATAGC
>Ga0326727_10007369_pt1 | contig 29157 bp, 31 predicted proteins | sample MB2enrmetagenome_FD_207643 | JGI IMG/M metagenome (GOLD analysis project Ga0326727, IMG submission 207643) | Lab enriched peat soil microbial communities from McLean, Ithaca, NY, United States - MB29MY | ecosystem: Environmental > Terrestrial > Soil > Wetlands > Peat | place: USA: New York... | reverse complement strand
GAAGGCCTTGGAACGAAGTCGTGAATGTTGCGTGCTGGGATTCCCCCCGCTTCGAGGTCCGGCCGTTGTATTATGCGTGAACATCTCCGATTTGGAAACAAAACTTCTTCCAGTCCACGGGAAGTGATTTCGCGAGTCGGGATTTCGGGCGCCTCATTCCTCAGTGGAGGTCCTTAGCCCCGATGGGAGAACGTCACGCTACCGTTATCTGAATCGCCGACGGGGTATACCATACAGTTCCGCCGATGTCCCACAGGATCGTCATCGTCTGTCCGTTCACGACGACGCTCGGGCTCGTGAATTGGAGAGTGTAGAGAACGACTAGGGTGCCCGCGTCCGAGGTGTTCGTCACGTTGACCGTGTAGAGGTGGCCGGGCGCAGCGCCCGCATTGATGGTCAGCGTCCAGGCGATCTCCCAGTCGCCGGCCACCAAGCCGTTAGCATATTCGATGCCGCCGTTCGTCCAAGCCGAGCCAGGAGACGAGGGAATCTGTGCGGCCTCGACGACGTCGTAGCTGATCGCAGAGGCGCTGAAGTAGCCGTTACTCGTGACGTATCCATTCTCCTGCCCAGCATCGCCGCTTCCGGCTGTCGTCACCGACGCAGCGAAGACATCTACGGCTCCAACCAGCAAGAGGGTGAGTACCCCCAAGACCATGAACCTCCCGATGTATCTTATCTCCAGCAACCCAGAGCCACCTCCCTGCTGAGATGAAGAATGCTCGAATGGTTCGGTGGGACGTCACGAGGAGCAGGAGCATCAACCAATGGCGACCCCAGAAAAAGATGCCTGAACTGATGGGGCACGAACTGGTCATCGATGAATTCATCCTGGTAGATTATGACCTCGCAGGTGTCGCATTGAAATGCACGCGCCGGAGCGGAGCATCCTACGAACTGCCCCCTGACCATCCTCGCCTCCTTCATTGAGAGTTTCTTCACCCTGCTCCCGCAGCCCTGGCATCTGAGTTCGCGGTAGGAAATGAGAACCTGACAGCCGCTGTCTCTTTCTGCTCTCATGACTTCTCCACCGAAGAGATTGCCTTGGACCGCTGCTAATAATCCCCACGACCATAATCGAACCAATTCGACGGGAAAAAACACAGACGAACACAAGCAAATCTTATTAGAATGGGTGAAGATTCTAGCTTTTGGTTAGTTTTTGAGCGCCACTCGGACCGTGCGGTTCGACAGAGAACTCGATATGGAGCTTCAGGCCATTGCGAATCACAGCAAGATGACCGTAAATGCCGTAGTCAACAGGTCAGTAAGGAGGTTCTTGGAATGGGACATGCACGCTGAAAGATTCGGGATAATGCAGGCATCGCCCACATTGCTGACCACGCTCATGATCCGAATGCCCTTGGAGGAGGCGAGACGCATTGGGAGGGCCTTGGCCAAGGACATCGTGCGGCCGTCGATAGTGGATATGTTAGGAGAATTTACATTCGAGAACACGATGGAGTACTTCAGAAGGTTCGCGGCATATTCTGGCCGCTTCCAATTCGAACATCGTATAGAGGATCGGAAGCACGTAATCGTGATCAGGCATCCATTGGGGTCGAAGTGGTCGGCTTACTACGAAGGAATGTTGGATGGAACCCTTCACGGGGAACTGGGAATCAAAATCGAGCAGGAAGTAGGTCCCGAGACCGTTGTCACGAAGTTCATCCTTCCAGAAACGCCCGAGCGGAATAGATAGTTGCCGGGGACGCCAAACCCGAGTCCACCGTCTTGCGAACTCCTGCCAACGGACGGGAACCATGAACATATACGATTAGCATTGCCAAAGGGCTGACTCAGGTCACCGACTACCGACCTCAGGTTGGGCGTTCGCTCTTCCGCGTCCCAGATGCGAAGGCATATATATGTGAAATAACGGATGTTATATTCGTCTTTGATTTGAGAACCATCCGGAGACAGGAACCTAGACCGAAGTCTGAGAAGGTTCCAAGGATTACAAGATTAGATGCGACAATGTCCGGTCGCATTCAACGCTTGGGCGCCCTAGGGGCCCCTGCTTGGATATAACTAAAAGTCAATTCGTCGACGAGATGACAAGTTCCTGTCTGTCCGCAAACGAACGGAGGGTGATTGTTAGAGCGGCCCTCATAGACGTTCTGCAGGAACTTCCTGCGATTACAACGATAGCCTACACTGGAGACTCAAGCGACAGCGTGGATTCGTTCGGGCTCCGATTAGTGGAGCTATATGGGGACAGCGCAGGGCGAATCTTCGGTTTCATACAGGAGCGCGTCCGTCTTGCTTCGCCGCTGCGCATCAAAGCAAAGATGAGCGCTTCGCCCAAGGTGGTTGAATATGAACAAGACTAGTAGCAAAGTGATGCGTAGTGAAACTACCCCTCACGTCGAGAGAGTCTCGACTGGAGTGGGAGCTTTGGACGATATGCTGAATGGCGGCTTCCCGAAGAACAGCTTGGTGCTGATAGCGGGGAACGCCGGCTCGGGTAAGACAACGCTCTCCTCCCACTTCATCGACGAGGGGATTAAGAGAGGGGAATCCTGCGTCTACGTTTCACTCGGGGAAGACAAACAGCAGTTTCTCAGTAACTCAAGGCTGTTCAATTTCGATTTCAACTCGAGCCTCTTCCACTTCGTCGATTACCTGACCGTCGCGAAGGAGCACTCGACAGAGTCGTTCGAAGACTTCGTGAACGTGGTTGTGAGGTCGAAGGCGAGGAGACTCGTAATAGATTCCATCTCGGCGATGTTGGAGGCCCTGGGGAACCCGACGGATGCTAGGAATGCCATCCACCTCATCTTCGAAACGCTTGTCAAGAGGATGGGCATCACGACCCTCATTGTAGGAGAAATTCCGATAGGTGCGCAAAGGATGACCTACAGCTTCAAGGAATTCATCGTCGATGGTGTTATCCTCATGGAAATGCGGTTCGACGAGCGTACTGAAAAATACAAGCGGTCGCTCAGGATCGAGAAGATGCGGGGAACGCCAGTTCTGAGTGAATCAATGAACTTCACCATTGACGATGGGGGGATAAGACCCTACAAGAAGGCAACGCGCCCTCTCAATTACGAGACAGGGCCAGCCACAGTGTCGACGGGAATTGCTGGCTTAGACGAAATGTTGGATGGAGGAGTGAAGAAAGGGTTTGTTGTGGCAGTCGAGGGCGACCTCGGAACCGGGAAGACCAACGTCTTGAGCCAGTTTATCAACGAAGGACTGAAGAACAATGAGAGGTGCTTGATGATTTCGACCAGCGAGACGAAGCCCGAACTAGCTCAAGGAGCCTCGTCACTCGGTCTGGATTGGCTGGCGAAGCTCCCGGAACACCTGAGGGTGGAGAGCATCGACCCTGACTCCATTGACAAGGACAGCCTGATAGACAAGATGTGCGCTCTCGTCGAGGAATCCAAGCCCCAGCGGCTGGCCTTTGGCTCCATCTCCGACTTCTTCCTGGACTTCACGACTTCAGAAGTCAAGGACCTCGTCCAGAGTATCTCGTCGCTCTCGAAGACGAACGGAATGACGAGCCTGGTCTCGAGCACAACCACATCTGGAGCCGAGAACAGAGACGCAATGGCGGCGGTATCGGATTTTTTCGACGGGATTGTGGTTCTGGGTTTCGGCGAACAGGAGGGGACCGTGTGCAGGTCAATCTCAGTGTCGAAGATGCGGCGAACTCGGATTGGCGGTGATCGCGAACTCGAAATCCATAAGGGAAGAGGGGTAGTCGTCCTAGGCGAACTGTCGGCTCGAGTAAGAGCTTTCAACTCTCGCCAGAGAGCGCGTACTGCGCCATCCCGATTCAGCGCTTCTGCAGGAAGCGGATAACCGCAAAGCTTGCCAGAATGGGCCGAAGGAAGGAGGCGTCTCGCAGAAGCTGGGGATTCTAGCGGGCATTCGGCGAGCCCATCCGGTCATGAATCCTGGCCGGGCTACTGCCTATAAGGTTACATTAGGCTTTGTCACCTATTCAGGGCAATAATTGGGCTCTTTCAGAGGGCGGCTTCATGGTTTGAATCACCCCGGGCCCGCCAACGTTCGCGTTCCAGACAGGAGACCCTGCACTGGTCTGCCGGGGACAGGTGACCTGCCGGATTTCAGCCGAACGGTGCCTGTCCAGCTGAATGATCAGCTAAGGACGAAGTTCGAGTCCTGCGGGGTATCCCTGAGGTAGGCACAGTTTGGGGCCCATGAGGAAGAACCCATATGGGGGCGAGCCCCATCGGGCCCGAACCCATCGACACGGCTCTGGGTTTTGGTTCCAACCCCATCCGAGTAGCGAAGCCTAGTCCGGCTATCCAAAATAAGCCTGAATAATGCCTTATACCTCAATCAGAGGTGGAGTCGGGCTTATTTCTCCTTTTTCCCAGCGGCCGTGACGAGTCTCAGTCAGCCGCGTACGGCGGGGCGGCGCACTCATCATCTGTGGTCGGGTTCAGTTCAGATCAATTCGATGGTGTCACTGCTGCAGAGCGTCACATTCTCGGTTTCAGGTGCTCGAACTCCGCGCTGGCCTCCCGTCCACGAGCACCTTCAATTCCCTCCTCTTGAAAATTGCGATTAGGGGCAAAGACATTCCTAGTCTGACTTCGACCTTGTGCACCTCAGGGTTTCCTACGTCGAAAGACCATGTCTTCGCTCCGAGCGAGTAGTAGTATTCGTCGGCCAGCTCCTCTCCGTCCAGCTCGATGCGAATATGCTTCATTACCCAGTCATGATCTACTGTAAGCATGTGCTTCTCGTTCTCTCCAACTTCGAAACTGGACTTGGCCATGCGTCCTGCGAAGCGTGACAGGACATAAAAGAGATTCGCGGCGTCCAAATTCTGGACCCGCATGATTGGTCCTAGGATGGCCTCACCGACACCAACTGCGCGGTAGACGTATGGAAGAATCAGCTTCCGTGGCCCTTGTCCTGATTTCTCCCAATGACTTCTCCGATGAATATCAAGAGCAGCCCGACCGCTACGAAAGCGACCACGGAGACGTGAAAGCAACATTGAAACGCGGCTTTGGCCGGAAGACTGAGCACAAGGCCGCTGGCTGAGTAGCTGGCAACGAATGTATCAGAATCGTTTCAGCGAACCTACATAGTGGCGCCCTTACCATACACTCCCTGTGGTCCAAAAGAAATGACCTCACAACAAGGGGCAGCGGAGTATCCAAGCAGGGCGTCTGTATTCGCCATAATAGGAGGCAGTCTCATGATGGTGGCAGGACTCTTGATCTTGATGGTGGGGGTCTTCGTGGTTCCTCACCTGAATCCCTCCGCATTCAGAAACGCGACCGCCCCGGTCCCAATCCAAAGCTTGCCTAGCTTCGTGGGAAGTGTCTTGACCGGGGTTGGCTTGTTTGGGCTCATCTCAGGTCTCATCGTGCTCGGTTCTGGCGCCATGCTGAGGGTGAATCCGAACCAGTCGGCCGTCTTCGGAATCCTGATCCTCGTCTTCTCCGTCCTGAGCTTCTTCGGCACGGGAGGGTTCATCATTGGAGCGGTACTCGGCATCATTGGCGGCGTCATGACACTCAGGTGGAGACGGCCGGCAGTGATGGCTCAGGTACCTCCGAGCGAGGGGGCACGAGGAACGCAGGAGAACGGCTCGCAGATGGCCGACTCGGGACGGACAACATAAAGAATCATTCCGCGAGCCGGGCAGCGAGGGTCGAGCGATTTGAAGCAGATCAAGGTTCTGCTGATAGTGCTGATGGTGGCAAGCCTGGGTCTTGCAGTCTCGATCTACCTGCTAGCCCTAATCTACGCCCCGACAGAATCGCCGCTCAGCGTGCTCTACCACATCCTGATGGGCGGCTATCCGCAGAACTTGACCTTCTTCATTCCACTTTCATCCCTGTTGTTTCTCAGCACGGTCCTCGCCAGCATGGTTGGGGTGATCTACTTCCTCGTCCTGCCAGAGATGAAGAACTACTTCGAAGCAGACCCAGGAAAGGAGGCGGGCGCCATGGTCATGAGGACCTTGAAACCTGACGAGAGGAAGGTCGTCGGTGTGCTCAAGGCTCACGGGGGCACCTACATGCAGAAGTTCATCACGAGGGAGACCGGCCTATCAAGGCTGAAGACGCACAGAGTCGTCGCAACGCTCACGGAGAGAGGAATAGTGCAAGTCGAAAGAAAGGGGAACACCAACGAAGTCTCTCTCGCAAAGTGGTTCATCGATGGGATGGGCTAAGGTCGGGCTGACAACAACAGGCGTCTTCTTTCCCGAGCGATACTGACGGCAGGCTTAAATCATAAAAGATTCCAATTCCACCCTGACGTGGCTTTCTGTCAAAGTTGCGGTGCCCAGGTTGATTCGACGGCGTCTTTCTGCCCCAGCTGCGGTCGGAGCATTCAGGCGGGAGGCCCCAGCGCGCCTCCGATGGCTCCATCTCCCCAACCACAGCCGCAGACCTACGGCCAGATGCCAACCCTCCTGACTGGCGATGGCCTAGATTTGATGATGTACGGGTTCATCATGCAGTTCCTGGGGTTCGTGATCACCGCCCTGGGAAGCTCGAGCATCGCCGCCGCCATCTTGGGAATAATCATCCTGCTGCTGGGCTACGGCATGGTGCTCTACGGTCTGAACCTGTTCAGAGGCCATTACCGGTCAAGAGTACGCTGAGATTCTCCGGGGCGCTGCTTCCCGGACCGCGACGACCCACGGTCCCGCCCAGAGTCGGTTCGGACCTGGGACAGTCGAGGCCTCGCCTGCCCAGTTCGATGCAGATGAAGGCCGGTGCGCTCTGCCAGGGTTGACCGTGCCTCGAACCGATAGTGAGAAAAGGAGCGCCGAAACGGCTTCGGGACATGCCCCTGATTGGAGACGTGAGGGACTCGTTCAAGGCCAAGGGATTGGAGTTCGTTTCGCTAACCGACGCAGGGAACAACAGGTCCCGGTTGACCTACAAGGACGGAGACAAGGTCGTAACGAAGGAGTTCGGCATTCCGCTCTCGGAGCTGGAGGACACGGTCGAAGAGCTTGACGTGATGGACCCCGACGACCTGGCAGACTACCTTCTGAGGCTTGGCTAGGGTCACAGCCGCCGGCCAGTGAACCCCAGCCCTACTGGAGTGCCGCGAGAGTCGTGGCTGCCGTCCCTCGTGGGAGGCTGAAGTTTATCTAGGACCAGAGAAGTCAGACCCCGTTGAACTACACCGAGCCCTACATCCCCACCCCGCTCGACGTCATTCCCAAGATGCTCGAGATGGCGTCGGTGAAGCCCGGCGAACTCGTCTACGACCTTGGTTCCGGCGACGGGAGGCTTGTCGTGGCCGCCGCCAAGGACTTCGGGGCGAGGGTGGTCGGGATCGAACTCCGGAAGCGACTGGTAGAGGAGTCCAGGCAGAGGATCAAGGAGATGGGGCTTTCCGGCAGGGCCACCATAACCTGCAGCAATTTCAAGAAGGTGAGCCTCCGAGATGCCGACGTGCTCGCGCTCTACCTCTCCAGCTACACGCTGAACCTGCTTACGCCAAAGTTCACGAGTGAGCTGAGGCCGGGGGTCAGAGTCGTAAACTTCGACTACCCCATCCCCGCCTGGAAGCCGGCAAGAGAAACGGAGGTGAGACCTCAGGGCTGGAAGATGGCTCACCCCATATACCTCTACGTCGTCTGAAAGAGGAGATTCTTGACGCGAGCGATCGTCCACAGCATCCATTCGCAGGTACCGCAGACCGTGGCAGGTCTGAGCCGGCGGCCCGTCAGGATACTCAGCCTGGACTCCCATCTCGACGCCTCCCTGGGCGGCGACTTCAGCGTGTACCCGGAGGAGCTCCGCATCATCGCGAAGCGGACAGGTGTGCACTCGGCGCTCTGCGACGTGTCGGGGGGGATTCCGTCCCTCCGCGGAACTCAGAGAAGGCAGCCACCCCGAGCGAAGGTCATGGTCGCGATCCCGGAGAGGATGCTGGCGAGGCATGCCTCAGACATAGAGCTAAGGCTCCCGCGCCCGTTGAGGGCGGTCAGCCCCCAGGAGTCGGTCGCATCCGTGGTCGAGTTCCTGTGGACGACGATGGGCATTGAAGTCTATCCCAGCCCGCCGAAGAACCTGGAGGCACTGGTGACGAGGATGGGCGAGTCCTGGCTGCTCGACGTGGACGTCGACTGCATGCGAGAGATGCAGGACGAGTGCTACACCCAGATCAGGAACACGGCCCCGGGGGTTCTGCAGTCCATGCCGAACGTGGTCCGCTTCATTGGGGCATCCAGGCCCGAGATAATCACCATCTCAGAGGCCAGAGTATCGGCCATCAGGAACGGTGCGAGTAGATTCAACGAATTCCTTGCGGCCCTAAGGGACATGGGATACGAGGTTGAGGAAAGCGGGATCTACGAAAGCGACCGCGACGTCCTCAGGGGGATCAGGGTGTGCTGGGAGTTCTACCGCAGGGTCTCGCGGCGGCTCATGTCCGAGCACATGGAAGCAATGATGGCAGGAAACCTCGCAGACTTCGAGAAGGCCGAGGAGACCGCGGCGAGAGACTTCTTCAGGGACAGAGGATATCCTTCCTGACCGCAGTCACCGCGTGCGAGCGTGCGCTAGGACCGCCACACCCATGGCAGTTCGGGGCCAGATGCTCTGTGGCGAATCGAAAGGATTAGAAAAGGCGGTCGCCGGCGAGCACCGAAAACAGAGTGGTTTCCATCAGCAAATCAGGGCGCAGGAAGCCAGAATCGAGGCCAGGAGGTCCCTTGCTGTCGGTGATAGGAGCCATCAACTGGGACATCAGCATATTCGAAGAACGCTTTGCAAGACCCGGGGAAGAGCTGTCTGTCAAAAGGGTCGAGGAGTTCTCTGGAGGAAAGGGAGCCAACGCCGCTGTGGCCGCGGCGAGGGTGCTCGGAAAGGGTAGAGTCGCCTGCATCGGCGCGCTGGGCGATGATGCGATAGGGGAGAGGCAGCTTGCCGGACTGGCCGCGGAAGGGGTGGTGCTGGACGGAGTCGTCGAGGTCACAGGATGCGAGTCGGGACGAGCCTACATCCTGATAGACGCCCAGGGCCGAAAGACAATCCACACCCACTTCGGGGCCAACGCAATGATCGAACCGAAGCACCTGCGGGCGGGGGGATGCGCCAGGGTTCTGAGCCAGACGGGCGTCATGGTCATCATGGACCCTCCGACACCCGTAGCGCTGTCCGCTGCAAAGACGGCGAGGAGGCTGGGGGCCAAGGTAATCTACAGCCCCGCGGTCCGCACGCAGGAGGGGCTGAAGGCCCTCGAAGGGGTCATCGAACTCGCAGACTTCCTCGTCGTGGACAGGATCGAGCTGATGAACCTCTACAGGGCGGATGACGAGGAGGAGATCATGAGGATGCTTTGCGAGAGGCACCCCAGGCTGACGGTGGTCGTGACCCTCGGCCCTGGGGGCTGCATTGTATCGAGGGGGGGATCGGTGCGAAGAATCGCAGGGGTAGAGCTCTCTTCGTTGGGGAAGGAGATTCTCAACAGGACCGGCTGCGGCGATGCCTTCCTGGGCGTGTTCGCTTCCTACCTGCTGATGGGCCGTGGACCTTCGGAGGCGGCGGTCTTGGCGAATCTGGCCGGAGCGCTGAAGGCGACGAGACTGGAGACCAGAGGCAGCCCTACCCGCAGAGAACTGGAAAGGACAATGCGCGCGCTGAATCTGGGCTGATGAGCCGTGCTGGACCATCGGGGATGCTAGCATTTGACCCCGGTCAGCACCTGGCCTATCAGAGATTAGGGGTGCCCACGAGCCATTCTAGTCCGGCAGCCGCCCCGTAGAGCTTGTTCTCCCCCTGGCGCCACACGATTGAGTGCGGGCCCTCGATCACGTCTTCGGAGATCTCCAAGCCTCGGTGTGCGGGCAGGCAGTGCATCACGCTGACGTCCTTCTTGGCGACCTTGAGAAGCGTTGAGTCAATCTGGTAGCCTCGGAAGGCCTTTAGCCGGTTCTCCTTCTCCGTCTCGTCTCCCATGCTGACCCACACATCAGTGTAGAGGACGTCGGCTCCGGCCGCTGCCTCTGCTGGGTCCGGGACGACCTCAATCTTGGCCCCCGAAGGCTTCCCCAGGCTGAGAGCGCGCTTGAGGATCTTCTCATCGGGGCGGTAGCTCTCAGGGCAGCCCACGGACATGTTCATGCCGGCGATGGCCGCCCCCAGCAACAGAGAGTTGCAGACGTTGTTCCCGTCTCCTATGTAGGCGATCTTCAGGCCCTTCAGCCGCCTCTTCACCTCGAGTATCGTGAACAGGTCAGACACGATCTGGGTGGGATGTTCCATGTCGCTCAGAGCGTTTATGACCGGCACGCCCGAGAACTCGGCCAGCTGGTCCACAACTCTCTGGGAGTAGACCCTCGCCACGATGGCGTCCAGGTAGCTGCCCAAGATTCTCGCCGTGTCCTTCAGCGGCTCTCCGCGGCTGAGCTGCAGCTCGTTCGCAGAGAGGTAGAGCGAGTGGCCGCCCAGCCTCAGGGTTGCGACCTCGAAGCTCGTCCTCGTCCTCGTCGAAGGCTTCTCGAAAAGGAGGCCAACCACATTACCCCTGAGCGATCTGACCTCCTTCCCCGCCTTGATTGCCCGCTTCAGACGTACCGCTCTCTTGAGCAGCGAGTCTAGGTCGGTACTCGAGAGGTCAGCCATAGAGAGGAGGCTTCTCATTGGGTGACGCGCCTCCATCTGCCCCGTATTTGAGAGATACGCCCCAAGGGACCGGCATGGTCGTTGACTCATCCTGCGCTGGGCAGCGACGCGAGAGCTCGGCAAAAGGTGGGGCCGTTCCCCGACGCGGTCGCCTACGATACCGCCAAGGGTGAGCTATTCGTTGTCACCCCCGACTCCAACGCCACTTCTATAATCTCCGATACTACCGACACGGTCGTCGCGACGAAAGGCGCAGGGCCAGGTCCCTTTGACATTGCCTACGACCCTGCAAAGGGAGAACTCTTCGTGACGAATCCCAATGCCGACACCCTCACCATCATCTCAGACGCGTCAGCTACAGCTACATCGTCAAGCAGCGCGACGTCAACCAAGTCAGCATTCCCGCCTTCATTCCTTACGGTCCTGGCAGCCAACGCTCTAGTCCTGGTCGTCTTGGGCGCTTTGGCCTCGAAGAGGAGAAGCAGACGCACCCAGACCGCACTCGCCTGACCTCCTCACTGCCTGGGCCTCGAGTGTGGTAAGCAGCATCATCTCCAGAAGCCTGCTCGGGGCGCGCGTGGACTGATGGCGTCGCCATCCCGGCTCTTGACTACCTTACCACTGGCAGGGCTTCGAGCGACCTCTTGATCGTCGCGTCCTCGGGCGCATAGTCAACGAGCGACCCGCTCATCTTGTCCTCGTAGGCCTTCAGGTCCAGCAGGCCGTGGCCGCTCAGGTTGAACAGGATTGTCTTCGCCTCGTTCTTCCGCTTGCACTCGGCGGCCAGGTCGATGGTCGCCCTGATGGCGTGGCTGGTCTCCGGCGCAACGACGATGCCCTCCGTCCTGGCGAAGGTAATCGCCGCATCCATGGCCTCGTTCTGGGAGTAGGCCACGCTCCTCATGTAGCCCTTGTCGATGAGCATGGACATGGACGGAGCCTTGCCGTGGTACCTGAGCCCTCCCCCGTGAATCGGCGGGCACTGGTATGTGTGGCCCACGGTGTACATCTTGAGGAGAGGGGTCATCTCCCCGGTGTCCCCGTAGTCGTAGCGGTACTCTCCCCTGGTCGTGGAGGGGACGGCCTTCGGCTCCACGGCCACGAACTCGGCCTCGCTCTTCCCCCGCAGCTTCTCCCGCATGAACGGGTAGGCCAGGCCGGCGTAGTTGCTTCCCCCGCCTATGCATCCGACGACATAGTCGGGCTCGGCGTCGAAGATCTTCATCTGCTCCACGGCCTCCTGGCCGATGATGGACTGATGCAGCAGGACGTGGTTCATTACGCTCCCGATGGCATACTTGGTAGTCTCATGGGTTACGCAGTCCTCCACGGCCTCGCTTATGGCGATGCCGAGGCTCCCCGGGTGGCTGGGGTCCTGGGCGAGGAACTTCTGCCCCACCTTGGTGTTGCTGCTGGGGGACGCGAAGACGTTCGCGCCGTACACCTCCATCAGGGTCTTGCGGTAGGGCTTCTGAAGGAAGGCGCTGCGGGTCATGTAGACGGTGCATTCGATGTCGAACAGGGCGCAGGACATGGCGAGGGCGCTGCCCCACTGGCCTGCGCCGGTCTCCGTCGTGAGGCGCTCCGTGCCCTGCGTGGAGTGGTAGTAGGCCTGGGCAATCGCGGTGTTAGGCTTGTGGCTCCCGGCCGGATTGAGGTCCTCCCTCTTGTAGAAGATCTTCGCGGGAGTCTTGAGAGCGGCCTCCAGCCTCGTAGCTCTGTAGAGCGGCGATGGGCGGCCAAGGCGCAGATATGCCTCTCTCACGCCCTCCGGAATCGGGATGTACTCCTCAGTGGATACCTCCTGCACGATGCATTCTTTGGCGAACAGGCGGAGGAGCGGCTCGGGGCGCATCGGTTCCATGGTGGCAGGGTCCAGAGGAGGCGGGAGCGGCTCCGGCAGGTCGTGCTGTATGTTGTACCAGTTCCTTGGCATGTCTTCAGGGTCGAGGGTGACCTTGATGTCCATGGTCGACGGAACCCGGGCGGCCATATTTATGTATGTCCACGAGCGTACAATAACGCACTAATATGTGCATCCCAATAGGTGCTACCTCTGGTTGGCAAGACCCGGCTCCATCAATGATAACAGGTCCTGCCAGAGACCGAATCCTCTCTGACTCCGTGGCCGGGGCGGAGGCGCAATGAACCCTATGTATGACGGTCGAAGCGGGGATGGCGCGCCTTTCCTGACGGTAGCTCTAAATAATGGCGTATTAATGCCATATTAATATGGTTAAGGCTATTGTCGACATCGATGATGAGGCCAACAGGGTCATCAACATCCTAAAGGCCCAATACGGCCTGAGAGACAAGTCGCAGGCCATCAACAGGCTCGCCAAAGAGTACAGGGAAATCGTCCTGGAATCCGAGTTCAGGCCGGAATACATCCGCAAGCTCCTGGAGGTCCAGAAGGAGCCGATAACCAGACTCGGGAGCGTCCCTGACCTGCGGAAGAGATATGGACTGAAGTGAATGTACGACATCGAGATCAGGGAGCATCTCGACAGGGAGTTCAGGAAGCTGGCCAGGAAAGACTCCGGGCAGATGGAGGCGGTTGCGAAGAAGGTTCAGGAGATAGCCGAAGATCCCCACGCGTACAAACCGCTCCGCTTCCCGCTCGCTGGACTGAGGAGGGTTCACATCGGGAGCCATGTTCTGCTCTTTTCAATCGACGAGGCAAGGAAGACCATAGTTCTCGAGGACTATGAGCACCACGACCGCGCCTACCGGGCGTGATGACGCCTCCACTTTCGAGACAAAGGTCCACTAGCTAGCCCAACGTGCGGATGAAATGACCCGGCGGAGGCACAATGAATCCCATGCATGGCAAGCCAACTCTTGTGCATCGCCGGCAGTCAGAGTCCATGAGAACAACATCGGCAATCTCAGCCCGACGGATGCTTCCGCCGCCCCTGCAAGCTCATCCAAGAGTTCCAGCAGATCTTCAGCCATTTCATCCCGGTGCTGCGCCAAGTCCCTGAGTTCTTTGAGCAGCTCTTCGCTGGGCTGCCAGTGCATTTCCTTCGGCCAGTCCGTATCCCGTCCCTCATCGACAAGTGGCGCGTCTGCCCTGCCGACGGTCCGCGGGCGAAACTTTAAGCCACATCTCCCTCGCCGGCGCAACTGTTGCAGCACAGGCCCGACGCAGGAGAGGACGTCTACTTCGTGCTCACGTCGTTCGCCCACGTGGTGCTGGCAGTCCTCTTCGGCGTGCTGCTCAACCTCTCTCAGTTCCCCGCACTGCTGGTGCTCTCCTTCGCGCTGAGTTCCAAGGCCTTTGCGCTTTTCGCGGGCGAGAACGAGCGGTTCTTCGTTCACGTCAGGTGGGCCGCGATTCCATTGGCCGCGCTCTCTCTTGCCATCCTGCTCTTCCTGCCGCCCATGGACATGATCCTGGGCGTCGCCGTGATGCTCCTCTACATCAACTACCCCCACCTGATCAAGGCCAGGGAGAGCTCGCCCCTGGACATCCTGTTCCACGGCCTCAGGTACGGCCTGCTCTTCTGGTTGGGATACGCCGGCCCCGCCACGCTGGCCAGCGTCACGGCACTGGCGGTCATCTTCCTCTTCGGCGTCAGCGGTGAGCTGCTCGTCGGCCTGAGGGGCCAGGGCGCCTGGAGGACGACCGCTTCACGTCTCGGAGCGGCCAGCACGGTTAGGATAGTGAACACCCTCACCTTCGCGCTGGTTCTCCTCGGCTCCCTGCTCTTTTCCCAGGAGGTCAACTTCCCGCTGGTCCTGGCCGGGCGTGAAGTGCCCATACCTCTTCTGGTCGGCGTGCTCCTGGCTGTCTTCATCATGCGCCCAATCTCCCTGCCGCGCAGCAGGCGGGCACCGCTGTCGGTGAGGAGGAGAGAGGTCGTGGCGATAGCGCTAGTGGGCCTTGTGCTGGTCTCCACCCCTCTGCTGACCGGGGTCGAACTGGAGCGCACCCTCCCCCAGCCCAACTACACGGTCACCGTGGGGATGCAGACCTTCGTCACCGGACCCAACCCCTGGGACGGCGAGTGGCTGGTGTTCAACTACCAGAACTCGAAGAACTTCTACTACCTGGTGATGCACACCGACGGGACGCTGGAGCTGGCGCGCTACGTGAACGGCACCAAGGAGCCCGCCCTGGAGGAGGCTCAGACGGGCCTCTCACCGTTCTCCCTGAACCACTATCAAATCACGGTGCTGGACGGGGAGCTCACCGTCTCCGTCGACGGCAGACAGTACATGAGCGTCCAGATAGAGAACCCGGGAGGTGACTTCATTATCTCACAGACGTCCCCCGACCCCAACCTGTGGGTGGTGAGAGTCACCGAGCTTCAGGTTACCGCGGCTAGCTGACCGTCTGGTCCAGGCCGGATTCCGGCCGGGGGCTCTTCTCCCCCAGGACGACACCCAGGGGCTGCACCGCCACTGCACCACCCTGGAAGGTGGCAAGGGTGCCCATCGCCATGCACCTGGAGGCGAGTTCGTCGAAGCCGAACCGCCGGGCGGCCTCGTCGACGTCCTCGACCTTCATCCTCGTCTTGGGGTGCCGGGAGATTATCGAGCAGCAGTCCTTGTAGTGCTGGATCGACGTCTCGTAGGTGCCAATCTGCCGGGCAAGCTGGATTATCTCGTCCTTGTCATAGCTCAGCAGGGGGCGGAGGGTGGGCATCGCGCTTCCCTTGTCGATGCAGGTGATGTTCTGGAGGGTCTGGGAGGCCACCTGGGCGAGGTTGTCTCCCGTGGAGATGGCCGCCACGTCGAGGCTGGACGCCAGTCGCTCGGCCACCATCCGCATGAACCTCCTGAAGACGATGGGTTCGAACTCTGGAGGCAGGTCGGTCGTGGCCAGCTGGTAGGGGCTGAAGGGTATCAGAACAAGCCGGGACTCTTCCCCACCCTGCGACAGGATGCGGACCAGGCCGCCAATCTTGCTCTGGACGATTGGTTCGGCGCTCGGGGCCACGTAGAAGTGCACGTAGAACGGCCTGCAACCCCGCTTCATCATCAACCAGGCGGCCACCGGGGAGTCTATGCCGCCCGAGAGCAGATGCAGGACCTGGCCGCTCACGCCGACGGGAAGGCCCCCCGGTCCCCTCAGTCGCTCCCTGTACACGAGGGCCTCGTCCGAGATTATGTCCACGTAGAGGGTGACGCCGGGCGTTGAGAGGTCCACGGCAAGGCCGAGCCTCTCGATCAGGTCCTCGCCCAGCTTCCCGGCCAGCTCCTGCGAGGTCATCCCGAAGGACTTGTTGGGCCGTCTGACGCTGACCCGGAAGCTCTTCTCCTTCGGAGAGTCGGCCAGCGCCCTGACCCCCGCGTCCCGAATCTCAGGGTAGGAGAGCGGGGCGCCCTGGACCTGGGCGAACCAGACGACCCCGAAGACCTTGGCGAGCCTCAGCTTGGCCTCGGCGACCATGCCTTCGTCGACGGATACGAAGAACCGGTTGTCCACCATCCTGACTCTGACTTCCCCGAGAGTGCCCAGGGCGGAGATCATGTTCCTCCGGAGGCTGGCCTCGAAGACCTGCCTGTTCCCTCCCTTGGTCCCTATCTCGCCGTAGTGGACCACGATCCTAGACAGCAAGACTGGACGCGCGAGCGGCTGCAGGTATAAAAGCTCAGGTTTCACACGCTTCCAGAGTTCTAGCTTGCCGGAAGAGGGCCTTGGGAAGGTCGACCGCGATTTCCTGGGACGCGTGCTGCTGAAGAACACGGGAGCCCCGAACGGCGCGGTCCTCGTGGGCCCCGGGATGGGGCTGGACAACGCGGTCATCTCTCTGGGGACGCGCAGAGTGATGATCGCCACCACGGACCCTCTCACGATCATACCCAGGATCGGCATGGAGGACTCGGCCTGGCTCACGGTCCACGAGCTCGCGTCCGACCTTGCGACCAGCGCCGTAGCGCCGCAGTTCGCCGTGCTCGACTACAACCTTCCTCCCTCGTTGGGCCGGGACGACTTCGAGAGGTACGCCGTCGCCGTGAGCGACGAGTGCGCCCGGCTGGGCGTCTCCATCGTGGGCGGTCACACCGGCTGGTACCCGGGATGCGATTACTCCATCGTCGGCGGAGGGGTGATGATGGCCGTGGCGGAAGAGGGCGCCTACGTCACTCCGCGCACGGTCCAGGAGGGTGACGACATCATGATGACAAAGGGAGCGGCCATCGAGGCAACGGCGGTCCTGGCGCTGTCGTTCCCTGAGACGACCGAGAGGAGGCTGGGGACCAGGATGGCGAGGCGGGCCGCGTCCTATCTGCGGAGATGTTCCACGGTGGAGGACGCGCTGACCGCCAGCTCCGCAGGAGTCAGGTCGGCGGGAGTCACCTCCATGCACGACGCGACCGAAGGAGGGGTCCTGGGAGGACTCTACGAGCTCGCCCGGGCGAGCGGTCTGACGCTGCTGGTGGACCGCGACAGGGTCCACGTCACGGCAGAGAGCCGGCAGATCTGCACCACCTTCGGGCTCGACCCGCTGGCTACAATAAGCGAGGGGACGCTGCTCATCACCTGCCGACCGAACCGCTCAACCGAGGTCCTGCGTCGGCTCGCCGCCAAGAAGATCGAGGCGTTCAAGATAGGCAACGTCGTCGGGAAGGGCCCGAAGCTCGCGATGTCAGGAGAGGATGCCAGGCGGGGCTACATCCCGCCCAAGTTCGACGCCTACTGGGAGGTCTACGCCAGAGGCGTGAAAAGAGGGTGGAAATGACCTCGAAAAATTGTTTTTGAGTGGGGAAAATCGGGCAACGCCCATGAAGGGCAAGAAACCGTTCCACGTTCCAGGCTCCCGGAGGCACTACCTCCCCGATCGCGCGTTTCACATCGAGCACATCAAGGTCGAGCTCAAGGTCGACCCGGAGAACAAGAGCATAGGGGGGAGCTGCTCCCTGAGCATCACTCCGCTGCGGAAGGACGTGGCGGTCCTCGACCTCGACGCGGCCGAGATGCACGTCTCGAAGGTGCTGCTGGACGGCGCTGACGTCCGCTTTGGTCACGATGGGCAGAGGATCTCGGTGCGCGCCGGCGCGCCGCTCGGCGCAGGGCCTCACGTCCTGACGGTCCACTACTCGGCCACCCCCAGCAGGGGAGTTTACTTCATCCACCCTGACGAGAAGTACCCCGACAAGCCGGTGCAGGTCTGGACCCAGTGTGAGGCGGAGGGTGCGAGGTACTGGTTCCCCTGCCACGACCATCCCAACGACAAGTCGACCTCCGAGATGGTGATCACGGTGCCAGAAGGCTTCCAGGCAATCTCCAACGGCAGGCTCGTCTCGCAGTCAACGTCGGAGGGCTGGACGAGCTACCACTGGCACGAAGCCGCGGCCCATTCGGCCTACCTCAACTCGTTCGTCGTGGGCAAGTTCGTCCAGGTCGACGACAGGGCGGGCACCGTCCATCTCCAGTACTACGTCCCCGCCCAAAAGCAGAAGGACACCATGAGATACTTCGGCCAGACGCCCGACATGATGAGGACATTCGAGGAGGTCACAGGGACGCCGTTCCCCTACGAGAAGTACGCGCAGGTCGCGGTGCACGACTTCATCTACGGTGGGATGGAGAACATCAGCGCGACCACGCTCGTCGACAACCGGTTCCCGGACGAGAGGACGGAGGAGGACTACGCGGCCAGGTACTCCCGACCCGAGAGGAACCACATAGAGCTCGTCGCCCACGAGCTCGCCCACACGTGGTTCGGGGACCTGGCGACGATGAGGCACTGGCCCCACGCTTGGCTCAACGAGGGCTTCGCCACCTATATGGAGGCGGTCTACCACGAGAGGAGGTACGGGCGCGACGCCTTCGTGCTGGACATGCACTTCAAGGCCCTCTCTCACTTCGAGGAGGACGAGACCAAGTACAGGAGGCCCATCGTAGAGTACGACTATCTCTTCGCAGACGACCTCTTCGACACCTGCACCTACGAGAAGGGGTCCTGGATGATCCACCAGCTCAGGGGTCTGCTCGGGGACGAGGTCTTCTTCGCCGGGATTCGGGAGTACATGAAGAGGTTCGCCTACAAGAATGCGGAGACCAACGACTTCAGGGAGGTCATGGAGGAGGTCAGCGGAATCTCCCTCGAGCGCTACTTCGAGCAGTCGTTCTTCAAGGCAGGATACCCAGAGTTCGAGGTCGATTACACCTGGGACGAGAGGAGCAAGATCGCCAGCGTCTCTGTGAAGCAGGTCCAGGAGACCGACGCGCTGACGCCCACCTTCGAGTTGCCCGCAGACATAGTGTTCTACACGGGCCGGGGTAGAATCGTCAAACGGGTGCAGATTAGGGGACAGAACGAGGGCTACCAGTTCGAGCTGGACTCGGAGCCGACCATCGTGGAGTTTGACCCCGAGGCGTGGCTTCTCAAGAAACTGAAGTTCAGGAAGACCTATGCGCTGCTCAGCAACCAGCTCCTCCACAGCGTCGACCTACTGAGCAGGAAGACAGCGGCCGAGGAGCTGACGTCCTTCAAGAGCCCCGAGACGGTGGAGCTGCTGAGGGCCGCTGCCTCAAAGGACCAACACTGGTCGGTGAGAGCCGAGGCCCTGCGGTCCATGGGCAAGATAGGTGGGAAGGAGGCCCTGGAAGCGCTGCTGGCTTTCGCCCATGAGAAGCCCAGGAGGGTGAGGAGGGCCGCCATAGCCGCCCTCGCGGAGTTCAAGGGCGACGAGAAGGTGAACGAGGCGCTGAAGGGGGCGCTCTTCGGCGACGAGAGCCCGTACAACCAGTGTGAAGCCGCCCTTTCCGTGGGGAAGATCGGGGCCGGCGGCGCCCTGCAGCTGCTGACCGAGGCCATGAAGATTGAATCGCCCGAGTTCGGCCTGACCGAGGCCTCGCTCGAAGCGCTGGGACAGCTCAAGAGCAAGGAGGCAAGGGAGGTGATCAGGGCCCACCTCCCCAGCGGGCACCCTACCCGCGTGAGGATCGGGTCCCTGAAGGGCTTTGAGAAGCTGGGTTCTCTTGAACCTGAGGACTGCGAGGTCCTGAAGGAGATCGCCCTCAACGACAGGGACTTCGTGGTCAGGGTCCAGGCGCTCGAGCTCGTGGCCAGCCTGGGTGACAAGAGGTTCACAGACACGCTGAGGAAGGTGGCGGACCAGGACACGGACCACCGCAACAGAAGGCGGGCGCTGGAGATCCTCCAGGACTTCGCCTCGGCAGACGCGGACACGGCCGTCACAGTGCTCAGGGACGACGTCGAGAAGCTCAAGACAGAGGGAAGGGAGCTGAGGGACGCGCTCTCCAGGATGGAGCGCGTCTAGCGGGCCTTCACAAGGTCGAGGAGCTCGGCCAGCGAGCCCATGATGTAGTCGGTGCCCTCGTCCTGCAGCCTCTCGCGTGTGTACCGTCCCGTGGTGACCGATGCGACCCTTATCCCCGCGCCCCTGGCTGCGCGGACATCGATGACGCTGTCCCCGACGTAGATCACCTCCTCTTTGGGCAGTCCCATCAGGGCTACCGCTTTGATGAGGCCGTCCGGGCTCGGCTTCAGAGCGGCCACGTCGTCCCTGCTGAGGGTGAAATCAAAGTGCCTCAGAAGGTCGTGGCGCCTCAGAAGCCAGTCCGAGGGCGCCCTCCCGCTGTTCGTGAGTGTGGCCAGTTTGACCTCGGCGGCCCGGAGGCGGACGAGGATCTCAACGGCCCCCGGTATCGGCTCGGCCAGGGCGTTCCAGTCCATCTCGACCGCGTCGAGCGCCGCGTTGAGTGCGCTCCTGAACGATTGGAAGTTCACGTTCGCCCTCCCGCTCTCGGCCTGCTGCCTGACACGGTCTATTATCTCCTGGGTGTTGAAGCTGTGGCCGTCCATGAAGGAGGCGTCGAAACCCGCCTTGACGAGCTCCCTGGCCGTCGTGGACCTTAGCTTCTCGCCGTCAACCTTGAGGTTGACCAATGTTCCGTCGACGTCGAAGATCAGGCCCCTTACCAATGGACACCCCACCTAGATCTTGTCTTTGGCGAAGAGGAGGAGGATCGCTATGCCGGCGATGCCGAGCGCGACAGCCAGTATGGCGAGTGCCTGCAGCGTTCCTGATCCCAGGTCGAGCGGTAGAGGAAGCATCGCTGTGGCGCGCGGCCCCCTCGCCCGACTTAAGCATTTCTGAGTTGGGTCGTCCGTCCTGTCACTCTTTTATCTTGCGAGTTCCCGGGCGGGGCAGTGGAAAACGCAGATCTCCCGCTCGGTGAGGTCCCAGTCGAGAAGGACACCCTGCGAATCTACGGCTTCTCGTTCCAGTTCCCGAAGACGGCGAAGCTGGAGTTCAACCCTAAGTTCACCAGGTCAGGCGGCGACGTCGCCGTCAAGTCTCCCGACAGGGCGAACGTCTTCGTGTCCTGGGGCGACCTCGACAAGGTCGTGAAGAGGGCCCCCACCATCGAGGACCACGCCAAGTTCAGCCTCGACAGGGTGAGGAAGAGCGTCCAGGGCAAGATGTCGACGGTCGAGTCGAAGGAGGTCACCGTATGCGGGCACAACGCCCTCTTCAACCACGTGAAGATCGAGGTCCCGCGCAGGGGCCTCTTCGGGAAGGGGCCGCTTCAGGACGTAAGGTCGGTCCATCTTCACTGCGACGAAACGAAGAGGTTCTTCGTGATCTACTCGACCGCCACCGATGCGAACCAGGAGGTGCAGCGCCGGACGATGGAGGGGATAATCGATACGCTGCAGTGCCACGGTGTCTGACGCGGCCATCTCAACAGGCCGGTACACCAGCGGGGCAAACCTCTGAGGCCGGACCGGCGCAGGGCCCGACGTCCGCACCGCGAGATGCGACCACGATTGGCAGCGAGCCAAACATAGAAATAACATGGACTCCCCGATGAGGGTCCGAATGATCAAGGAAGACCTCAAGGAACTCGCACGGCTTTCCATGCTCGAAGCGGAGAGGTTGGGCGCAGACTATGCCGAGGCGCGATTGCAGAGCAGCGTCGGCATAGGGTTCATGCTCAAGAACGGGGAGCCGCAGCCCTCCATGATAGGAGACAGCCTGGGCCTGGGCATCAGGGTGCTCTGCGCGGGGGCACTCTGCTTCAGCGCAACCAACATCATGGAACGGACGGCCGTGAGGTCCCTGGCGGCGAAGACCGTGAAGATTGCGAAGGCGTCGCAGCCGCTCGTCAAGAAGAAGGTGGAGCTCGACGACTCGAAGCCCGTGCGGGGGAGCTTCTGCGCCCCAGAGGAAGAGAAGGTGGAGGGGGCAGACGCCGCCTGGCTCAAGTCAATTCTCGTGGAGATGGACAGGAGGGTCTCGGGCGGGAAGGGGGCGAAGATACCCAACCGGATCTTCGTGGCGTCATCGGAGCGGGACGAGAAGTACTACATCAACAGCGACGGGGCAGAGACCGAGACCCGAATCCCGAGGGTGCACTTCTTCGGCATCATGACAGCGATCTCGGGCGGAGAGATAGCCCAGAGGATGGTCCAGCAGGGCGAGACCGGAGGGCTGGAGGTCGTCAAGAGACTTGACCTGGTCTCCAGGGTCGAGGAGGAGGCGAGGATTCTGCGAGAGGTGATCGCTCGGGCGACCAGGCTGGAGGGAGGGAAGATGGACGTCATACTCGGTCCAGAGCTCTCCGGCATAGCAGCCCACGAGTCCGTGGGTCACCCGCAGGAGGCCGACAGGATCCTCGGCAGGGAGGGCGCACAGGCAGGGGAGTCTTACCTGAAGGAGGACAGCATCGGCTACAGGATAGGCAGCAGGGAGGCCTACGTCAGCGACGACCCCAACCTCGTGCACTCCAACGGCTACTGCCCCGTGGACGACGAGGGGGTGAGGGCCAGCAAGCGTCGCCTGATAGTCGGAGGAAGGATCCATGAGTTCCTGCACAACAGGAGCACGGCGGCCGAACTGGACGCCAAGAACAACGGATCGGCCAGGTCTGTGAACTTCGACAGGGAGCCCATCATCAGGATGTCCAACACCTTCGTCGAGCCGGGAGACCACACGACCGAGGAGCTGGTGAAGGAGGTGAAGCACGGGCTGTACTTCAAGTCCTTCACCGAGTGGAACATCGACGACAAGAGGCTGAACCAGAGGTACGTGGGCCTGGAGGCCTACAGGATTAAGGGCGGCCAGCTAGGGGAGATGGTGAAGGCGCCGGTCCTCGAGATAACGACCCCTGCCCTCTGGGGGAGCGTAAGGGCGAGGGGGAAGAGGATGGAGTTCGAGGCGGCCACCTGCGGGAAGGGAGACCCGATGCAGGGAGCCCCCGTCTGGACGGGAGGGCCCGACACGCTGCTCGGCGGCGTCAGGATAGGAACGAGGTGAGAAGATGACACCGAGCGAGCTCAACGAAGTCGGGCTGAGGGCGGCCATGAAGCTGGGAGCGGACGATGCGGTTCTCCTCTCCGCCTCCGGGAGCGAGCAGATGATCAGGTTCGCCAACGACTCCCTGACGGTCGCGAAGACGATGGAGGAGAGCGTCGTGTCGGTCTATCTTGCCAAGGCCGGCAGGAGGATCGTTGGAGAGTCCTCGAACACCGACGGGGAGGAGCTAAAGTCATTCGTCGGGAGGCTCTACAAGACCATGGTCAACCTCTCGAAGGAACCCGTGTACGCCCGGCTCCCGCGCAAAGCCAGCGCCCTCAGGGGGGCGGGGGCCTTCGACAGGAGGCTGGGAGGAGCAGAGAAGGAGGTCTCGGAGTCGGCCCGGGAGGCCATAGATGCAGCCCGCGGCGCCGGCGCCCGTCGCAGCGCTGGCGCACTGGAGGCTTCGCTGGTCTCGACGCACATCCTGTCATCGAACGGCACGGTCGGGCAGGACACCGCCTCCAGCATCCTGCTGAACATAAGGTCCTTCACCGAGAGGAACGCCAGCGGACACGGCCTCTCCTGCTCGTCCACGCTGAAGGGCTTCCGGGCGGCCGATGCGGGCCGGAGAGCGGGCGAGCACGCCAAGGCGATGCTCGACTCCAAGCAGCCTGAGGAGGGGACCTACCAGGTCCTTATGAGCCCCACGGTGGCAGCCAACCTGATATCGCTGATCGGGAGCTTCGCCTCGGCCTTCTCCGTGGACGCGGGAACCTCATACCTCGTCGACAAGATCGGAAAGAAGGTCGCCTCGGAGGAGTTCAGCCTCACGGACCACGGCCGGGTCGAGGGAGGGCTCGCGGGGAGAGTCTTCGACGACGAAGGAACCCCCACTCAGTCCACCAGGATAATAGAGGGCGGGGTGCTAACCAACTACCTGCACAACCTGACTACGGCCAAGCGTTTCAAGGCGAGGAGCACCGGGAACGCAGGCTGGATTGAGCCCAACCCCTGGAACCTCGAGGTTGCGGCCGGAGACTCGGCCTACCCCGAGATGGTGAAGGAGATGGGGAGGGGCGTCATTCTTACGAGCAACTGGTACACCCGATTCACGAACTACAGGACCGGGGACTTCTCGACGGTACCGAGGGACGGCACGTACCTGGTCGAGAGCGGCCGCGTCACCAAGCCGCTGAGCGGCATAAGGATGAGCGACAACCTCGAGCGCATCTTCTCGTCGGTGAAGCTCCTCTCGAAGGAGAGGGAATGGATCCAGTGGTGGGAGGTGGACACGCCGACGCTCTGCCCCTGGGTGCTTGTGGACGGGGTCAAGATCACCAGGGCCTACGGCTCGGCCCCCTGACCCACCCAGCCATTGGAGGAGAACGCCATGTGGTCGAAGGTCAGGGAACAGTTCACGGGCCAGAAGGTGCGCCTGGACGTGGCTAGGAAGATGCTGGAGTACGGCATAAGGGTCTCCGACGACTGCGGGCTCTTCATCGGGGGGCTCGAGGTGGACTACTCCGCCCTGGCCAGGGACGTTGGGGCGGACAGGCGCGTCGTCAGGCAGACCGCCGAGCAGATTCGCAGGGACCCCTTCCTCTACTCGGTCTTCTCCAGGATATCGCCCGTGGGCTCCAGCCTGGTCCCGGTGGTGGCAAGGCTCGGCTACTCGGCCATCGTGATAGAGGCCGACCCCAGGATCCCGGGCATCCTGTCGGAGGCGGCGGGCGCCCTCTCGAGGCACGGGATCGTCGTGCGACAGGCTCTGGCCGACGACCCTGACATGATTCCCAGCGCCAAGCTCACGCTGGTGGTGGAGGGCCAGGTCCCGGGCGAAGTGCTCGTCGAACTGAACTCCCTGAATCTTGTGAGAAGCGTCACCGTGATCAGGTAGGAACCTTCTCGAGCATCCTGGAGAAGGTCCAGCCTACGGTGTTCAGAATCTCCGCCAGCCGCTCCCCGTCCCTGTAGTTCTCTATCGTCAGCCCGCTTATCTTGCCTCCCCGCTCCGCGACGCTGAACCTGAGCTCCTTGCCCCTCTCCAGTTTTCCGCCGGAGATGAGCGCCTCGTCCTTGGTCTTCATCCCGGTGAGGATCTTGCCCATCAGGAAGGACTTGAAGGGAGGGGTGTCCGACTTGAGCACAACCTCGGCCACGGGTTCGACGACGACCTTCCCTTTGGTGATCTGCGCTATCGCAATCGTCTCACCGCCCTTGTCCCTGCGGAGCTCGCGCATCTCCGGTATCTGATCCTCCTCCTTCGGGCGGGGAAGCACCTCTGACGCTGGCCTGAAGCTGGAGGCCCTGAGGACCGCGTCGACCATCGCCTCGGCGTCCCTCAACTTCTCGACCTCCTCCTGGAGCTCCGCTATCCTGGACTCCATCCAGAGCTTCAGGTCGGCAGCCTTCTTCAGCTGTTCGTCGCTGGTTGCCATGGTAGGCGTGAAGTGAGGCTCAATCTAAAAACCTACCGCGCCCTCGAGGCCGAATCCTTAATTCAGCCCTCCAGAACTCGGAGATAGTGAGCCTCCGCACCCAGACGAGGAGGATAGCCACCGTGGCCATCTTCGCGGCCATCTACGCTGTGCTCGACCAGATTCCCGTCTCGAGGCTCGTCGGGGTGAGCAGCAGCCTGACCATGGCAGAGGTCTTCAGTCCGCTCGTCGGCATGATTCTCGGGCCCTTTGCGGGCGGAGCCTCCGTGGTTCTCGGAACCTTCGTCGCCGCGCCCGGTCACCCGCTGGTCTTCGACGGGCTGGACTTCATCCCGGCGCTCATGGCCGCGGTCACGGCGGGCCTCGCAATCAAGAGGAGGGCGGTCTGGGCCGTCGCGCTCTCGCTTGCTCTGCTGGCGGTCTACTCTCTGGACCCCTACTCCCTCCCCATGATCAGGGTCGGCCAGGTCCCCGTCCCCTTCTACTGGTTGCAGATCGTGGCCATCGTCGCATACGTCGTGACCTGGTATTCGGCCGAGAGGGGGCTCAGAATCGCCACGCCGGACCTGCTAATCGCAGCCACGGTGCTGCTCGCCACGATGAACGCCGAGGTAGGGGGCGGGATAATGTACGAGAACGTCTTCGTCCTTACGGGCCTAGAGGGTGCCAGCGCGATGATCAGGTCCTGGCCGACCTTCTTCTACCTCTATCCCATTGAGAGGGCGTTCTTCGCTGTCGTCGGTTCGGCGGTGGCCATACCTGTGCTCAGGGCCATCCCCCGACAGACCCTAGAGATGCTCAGAGGGTCGTCCGCGAAGGTCAGAGAAGAGCGGCAATCGCCTGAGCCATCTCCCTAGTCCCCGTCGCGCCGCCCAGGTCGTAGGTCACGTGCCTGCCCTCGGCCACGACCTTCATGGTCGCATCGAAGACGGCCCTGCCGGCGCTCTCCTGTCCCAGGTACTCCAGCATCCAGGCCGCCGACAGGATCGTCGCCGCGGGGTTGACCTTGTCCATCCCTCGGTACTTCGGGCTGCTGCCGTGGGCGGGCTCGAACATGGCGTAGCCATCCCCGATGTTCGCAGAGTAGACCATGGCGATGCTCCCGATCAGACCCGCGGCCTCCTCCGAGACGATGTCCATGAAGAGGTTGGTCCCAACCACGATGGTCTGGTCGAACCGCTGCGGGTTCTTCATCAGCTGCTGAGAGAAGTTGTCGACGAGCACGTCCTCGACGGCGACCTCCGGGTACTCAGCGCCGACGGCGTGCACCGATTCCAGGAAGAGCCCGTCCGAGACCTTCAGGATGTTCGCCTTGTTTATGGCGGCGAGCTTGTTCCAGCCCCTCCGCCTGGCCTCCTCGAAGGAGAAGCGTGCGACCTTGGTAGACTTGTCCCGGCTTATCACCCTCACGGCCATGGCGACGTCGTCGCTCAACTTGTACTCTATCCCTGAGTAGAGCCCCTCGGTCGCCTCCCTGACGCAGACGAAGTCCACGGGACCCATCGGCCCCACGCGGCCCGGGAAGGTCCTGATGGGCCTGACGTTGGCGTAGAGGTTGAACCGCTGCCTGATGCTAATGGCGACGGACCTAGGGGTGCCGGGTGTTGAGAGGGTGGTAGTGGGCCCCTTGAAGCAACAGTCGGCCTCTTCAAGGATCGTCCAGGTCTCGTCCGGGATGAAACTCGGACCCCCGTTCCTTTCCCACCATTCGGCGCCCGCCCTGCACCTGATGAACTCGGCGTCGGCGCCGCTCGCCTTCAGGACGAGCATCATCGCCTCGACGAGCTCTGGGCCCGTGCCGTCACCCTCGATGAGGGCGACCTTCTTCATGTTGGGGAGGATTCAGCGCTGTGGATTTATCTCTTCCAGGATCAAGCGACTATCCTGAACCCACTCTGGCGCGGATAGAGCCCCAGGAACTCCTCCTCGACCGCGGAGACCTCGGCGCGAGCTGGGCCGCGCCGGGCCCACTCCGCGACTCCCTTGACAGCCTCCTCGTCTCCCTGGAGCAGGGCCTCGACCGACCCCTCGCTCCTGTTGCGCACCCACCCGTCCACGCCACTGCCAGCTGCCCTCTCCTGTAGGGCGGCCCTGAAGGATACGCCCTGGACCCTGCCCCTCACCATGATCCTCACGGTCACTCGCTTCGACTTCATCTTGGGAGCTCCGGCACTGGCGGAATAGGTGTGATGATGGGTATTTATCCGAAGGGCTGGAATCCCAGGACTCGACGACGACATGGACGGCCTGAAGAGGGCGATAGACTGGCTGGTCTACGCCTCGGTCGCATTGGGCCTGCTGTTCGTCTCCATGGCGAGCGAGCTCGTTCCCTCCTGGCTCCTGGCCAGCCTGGTCACGGGCGAGGTCGCCTACGGACTGACGGCGCTCGCCGTCTGGCGCGGCCACAGACGGGCGTACTACGCGGTCATCGTCCTGGCCATCCTCGTGCTGGCGGTGTCGCTCCCTCAGCCCGAGCACTACGCCTTTGCCAGCAGCGGCCAGACCGCCCGGTTCCTGATATTCGCGGCAGGGTCGGCCTTGCAGGTGTCCCTGCTCATCATGATAGCGGCCTACCTCAGGCGGGAACCCAAGGCACAGCTCGTGATTGGAGGGACGCATCCCAGCGACATCGCATGAAGATGTTCCATGTTGGAGTAGGACGGCTGACCTCGATTGGTCGGTGAAAACCGGAGTGATTGCGCGAATAAGCAGGTCCAAAGCACACGATTCTGACGTTTCTATCGATTTTAATGGCAATGTGTGCAAAATGCGGCAAGGAAACTCCGGCGGGACAAGAAGTCAAGAAAGGCTTCCTCATGAAGAAGACCTACCACAGAGAGTGCGCCGCCTAGAACACCCCGCCTCGTTCTTCAGACTGCTTGCCGAATTCCTTTCTCTGCAGACCGGAAAGGGCCGAGATGGAATCCGGCCGGTGAGTGGATCTGAGCGTTAGCGGGCCCGGCCGGATTTGAACCGGCGACCCTCAGCTTCGCAGGCTGATGCCCTGATCCGTACTAGGCTACGGGCCCTGTCTCGTCGGGGCGCCCCTGACGCTAGTTATACCTTCCAGCCTTCAGAGCTTCGGCTATCTTCTCTGCCACGGCCCCCTGGCCCGCGTCCATGACGTAGGGACCGAGCCGCGGGCCCCTTTCGGTACCCAGCAGGATGTGGTAGACGGCGGAGAAGAACCTGGCGGGCTCGGCGCCGTTGCCCCGGATGGCTTCGAAGGCGGCGCCCTGAATCTCGTCGGGTGACTTCGCCTTGACCAGCGAGTCCGAGAAGGTCCTGAGCGCCGCGACGGTCCTGGCGTCCCAGACCTCGGGGGCGGCGGAGACGGCCGCTGCTTCCTCCTCGGAAGCCTTCGCGGTCCTCAGACTTCCATCGTGGACCCACCTGGCCGCCCACTGGATGCGAGCGGAGAGCGCGAGCGAAGGCGCCTTGATGGCGCGGTTCGCAATCAGCTTCCTTGTGACGAACTCCTCAAGGGCACCGGGTGGAGCAAGGGCCGCGAGCTCTGCGACCTGCCTGTAGGGTACGTGGACGCCGGGTTCCTCGGGGACCTTGGCCAGCATGGTGTACTCGTAGAGGCCGCGCTGCTTGGCGTCCTTCATCGTGTTGGGGTCCCGCTCCGTTGAGAAGTAGTAGGCCTCGAGCTCGTCGAGCTCGTCCATGTATGTCGGGATGTCGTCGACTGAGATGTTCCTGGCTCCCACGATGCGCTTGAACATGAGCAGCCTCAGGCTGGCCGGGGACGCGTAGGTGAGCCAGTCCTGGGGCGTGAGGACGTTGCCGACGGACTTAGCTATCTTGCGCCCCGCCTTGTCCTGGAACAGCTCGTAGGCCGCGTGGTGGGGAGGGGGTCGCTTGAGCACGTTCTCGCATATCCAGTCGTTGACCTTCACCGAGTC
>Ga0326727_10007368_pt1 | contig 29159 bp, 26 predicted proteins | sample MB2enrmetagenome_FD_207643 | JGI IMG/M metagenome (GOLD analysis project Ga0326727, IMG submission 207643) | Lab enriched peat soil microbial communities from McLean, Ithaca, NY, United States - MB29MY | ecosystem: Environmental > Terrestrial > Soil > Wetlands > Peat | place: USA: New York... | reverse complement strand
AAAAATCGGCTGTCCAGCGTTTCCCCGGAGTATTACATGGTAGACTGCGCCGGGATAATGGATGCGAGGTTTACGTGCCATACCGCCATAATATCGGATAATAGCATAAAGTCAAGCCTGACCCCAGTGGTCTTGTTACCTTAAGCCGGCCTAGCGAAGGGAGAAGCGGTTTGTCACAGGGTTGGCCCCGAAACAATAAATCAACGTGATTGCCGCGTTCGTCTTCACGCTTCCTGATTTCTTCGACCTTAGCGACAAGTTCTGAAACAGAAGATATGTTTATTGGTTCACTCAGATTCATTACCCTACCACCCGCAGTGTGGCCTTTTCCAAATACTTTCCTAGCATCTGTAAGTTCTTTTTTTAGCATTAATTTTACTCCTTTTGAATATAATCATATAGTTATACTCTGCTGGAATAACAATGTTGTAGTTGTAAGAAATTACTCAATTAGATCTATGTAATTACAGCAAATTCAGCATCCAGGTAATCCATCAATCATGTTGGGATAATCGCGCACGCACGATGGTCGTATCGGTGGCGAACGATGCTACCATCCAACAGCATGGCAATCGCCATTTCTATGACCGGCAGTGGCAGCATGAACCATTCACGGGGGCGGAACGGCTTGCCGAATCGATCTTTGATCTCGATATCTAATCGAGCGTCAGTAAAAAAACGGTGCATCAAGTGTTCAAACTTGTTGGCATTCATGTTGATCGCATCGTAGGCCCGAACCGGATGGACAGGAGCCATCAAAAACGTCGGGTCGTCCTTCGCACCGCGAATACGGTCTTCTAAATTCCCCGTGGTGAAGCCGACCTTAAAAAGTTGGCCGTCCAACCTAGTAATTTCAGGTAACGGTGACAGACTGCGTACGACGTAAATGCAACCAGTGATGCGATCATCTGGGGCGGCCACCGTCGTTGTTGTCGGGGCGGCGTTGAAGAGTGGCCCAGCGTTCGGGTCGGACAAACGGCGACCGGCAGGGTCTTTGTAAAGCTCTGTAGCTAATGATCTAAGCAGGTTTTGCCCCTCGGTGCCATTTTCGAAAATCAACCGAAGTCGAGCATTGCGTTTTCCATTGCGGATATGCGGATCATTCACCTCGGCAACGTAAACCATCACGCCATTCAGGATGAAGAACCCACCAACCTCGATCTCTTGTTCGTTGGCGAATTTCATGCTGCGACGCACGCCTGACGCCAGATCGGCTATTGCATTATCGAATAAAGGCTTAAACTGCTCAAATTTTTTGCACTCTATGCGCTCGGAGATTTTATCTGGCCTTGCGGGAGGTGGTCGCACATGCCGGAACGTAAAGATGTTTTCGTTGGGATCGGTCAGCAGTTCGTCGTCCAAATCCAGCAGATCATCCAAGCTAGCTGGAGGTGGCGGTTCGGCGGCGACATTCAACAACCCATGCCGATCCAAGTGTTTCAATTGTTCCACAATAATTGGGGTATCCCGGTAAGTTTTCAAGCGCGTTTGGAGGGTTCGTTCGTTGACTGAGATTCGCTTATCTGCGGGGCCTTCACCTGGTATGAATCCTTGAGAATCCACGAACATGTTGATCTCGTTGAAGGCTTGTTGAATACGGATAGCTTCAGTACTGGTGTTAATCGCATGCGGTTTCACGTCCAGTAAACCCATGTCGTCGCTTTCGGCCAGCAACTCGTCCAATGTTTGGCGGGCCATGATGTTAAGCGTCCTGCTGATTGGTCGCCATCTTGCGACGTTTCGCTTCACGAAGCCATGCCAACGCTTCGGCCATGCGGCGTTCCAGGGGATTCGGGCTTACCAGGTTTGGTTCTACACCCTTCTCGATTTTGAACGCCTTTATGCGTGGATATAGTGACACCGCTTCCTCTTCAGACATGGATACCTTGGTGGACGTGATCGCACTGTGGATAGTTCTCAGCACGTCTGCCGTCACCGACTTGGACAAAATTTCATAGGCCCGCTGGAACGGGTTGATACTATCTATAAGGTCAATTGTTATTTCATCAATGTTAATAAGCCGTTCTGCCATTCTCACAAACTTTGTATCACCCTGTTGTGGTTCGGCAACAACAGACGGGCATTTGAATACGGCATTGGCGACCACTGCCTGCCTCACCTCTTCAATTTCGTCGTCGGTCAAGTCGGGATATTGCCGGGCGATTACCTTGGGGATGAAAACCTTATTGACTACTTCGGGGGCGTAGTCGTCCGGGTTCATGGCCGCCCGCAATACGGCTTCGTCCTGGAGGATGGCCGCCGACAAGTCGTTCAGATCGCTTTCGAGGATCTGGCGGGTTCGCTCCGTAGAGGGTTCGGTAAAGCCATGGATCGAAATGATATTGTCGTCCCCGGTGTAAACGATGTCGCTTTCGCGTCGGCTGCCGTCAAGCTCGTCCGCGTCATTCTTTGTTCGGAACTTGAAATTCGGGGCCAGGACCTGTTCCATCAACAGTGAGCAGGCGATGGCTTTGAGCATGTTGTTGACGGCATCGGTCACGCGTTCTTCGCTTGTGTCAGGCTCGGCAATCAGGTTTGTGAACTGCGCATGCGACTTGCCCGGCGCATCTCGTGTGGTGCGTCCAATAATCTGGATAATTTCGGTCAGCGACCCGCGATAGCCCACTGTCAGGGCATGTTCACACCAAATCCAGTCAAAACCTTCCTTGGCCATTCCCAAAGCGATAATGATATCTACATCGTCGCGGCCTTTGATGTCGCGCAACGCCAGCATCACCTTTTCACGATCCAGGCTGTCGTCCACCAGGTCGGCCACTTTGATGATCTGGCCGTCGGCGCATTGAACTCGGTAAAACCCCGTAGTCGGGTCTTTATCGAGAACCGTGCCCAAGTGGTCCAAGATGCGGTCCACTTCGATATATTTGTCGGTGGTAGATTCCGCCGAACGGACACTGGGGATGTGGATGATGGTTTTCAAACGAGGATCAATGACTTCATTGATCGCTTCAATGTATCGACCACGGTAGAAGTGATAACCGATCCCCAAGGTTTTCAAGTAAAGGTAGCCGTTGAGCTGCTCGTAATAGGTATATGTGACTCGGATGAACTGAGCTTCATCCTCGGGACGCAGCACTGGTGTGGTATCACCACGAAAATACGAACCCGTCATCGCTACGATGTGCGCACGGCCATCGTCCATTAGTGCTCGTACAAGTTCACCCAGACGGCTGTTCTCGTCAGCAGAAGCATGGTGAAACTCATCAATGGCGATCACGCTATTCGTAAACGCCACTGCGCCAAGCTGATCAAATGCGATGCGGAGCGTGGCATGGGTGCAGACCAAGATGCTGTCGTCAGACGCCATGAACTCAGCGAATGCTTTGGTTTTCTGAATACCACCTGCATCCGTGAGATTCCATTGTGGGCTGACCACCCAATCACTAAAAAATCCGTCGTCACTCAACTTGGTGGACTTAAATGATGCACCAATGGATCGTTCTGGCACGGCGACGATGACCTTGTTGATCCCTTGGTTTTCCAGCTTATCCAGGCCAATGAACATCAAAGCTCGGGACTTGCCAGAGGCAGGTGGCGCTTTGACCAACAGATATTGAGCATTACGAGCATCAAACGCACGCTGCTGCATTGCCCGCATTCCGTAGTGATTGGTCGATTGGCTTGCGCCCGTTTGTGCATACGTAACCGAGACAAAATCAGACATCAAGTTACCTCTAAAAATTGATCTTATTTTTTCCCAATGGATTTTTGTACTCTTTTTTTCCGGTTTGCGTAGAGCTTGAACAAATGTTCGAGGCGCTCCGTATCGCTCCTGAACTCGCGGCCTATGTAAATATTTTCTAACACCTCATCCAACTCCTGATGGGCTCGTAACAGATTATAAGGCATAATTTTCTGGTCATACAAGGCTGAGAGAGTTTTACCAGGGTTAGCTTCTCGCGCTTCGATTATAGCCCAAGCTCGCGTTTCCAGTGCTTCTCGCTGCGCCAGTGATAAGTCAGGTATTGGGAATGTGTTATAAATTATTGTATTGGAATAGTTAAATCGGGTTTCGAGCTTTCCGCCAACAGTGTAAGCCCAAATATAATGCATTCTGGAGACTATTATTGAGAAAAGATAAATGTCCGCGTCAATTATTTGATAGCATCTATTACTTACAACGGATTCGCCATTCAATATTGCGCATGGCAAAATGTCTCTACCTTCAGATGAGACAGCCGGAACCACAATTGCATATCCCTTTGCAATATACATTTCTCTAAATTGATGAGAACGTTCTGCCATCTTTTTGCAACTAGAATCAGTGCTTTGTGTTCGTAATTTATATACGTTCTGTATACGCTGCTGAATTTCTGGTATTTCAAGTGCTAATTTCAATTTGTCGTCTGTTATCCATAAGCACCATCGTTCTATTCCTTTTATGATCTCCTGAGAACCAAAAAATCTCTTTATTAATTGTTCTGCCTCAGGGTGTGTGGATAGCAAGTTCTGCTTAGCCTCTGGCGATAGAATAAGGTTCCCTCCATCTACCGGCTTATTGCCATATTGCATTCTGGGTAATCCAAACATCGGAGTTGTTGATTTTGAAACAACCTCATCATTCATCTCTATGAGATAAGGTCCAATATTCTTAACCTCGCGAGAGGTTTTGTCGGTGAACAATAGTTTTCGAGCAGATGACTTCTTCCGTAAACCAACTATTACGCATGTAACCCCAGCATTGTTTGTGGCTAAGTTTTTCCACTTAAAGGGCTGATGTGCAAATCCGATTTCAATATCTCTTTTAAGGATTAAAGGCCAAATAATGCCTATCTGTTCCCCTTGGAATAGTGAGTTAGTAGAAACAAAACCGCACTGAGCCTTGGCTATAGAACAATAGTCGGCCCCTTTTATAATCCAAATACTGACATAATCCAGTATTCCACAAGATTTAATTTCACCGGAAAAATTGTGCCTTAGATCGTCCTTTTGACCTGGGCTTTGATCACCACTCCAGACGTATGGTGGATTTCCAACTATGTAGGTCTCTTTCCCTTCGACATTAGGGCAAACTTTTTCCCAATCGAGCCGACACGCGTTGTCATGTACAACGTTGCCGCTGTCACGCAGAGGTAACGCAGGCGGTGCTGAGCCAAATTCGGCCTTGAACATTTCGTTCATCTGATATTCGGCAATCCAGAGCGATAGCTTAGCCGTTTCGGCAGCAAAGTCCGCTAACTCGATACCAAAGAACTGAGAGAGACGCACACCGGTCATAGGCAGCGACCATTGATGCGCAATTTCCCTTAGACGCTCGAAGATGCGTGATTCCAGCTTGCGAAGCTCACGATATGCAATGATCAGGAAATTGCCGGAACCGCAGGCTGGGTCAAAAACGCGAATGTTGTAGATACGTTTCAGGAGCTTTTGAAGTCTAGTTTCGCTGTCGCGAGCGGCTTCAAACTCTTCCTCCAAGGATAGCAGGAATAGGGGTTGCAATACCTTCATGATATTGGGCACAGACGTGTAGTGCATGCCCATATCACCGCGCATACCTGGCTCAACCACTGCCTGGATCATCGACCCAAAAATATCTGGGTTGATGTCGCGCCAACTCAACGAGCCGCACTCCTTCAGCAACCGCCGTGCCCGCTTGGAAAATATCGGGATTGGGGTCTGGTCCCTGAATAAACCACCATTTACGAATGGGAACCGCCGCGCATACTCCGGTAAGCTGCCGCGCCCATTATTCGGCGTGTTCATTGTGGTGAAGATGGTTTGCAGTATGGAGGAGGTGTCCGAGCCGTCCTCGCGGGACAACGTCATCAATGATGTTGTGAACAGACCCTTATCAAATATGGCAGTGTCTTCGGCAAAAAAGCAAAATAGCATCCGAGTCATGAACAGATTCAGTTCATGGGTATGATCGTATCCTATCCAATCCGGGTTAGCCTCCAAGATGGCATCATAAAGTTTGGCGAGGCGGGCCGTAGCCTTGATATCGGCAGGGTTTTCCGCCACACCTTCGTAACGCTCGATTCCCGCCAGAGGCAGAAAGAAATTGAACACTTCATTCAGCTTGTCAAAAGGGGTGTCGCAGGTTTGATCGGCCTTGATGTCCTGAGCGTAGACCTCACCACCGTCGGTAGCTATCAGGAATCGTGGCGCATGCTTCTTTGTGAGAGGGTCGGACGCTAGAGCGTCCACCGTGGCCGCTGCTTGCCCCTTTGCAGCGATGCGGAAGAATAGCTTTTTCTTCCACAGGAGATCACCATTTAAGAAGAGAAAGCCGCTCGTGCCTTGTCGCAGCTTTGAGATGGTTGATTTGGGAGCGTCGTAAATCTCCAAAAACCTATAGATGAAGCTGTCAGCATCGAAAGGTACTTCCACAAGATCGCGTAAAGAAGATTCAATTTCTGCAATATTCATCTTATAGCCTATTGGAACGCCATAGGGACGCTTTTTATGACTCAGCGACCATTCTATAGCGGTCTTTATTATTCAAAACGTCTTGCAATTCTGCACTTACGGCAAATCTCATCTCCGTTCACATACCCTACAGTTACCTTATCCTCATCCCATTGAACATGCCCCCACACTATCTCAAACGCGGTCTTAATTGCTGAATCAAGTGACCAAGTGTCGCATGAAAAACTACCATCGTTTATCTGAACTAACCATCCAGATAGAAAACTCGATTGTGGCGATTCCAATACATTCTCAAGAACTTGGAAATCTTCTTCAAAATCTTTGGGGGAGATATCTTCGTCTTCATATTCATCAAAAGTGATGGCACCATTATGCACAATGACTTCATCTAAGTCACTGATAGTGTCAATAAAAGTTTCAAGAGAAACCTCTTCTCTGTTAATCTCGCCAACCTTTAATGCAGTATGACTGGCTCCAAAGTGGGCAAGAAGTGCACTATGGCTTGCGCTAAGCTTGTTATTATTGAGCAATAATTCTTTTTGATTTTCTGCCCAAGATTGAATCGCAGCCAAAGAAATATCCGGAACAGCATCCTTCCGTGCCAAATCACTTTGTGGCTTAGACATAATTATTCCGGCGACTCCGGCTATAGTTCCGGCAAGAAGGCCTTTGACAACACCAATACCATATTTGGGATCAAAGTGTGAAAAAGGCCGAACCGTACAGCGACCGACAATGCTATCAGAATCATTACGTATTTCAGAAAGATGAGTCCAAAAACCGATTTGTTTCGCTGGAGTGCTTTCCAAATAACCGGGAGAGATTCTTCTCAGTAAATCAATTGGTGGGATGGAAAGCCAATCATTAGCTTGAACTGCCACTTGGCGTTTTTCACTACCAATTTTAACATAAAGATTCAGGTCGAGCGCTGGCGCAAGTCGCGCACAGGCCTGACTAAATGAAATTGGAGATACATCGTGTCGCCACTGCTTTTCCATTGTACAAAGAGCTTCGAGTTTCTCCTGACTGATCAACACGGATACCCGAGTACCGTGCTTTTTTAACCTTTCCTGTTCAACAGGCTCACGCAGAGTTGGCCGTTTGTTAGTGCCATCAGCGAAGTTTAGGAGCCATTGAGAAGATTCACCGTCTTTCTGTTCGGAGCGCCTGGTAATAACCCGAACCTGCTCGCCGAGCATAAAAACAGAGAAGAAGCCGATCCCAAACTGTCCTATGGATTCAAAACCGGATGACGGTAAACCGCTCCATTCGCCGCGCAAGTCAGCGCTACGCCACAATGAGCGGCCAAAGTTGAGGAGAACCTCCGTCAGAACATAGCGGCTCATGCCGATACCTGTATCAGTTATATGCAACCAATAACCACCGGAAGCGTCCTCAAGAGCGACCTCAATTTCCCCCTCGCTAGAATTAAGACCGTCCATTGAACGGCAGGCATGCACGGCATCCACGCCATTCTGTAATAACTCCCTGAGAGCTGCAGAAGGATCTTTCCCGTAAAGTTTTGCACCGCCAAACCGTTCAACAAGTGTCTTGACGTCGGTGATCTTAATGTTTGTATTCACTGGGTTCCAACCATTGGTCGGAACTTGTTTGGAAAATGCTTCCGGTGAGTGAGTGTCAGCTACGGAACGAGCCGCGAGACGTTGGGGGCGGTGGTTATCCCTTAACAACAGGTCAGCAGCGACTAACTCTTTATTGGCAAGGCAAGCGGAATCATAGGCGAGCCACCATGCGGAAAGTTCATTTTCTGGAAAAGGGCTGCCCGAAATAACCAATTCGTTTCTATCATGAATACATGCGGGTTGATTCAATCGTGCCTGGAACTGCCAATGTTCCTTGGAGACGCCTTGAAGTTGGGTCATTATCATCAAGAAGCGAGGCGCTCTATTCGCATCAATATGCGCTGCATCGGCTGTCCGAAGCAGCACTGCAACCTTGAGCATGTCAACCACCCAGTTCGCGGGTGCAAGATAGGGTGGAGTTGTCGGCTTCTTGTCTGCGATGTTTTCCAGCTCATGGGGGTGCCACCAATGGCTTTCAGCGATCTCACCAATAATGTGACCATATGCTTCACGCAACTCATCATGCGGCAACAGATGCATTTTTGCGCCATCATCACCAGATGGCCATTGGGCATATGGAAGATTTCTGGCTTGTTTGGGGTGGAGTAATCTCAATGTATCGAACAATACAATTTGGAATGGCTCCGTTCCTTCTGTGAGCGTATCCAAAGCAAAACCGTAATGCGCTAATGAATCTTGCCATTCAATTGTTTGCTGCAATTCCTTTAGACCATCGGGGAAAGCGGCCCGACAATGTGCGGCATCGTGTAGGAGAAATGCGCCCCCGAGTACAAATACTTCTGCCGGATTTAGGTCAAAATCAGGCCCCGCTATTTCTGAGGCCACATACCATAATGAATCGACATGAGTAATGTCGTGACGAGTCAGTGATGGGAGTTCTTTATGAATTTGCTGAAGCAGGATTTCAACGCGGCTGCGGAAATCTTGATAGGCTGTTTTTAGCCTGGAGCGTGGTTCATCCAACCCGTCATCTTTGTTGTCAAAGGCGTTCTTCCAGAGAGATGTCTGCTCGTAATGTCCCATGAAACTGTTACACCACCCTGACCGTTTCTCGTACAGACACTTCAATCATACTTTGAATCTCATCATACAGCGGCACACCAACATTTTCCTTAACTTCCAAGGAAACCGCCAGACCATATGGCACGTCCACATTCAATGGCCCTGCGTCCTCACGGCATTGGACGGGAATCACCAAATATTGACCCTCTTGAAACGCCCGAACCTCTGCCCCTTCGATGATCTCATGCTGCAACGTCCCATTCCTAACCTGCTGCCATTGCGCTTCAACCCTGCTGCCGCCAACATCGTTCGCCGGTTCAGTTGCCTCAAAAGCCAGCGCTGCTTTCCGGTATTTGCGGTTATCAACACTGATAGGTGACAGCCATGCCAGCGTGATGGTCAAGCGTCGCCAGCAGTCCAAACCACTCAAGCTCGGCGGTAACGGCAACCGATATTCGTGTCGCTGATCCTTGGCAATAACGCCAAAGCCTATGGCCGTCGCCCTTGTGGCAGTACACTCTATCGCTTTTGCAAAATCAGGACGGCCATAGCCCAGACAACGAGCAATCCCTTTTTTTACCTCTGTTGTGTGCATACCCTCAAGGACTGCGTTCTCGATAAGTTCTGCCGCCCCGCCCCACGAAGCACCATGCACGAGCAATGATTTAATCAGAGCTGCCATGGAGTTTTCATAATTTTCGACATTATGCTCTTCTAAAACCTTCAGCACTGCGTCATGGATGAATGAAGCGCCGCGTACGGCAAGGGCGTTCGCGTTACTGGTGCCGCACGTATAGGTAGTGCGGGTTCTGTCCCCCGCCAGTACCGGTACAGCGGCGACTTTTTGCCCGGATCGTGAAGCAATATTGCCGGGGGGCAGTTCATATTCGCCATTACCAACATGGGTAAAGAATTGGCGGCCACCAGGAACAACGATATCCGGCTTTACGGAAGAGCGGAAACCATGCCCGAGCGGTGACAACGGGGAAGGAAGATCTGTGGATGGTAGGATATCAAGACACCTTTCAAGGATCACCGGAGTTGAAGCATCATCATGCAAAGCACCAACCGTCAAGGAATTGATCGATTCAGAAGGAGCAAGCAACCTACGATTTAGCCGCGAGCCATACCATGATCGTAAGACCAAGGAAATCTTCTCATCACCGCTCAGCGCGGAAAATTCTGCGGGCTCAATCCCAAGCAGAACTGGCTCCTTGATGTTTCCGGCGCTGACACAAAACAGCACTTTGTACTTGAAGGAAAGCCAGTCCAGCAATCTGGCTGTGGGGCCAGGGAATTGATGAAACATCCGGTCCGGATCGGCAACGGAGAGGTTGATGATCTTGACTGTTGGCGCGGAAGCCGGTTCACCGGCAACCTCGACAAACATCTTGCGCACGGCCCTTTCAACCAAATCTTCAAAAAAAACATCCTTTGGAATCCGCTCCGGACGCCTCTCTAACGGCGAATCAGAATCGGGTCTCAATATCGGCCGCACATACACCTTTTGAGTGATCGGGGGCTCGCCTGCATCCAACTCGCCGTGGCAGATAAGAGACACCATAGCGGTGCCGTGATTCATTTCCCGAGGGGGATAATCGGCGGCAAAATTATCCGGATCGTCAATAATGACAAAACCATCGAGGAGGTTGTGCCGGGAAAACGGCAGGCCATCCAGAACCGCCACAACCGGGGGTTGTTCTGGCTCAGGCACGGGCAGCATATCCTCCGTTACGCCGTCCGTAAAGGCATCAACCGCACACTGGGGAGACGGACGAAAGAACAGGATTCCACCATCCTGGAAGAGGGCGCTGTAATCCTCACCCAAAACCCGCTCAATATTTGCAACAGGAAGTTCAATCTTGATGGCATGAAAATGGATCTCTTTCATATCGCACGAAGCAATAACAGTTCCGCCTTCACTGACAACCAGTGCCTCAACGTGCCGCTGACGCTCTCGTCTGCTAGCCTCATCATCAACGTATGAAAGCTCTATTTCAAAGGCGACCAATGAAGCAGTGCCCCGTTTCAGCACAACCTCTTTTTGCCAATAATCGAGTATGCCGGTCTCTGTTACCCTGTCTTTCGCATTCCAAAAACGCATAGTGCGTAAATGGGAGAAAATCTCCCCCCACGCCCCTGCGCCATAACGTAGCCGCCCACCTTGTTCCCAAGTGTCGAACATTATTTTAATCTCTTGCAATGCCTGACGGTTACTGAGGCTTAGATACATCCTGCCCGGTAGAGGAGAGGATTTTTCCTCGTTGATGGCTGCCACGATTTGTTCAGACTGTTCACAATAATCTTCCGGGATTGCGGCATGTATCTGATCATCGGAAACACCCTCTTGCAGAATACCATCCTCGTCAAGGACACCACTTGCCCTAAGAGCAGAGGTAATTTCCCTTGAATCCTTGACGTCCAAAGCAAAAACCCGATCCTTGAAAAAACGTGACCCGATTTTGGGACGTTCAAAGAATCGGGCATCAGCCTCGACTTCATCTTGATCTATCTCAGCCAGCCATTTAAGCCCTGGCACCGAAGCAACCGCTGTGCGGAAATTTTCCGGGCGGCCAATTGTTTCCAGAACCAGTATGTTTTCTGCGCTGGTTCCTGCCGGAGCATCGGTAACAAAAGCCTCAAGCATATTTACAAACTGTGGCCCAAGGCGTTGCCCTTGATCCTGTCTTCCAGGCAGTCTCAAATTATTTTTGATCATCCTGCGAGTCACTTCACGGGGCATCGGAGCAGAACGCGGTAACAGAAGCAGGGGTTTATCCGGCATCATTTGCCTCCCGCTTTACCGGCACAAATCTGCGTTCCAGATTCTGTAACCGGCTCTTGATGATATCCTTCGGGTTGTCCTGCGTATGATTCAGGATGCAACGGCGCAGAACGTCAAGGCAAAACTCCTCAATCTCGGAGAAGCTGATGCCGACTAGTTTGTCGGCCAAAGAAGGGTAGGCATTTTTGAAGCTGAAACCGGTTCGCTCTTCAAAGTTTTTGATAAACCGGATGCGCTGTTCCTTGGTGGGAGGAGGCAGTTGAACCTTGACCTGAAAACGACGCCAAACAGCACGGTCAAGCAATTCGGGATGATTGCTAGCTGTGATAACGACTGTGTGGGAAGGAAGACGATCAATCTGCAACAAAAGAGAGCTGACTACCCGTTTAATCTCTCCGGTTTCACGGGTGTCTCCGCGCTCCTTACCCAGGGTTTCGAATTCATCAAGAAAAATGACGCACTTTCTTGAACGAGCAGTCTCGAACACCTTTTGCAAACGGGAAGCGGTCTCACCAAGATAACTGCCGATTATGTTCTCGTAACGCACCACAATCAACGGATACATAAGTTCGGATGCGATTGCCTCGGCCAAGGTTGTCTTGCCGTTGCCAGGAGGCCCGGCAAAAAGAATACGGTGTCGCGGGTCCAGGCCGTATGAGGAGAGCAAGTCAGCACGGTGATGCTCCTCAACCAATTCCCGGCAGATATCCAGGATGTCTTGATTGAGAACAAGATCACTCAAGCGTTTTTCGGGAACAACTTCATACACCAGATCTCTGGTGCCGTTTTGTATGAATGGGGTGGACTTATTGGCCTGATTTCCTTGAATGCCAAGTAATTCAATCAGACGGTCTGAAAGGATACGATGATTTTTCCCGCGTTCGTCCGCAGCCAGCGCTTCGATGGACTTCCGTAAGGTAAGGTTGTCGCTGCTGAGGGCTGATTTTACGATGCTTAATAATATATCGGCCCTGGCCATTAGGAACTCCAAAAATCAGGGAATATTACGAAAACCAAGAGAGATTAGAATCGCTTTTATATAGCACGATTAGGCAGGGTAACAAAAGGGATATTGTATGAAGGTGAAAACGATTCAGTGCCGGTTTACTGCTATGTATTCCACCTTATTGGCCTTAGGTCGTCGATTCATCTGTCATGTTCCGCTCAATCTAAATTCGATTTGTTCGCACAATCGGCTCACACCTTTGCGTCATTATTGCATCAAAAACAACAGAATTAAATTGGTGGAGTTGCCCTTCGACCGTTCTGGCGATCTGCGACCCAAACCTATCGTCTCGGCCAACCAAGCCGATCCACACACATAAGCGATGCATCAAAGGCACGGAACGTATCAAGCGGTTCTGCTCCTGTGTCTCAGTCCGCCTGAAACGTTCCGCTTAACATCGACATCGGCGTAAACGTATTGCTCCACATGTTCCACAACACGCCTACGCTGTCCCCCTTCATCATCTCCACATTTTCGCCGCTACCGCTATCGCCCACGCTACAGTCAGACGCTGACGGCGTCACAGAAACCACCAAACGGCATCTTGCTTCTGCCTTCCCGCTTACACTCCGCTCTTCACCATGTCCCGCCAATCTGCAAGCAGACCGCTGACGCTTTGTCATGCCATGTGACCGCTGCATTCCAGCTCCAGGCAACGCTGCGCCTGAATTCACCGGTTTAGTTTTGTCGTGTGCCGTGCGCCCTCTATCCATTGCGTTCTTCACCCCGGACAGGTTGAGGGGTGAAGGAACTCAATGGACATAAGGAGGACGCACAAAATGACCGCACACAACAAAACAGAAACAGAGAAACCGGGAGCCGAGAGGGTTCAGAAATCTAATGGTCATAAGGTGACCAGCAATCAGTCAGACACCAAAAAGAGTGTTGCTGACTTTGTAACCGATGCCATCATTGAAAAGCTGGAAGCTGGTTGCATACCATGGCGGAAACCGTGGAATGGCAGCGCCAACGCACCGCGCAACCTGATCACTAAAAAGCCCTATCGTGGAATCAATGCCTTTATCCTTGGTTGCAGCAGTTTTGCTTCTCCGTGGTTTGCAACGTTCAAACAGATTCAGGAAAAGGGCGGCAACGTAAAGAAGGGAGTCAAGAGCATTCCCGTTGTGTTTTGGAGTATCAAGGAAGTTGAAGACAGGGAAACCGGCGACGACAAAAACATTCCTATTCTGAGGTATTACAGGGTGTTTTCACTGGATGATGTCGAAGGGATTGAACCACCTGCAATGGAAGAGAATACCCGCGAATTCAACACCATTGAAGAGGCCGAACTCATCGTTGCCAACATGCCACAACGCCCGGAGATCAAGACCGGTCAGGCAAAAGCTTATTACTCACCCTCACTTGATTATGTGAATATGCCTAGGAATGAATTTTTCCACTCTGACGAAGAATACTATTCAACGCTCTTTCACGAACTGACCCACAGCACCGGCCACAGCTCCAGACTGAACAGATCGACTGTCACTAAATCAGCTCATTTCGGCAGTGGTGAATATAGCAAAGAAGAATTGATTGCAGAAATGGGGGCAAGCTTTCTAAATGCAGAGGCCGGGATCGTAACGGCAACTCTGGACAACAGCGCAGCGTATATTCAAGGATGGATTTCTGTGTTGAAAAGCAAGGACAGCAGAGGGCTGGTTATTCAGGCAGCGGCAGCGGCTCAGAAAGCGGCTGATTTTATCCTGAATTGTAGCGAATACAAAACAACGTAACTTGGAACACAATCCGGGAGGGGCGACTCTCCCGGACCTTTTCTCCAAACATCGCGGCCCTACCGCGCCGGTTGATGTAAACATCTATTAAATGCTTTTACTTTGTGGTAGAGGATTATTTTTGGGTCTTTTCACCGCTTATCGGCGTCTCAGCATGTTTAATATAATCTTCTGCTTGTTCTTTATTAGTAAAGAACTTGAATATTTTTGCAGTGCCATCTTTTCTAAAGTTCAACCCTACAAATAGGCGCTGTTCACTTTTGTCGTTAACCCAAACACAACCAAGCTGCGTCCATAACAAATCGCCTGTCGGAACATACTCAATAAGCCAATCCGGCATTTCTTTATGATTAACCCATGCAGATTTATACTCATCAATATTATCATAATTCAATCTGGTATGTATAAATTGATTAGTTAATACCTCATCCCTGTGGCCAAACTGTGCAACAGTTTTCAAAAGATTTTCTGAATACGATGCCTTAATAAAATTGCACGCTACTGGCTGTTCGCCAACGGGTTTCTGAAAAGGTGGGGATGGATCAAATTTGGTAAAATTACTGACAGCGCAGCCTGACAAACACGCAGCTATTGCCGATGTAACTATCATTATTGCTCTTTTTTCCACAAGCTGACTCCTTGTTTGGTGCTACTAGTTGCTGCCAAAATCCACTTAATCATTTAAAGGAGGACACTGGAAAAATCCAGAAGTTTCTGTTTGCCAAGTGGCCCCATGAATGGCCCCATGACGCAAACAAGAGGTTGGGCCAAATAGCCTAACCTCTTGTTTTTATTTGGAGCGGGAAACGGGATTCGAACCCGCGACCTTCAGCTTGGGAAGCTGACCGAGCATCTTTTCTATATGTTCCTGTTTGTTCCTACCTGATCTAACTATCATTGTAATTCCCTTGACTTATATGCGGTTGGCCTATATTTTATGTTTCTGTCAGTTCCCGGATGTTTCCGTGTTTGCCGTATGCAAAAGTGTCCCAGAGGTGTCCCATGCCGAAACTTTTTACCGAGAGAGAAATCAAATCGCTGAAACCTCGCGAGAAGGAATTCATCCTATCCGAAGGACATGGTTTTGTCATTCGTGTTTTGCCGACCGGGGCGAAGATTTGGATGTATAAATACAAGCGAGACGGCAAAACATATAAAATCACGCTGGGTAATTACCCGGAGACATCTTTGGCCGAGGCCCGTGATAAATTTGCCGAAGCCCGCCTCATGGTCCGACAGGGATTGGACCCGAAAGCGCCGCCGCCTGCACCTGAACCGCAGCCAGAAGCAACAACCGTACAGGCTCTGGCTGATCTCTGGCTTAATTGGTCCAAGGAGAACCATTCGCCAAAATGGGCGAACACCCTCAAACTAGCTCTCGAAAAGGACATTCTCCCCACCTACGGCCAGAAACTGGCTGCTGACATCCGGCGGCGAGATGCCATCGAAATCCTCAAAGCCAAAGCCAGCGACACTCCAGGTCAGGCACGTAACCTACACAAGGCTCTTCGCGGCATATGGCAGCATGGGGTCGAACTTGAATACCTTGAATATAATCCGTTTGCGGAAATACGAGCCGTTAAGATGGTGCCCGCCCTGAGACAGATGAACCGGGACCGTTTCCTCGACAATGATGAAATCAAAGCTGTCTGGAATGGGATAGACGCTGGGGGCGGAACGGAGAGCACCAAAAGGGCTTTGAAAATGATATTGTTGACAGGCCAGCGGCCGGGTGAGATAGCTGGCATACACCGCCGCGAGATTCAGGTTGGGATAGGCAAACAATGGTGCCTTAAGTGCCGTAGATGCGGGTGGTTGACGATCCCCGCCGAGCGCATGAAGCAGAAAAAGCCGCACAGGGTATTTCTGTCGCAGTTGGCCATGTCCTTGATTGATCCACAGGCCGACTTTGCTTTCCCAGGCAAAGCTAAAGCCCCGATTTCAGAAAATGCGCTCGCATACCATGTTAGGCGCAAGGTGGTGAGCACGGGCAAGGCAAAGTATTACGGCCTGCCGCGCTGGACACCGCATGATTTGAGGCGGACTGCGGCGACGAAAATCCCGGAATGCACCGGCGCTGAACCGAAACTGGTAGAAATTGTGCTTGGTCATGCTTTAGGGGGAGTGGCAGGCAAATATAACCTCTATCAGTATGATCCGCAGAAAGAGCAGTTGTTGACGGCCTGGGGAGAATACCTGTCAGAGTTGGTCCAAAAACCCGAAGCCTGATAAATCTTGATTTATACTTTTGAAAGGTATAAGTTATGACATGGATCGTGAAGCTGTCCCGCAACGCTGAAAAGCAGAAAATCAAGCTGTCAAAGCCATTGCGGCAAATACTCTATGCCCTGGTTGGGGACATTGAGGCAGGCGGCCCGGTCCGTGGCGACTGGCCGAATTACGGGAAGCTATCAGACGGTAGGCACCATTGCCACCTGAAAAAAGGCAATCCTACCTACGTCGCCGTTTGGGAAGTGAGAGACAAGAAAATCAGGCTGGTGGAGGTGCAATATGTTGGAACACACGAGAAAGCCCCGTACTGAATCGGCACGTTTCGTGGGGCCTGCCAAGAAGTTGCAAGAGCTTCGTGCTTTTGCCGCCCGAATTGGCGTGCAGGAATCAGATGATAGTATTCCTTGGCGTGAAGCCTTCCCGGAGTTTCAGGGGAATGAGGCGGGGACGACCCTTTCCGGCTATCGCCACCGAGAGGGCATGACCCAGATGCAGCTTGCCGAAGCAGCGGGGATTCCTCAACGCCATATCAGCGAAATGGAAAACGGCAAGCGCATCATCGGCGTTGTCAATGCCAGACGCCTTGCAGCTGTGCTGCATTGCGACCATAGACGGTTGCTGTAGGCGTACCACTTCTTAATTTTCTCGCCTGAACAAAAGTTACTCGTAGCAATATATTCTGATGAGGTTTTCCAGGGACACACTGTCCGGCAAGAACAGCCAGTGTGTTGTAATAGAATGATCGACCTCTATCCGGCGGTGCATCCGCGCTTCGCGCTGGAGAACTAAAGGCACATCGCAGAAGCTGCGGGGAATTGAACCCGGAGAGATCCAACAACGACGCTTTCTAGGGAACCGCTGTCTTTGGCTAAAATTGCAATGTGAGGGGCAGACAGGGCTATCAGGAATGTTTCCCCTCCTCCATTTTTCGATAGCTGATATGAAAGTCTCCTGTATTGTATTGACGTTAGAAACCAGATAAGTAATTGTAAAGCTCGAATGGAAATTGCATTGGAGAATGTATTTCCAAGGACCCGTGTTACTGAAACGGGGATGGAATATTGGAAATGAGATGGATGTCATGGAAGAAAAATCAGGCAAGATGATTGGAATTTATTTAACAAAACAAGGGCAGAACAGTTTGCAAAAGAGCCAAATGATTGCCTTGCTACAGTTGCTAAGAATTACAAACGCCCTACGATTTCATATGTCCCTATTGCTTCACACAATTGATGAGAAGAACAAAATTTATCGCTTACGATCACAGCTTGAAATATATTCAATTATGGGAAGTTCATATTTTGAAGCAGTGAAGGAATTTTACAAAAATCTTTACAAAACGCTGGAACCACTTTCTGATGACAACGATCTGAAAGACTTAGTAAATCAGTATGATACAAAAATAAAGAACTTCAGGGCCGGCAAAGCGCCCAATGAAGTGCTCAAGATAATCGATTACATTAGAAATGTCTTTAGCTTCCATATGGACCCCAAGCTTTTCAAAGATTGCATCATTGAAGATTCAGCAAAGGAGGACATGCTAATAGGAATCGCAAGATCAGAAAAACTCATTGATCAGTGCCACCTGAAGGCTTATGACGCGCTTATTTTTCAAGTCGCTAGAATGGCTGAAAGCCTCCAAGATAAAAGTAAAATCATCGAATGGTTATTTGAAGCCATTTTTCAAGAGACTAATTATTTTTGCGACTTAATGGAGAATTTCTGCGCGTCTATCGTTAAGAAATATGGTAGCAAGATGCTCGTAACTGCATCAGAGCTTGAAAGCTCATAACCTCGGGAAGCTACGGTGAAGCCCGCTGGCCCCGTACCTAGGGGGATAGATTCATGTCTACACGAGATGATTTTAAGAAACCTGTGAGAGAACTCTTAGCGCGACGTGTTGGATATCGATGCTCGAATCCTAATTGTCGCGTACTTACAGCAGGACCTGGCGATAGTAACGACGGTACAGTGGACGTAGGTGTGGCGGCGCACATCACCGCAGCTGCAAAAGGTGGTAAGAGATTTAATCCTCACCTTGCGAATGAGGAGCGTAGTTCCGCTGAAAACGGTATCTGGCTCTGCCAGATACACGCAAAACTGGTGGACGATGCACCGGAGCGTTTCACAGTAGAGCTACTCAACGAGTGGAAGCGACTTTCGGAGCAAGCGGCCCGCCTTGAAATTGAAAAACTCGACAAAGGACTTCCAGCACGACAAGCGGCTGATATTGAGGCTCTTAAAGTCTACGCGGGAGCTTTTGACCGCAGCGCGTTCAAGGATCATTTCCACGTTGAGATGAGCATGTCGGCGTTTGACCAAGCAATTCGGGATACGGTCATTGCTCTGTCTACGGGCACACTTCGCGACCGCGATGGAAAAGTGCTCAGTCAATCTATTGGAAGATCCGCTCTTGAGAATCGGTCGTGGCGTGAGAAGATCGGCGCAGTCATTGACCTTCTCAATACTATTGTGCGTAGGTTCGAGATAGCAGCGGCTTCCGGGGCAATTGAAATCCACGGCAGAGGGCGTGAATTGGAAACCTACTGCATCAATGATCATGAACTGGGAAATTGGATGGATGCCACTCGGTCAGAAGCATTGAAACTGTTTGCGGAAGTGTTAGCCGAGGCTGGACTAGACCCTTTACCGTTTGCTTCATTTCGACATTTTCCTAAATGGTAGCGGCCAACAAGCGGTAGCATACGTCTTCGCTACGCTCCTCCGGTGTGCCTTGTGACGTTAGCTGAAAAGGAAGTGTTATGCTCAAAGAGAATGTGCTTTTAGTCCTTGTGTATGGCCGCATTAACTGGATCGTCACCAGACAGGATGAATTCAGGATACAAATCATGGCGGCACCGGGATGGTCGATACTGCACCCACTCTTTTTCCCCATTCAGCAATTACGTCTCGATAGTGACAGTTTCATGCTTTCGGTAGGAATGTTGGGATTTGTGGCGCCCCCAGGCGACCCAGACCTCAACGTGGTTCAGCGATTCCTTCGCAACCTCCGGTATGCGTCCCGTCAACCGGAGTTACCAATAGAGGTCGCTGGCTACAAGATTAATATGGACGAGATACCTTCTGAACCAGTTTTTTCTGAAGTTCAGCAACCCCTCTGTCATGTGCAGAAATATTTACTGCAAACAGCAGTACGAGATGCCGATATTCGGGCCGCAGCGGCGTACCCGATTGATTTTGAACCACCGGTCTACGAGGAAATCTATCTAGAAGCTGTTAGGGCTGCACGCGAGGATGACCACCGAAAGGCGGTCCTCTATTCGGCAATCGCTATCGAATCATGTGCGCAATTGATTATTCAGAATGCATACGATTTTGCTTCACAATCCACTCAACCGTCTATTGCTATGAGATTCGTCAACTTTAATACGACTCAAGGCCAAGCCATTAAAGATCCGGTGTACCGCTTTATGGTTGATCGAGCTAAGTTTAGTACTTGGCTGCACGAATTACCATTGTACATTCTTACACGGTCTATGCTGATTGATGATCAAGCGCTTTATGATCAGGCATTATCCCTTTCCAAAATTCGCAATAAACTCGCGCATTCTGGCCAAGTGCCAAAAGAAGATGATATCATCCCGTTGGACACATTTGGTTCGTACGAAGCTGTAGGGATTGCAGCAAGATGTCTTACCTGGTTCGGAGTGCCTGGAGAATTCCCCAATCCTCAGGTTAAATTTGAGCCAATTGCGGAGACTGCCGGGTAAGCAAGGCTAGCTAACCAGGAAGATTCACCTGACCGATAAAGCCGTCAGGTGATCTCCCAGCCGTTGGCATAGGAGAAGCCATGAATAGTGACGAAAAGTTCAATAATAGTACAAAGCGAAGAAAGGGAATAAAAATAGTCGGCATGATGCGCCGTTTCATCGAGGATGGCTTTGATGAAATTGAGGATTATCACCAATTCATGAAGGAGGCGATTAAGCGGGAGCAGGAGTCAACTTCACGCCGTCTAGAAGAGGGAGCAAGCAAGCTAGAGACAGAGGAGCGCGAAGAGTATTACGAATTTTTCGCGGAAGACTATCAAAAAATTGGCGGAGTCTTTGAAAAACTCGCTCTGGATTCATTCATTGTGATGTTGTATTCACGTTTAGAGACCGGAATGGGCACGCTCTGCAATGCTATCCGCCGGGATAAACAAACGCAAGAAGGGGTAAAAATTAATTTACGCTACAGTGATCTCCGAGGGAATGGATATCTAGATCAAGCTCGGGTTTACATGGAGAAAGTATTAGGGGTTGACTTAGATCTTGGCAACAACCGTGAATGGCAAGAAATCATAGCCCTTAGGACTCTTAGGAACGCCATAGTACATGAAAATGGTTGGCTACAAACGAAGGACGCGACATTAAAAAAGCTCATCAAGAGAGGCCTTGTTGAGATTAAACAGCCTGAGGAAGAAATCAATGGGCAGATTTCAGGCCGAGTTAAGGTTAAATATGAATACCTCGATCACATTCTCCCGCATCTTCGAAAATTCTTCAAAGACATCAAGGTCTGACAAAATGCCTGTATTGCAAAGTGTTTTTCAAAGCGTTGCGATGGATTAAAGATTTTTTTGACAGACCTCGAAGCATTTGGTGAAAATGAGTAGGCTGTTCGCCGACGAAGCTTTCATTAGATTCTAATTTGCTGTCGCTTCCTCCAAGGCTACCGCAACGACAGATAGGCATGCCCACTTATCATTTTCAACCGCCTCAGGACAGTAAATAATTTCCCGAACAAGCCAATTCTTTTTCGCATCAATGCGCAGAGCTGAAACCATATAGCCCTTCTGCTGCACGATATCGGTCTTTGTTTTTATCGCTTCCTCTCCACTATTTGTGTACTTGAACGCACCAGTAGCACCAGACACAAATGCGCCGGAGTTCGTGTCATAGGCGTTGGTCTTACTTATGGCAGACATTGCTGCCAACATCAAGTGCCCCATAAATTCGGTGCTAAAGCCGGCAAAAGATGTCTGTGTCTCTTGTTTTGGTTCCACAAAAAGCGCTACTGCAGCGCCGTTTTTCAACAGGATATTTTCCTTACGCTCCTCCTGTATAAGCTGGAACCGTTTAGAAAAGTAACTCATGCCGGTAAAACCAAATTTTTTGTTCATCTCCTCAGGGGTCGGAAATTGAACATCATTTACACATAGCACTCTGCCGCCCGGGGTCTTTGGGCAAGCTGTAGAATATACTCCCAGCACTGGCTTGTCGCCAACCATCTTCTCGTATGGACGTACGACCGCAATTGTACTGTTCGTCGGAAGGGAAGGAAGTGAAGCACACCCCTGAATGGTTGTCATTAATGATATCAGAATCAGTACTACCAACAAATTTCCGCGCATTCTCATAGTAGGCTCCTTTTATTATTGGGCGTTTGCTTCAACAGGCTTCATTTGACCACTTCGTCAAGTTTCCGAGTTTTTATATAGTGTCTTACCGCTGTCGTTGACATGCCAACCATCCGGGAGATCGCAGCGTTGCCAACTTTGAATTTGAGCATTTCCTCAATTTTCTCCCTGTGAACATCCAACTTGCTTGTGCTTATACCCCGTGGTTTCCCCAAGGACTTGCCGGCCGCCTTCCGAGCCGCCAGGGCTGTTTTTGTCCGCTGGCTGATCAAATCTCTCTCCAACTCAGCCATGAGTGAGAACACCGTCACCATGATCTTCGATTGCTGATCCATCTCACCGTTGCCAGCCTTGATGCTGATATTCTGTTTCAATGCTTCAATGCCGACACCCCTTTTGACCAGGTCATTGACCAAAGTTATCACTTGGCCAGTGCTTCGGCCTAGGCGAGACAATTCAGCCACCACTATAGTGTCACCTTTATCGAGTGAACGCACCTTGTCAATCTGGCGCTCTGTTTCGGTTCGACGGCTAGAGAGTTCACATTCAATCCATTCAGTAATGAATACCTTCTTGGCCGATGCCCAGACGAGGATCTCATGACGCTGGTTGTCAACGTCCTGTTTTGAAGTTGATACACGGATATATCCTATTATTCTGGCCACAACTCACTCCCTGTTTTCCACTTCCACATATTGTTTGGGACCGCCATCTCAACCCTTTCATTTTCGATAATGCTGACAAGATTAAGCGTGCCGGCAGGAGTTATGTGAGCAAATTCGGCACCAATGGAAACCATCTTCGGTCGCCCTCCCTGTCGAAGCCGAACAGAGGACGCAATGTCACCGAGGACATCCAATAAGATCGTTGTGATTTGAGGATTGATTGAAACCCTATCAATGATGTTCTTCTGGTTGTGAGATATTTGTCTAAGAAATGTATTTTGTGCCAAGTGGCCTCCTTCATAGCTCGCAAATTGACGCCTATCTAAAATAACCTAACTAAACATATAAAATAGCCTATTAATGTCTATAATACATATATTATATTAGGCTGTAAACAATTATGTTTATGAACGTTATTTTAGTTATAATACCCGATTTGTACTGTTGCGGTCTGACAGTACCGTCCGATCTCTTTCCAAATCGATACCGTTACAAACCCAATCAGCTTGTATCCGGGTGAGCATCATTTGTCTTCAAATTCAGCTAAATCCGGCGTAATATACCTCAACACTTCATATTTGAGGCCGTCATGATCGGACAATGCAAACTCTGCTTGAACCCCACCACCGAACTACAGAAAAGCCATTACTTGTCTGCTGGCATCTATCGTATCCTCCGCGACGACACAGATAAAAACCCCAACCCGTGGGAAATTACAGCAAATGGCATGTGTCAGACTTCTAATCAGAAAAAGGCATATCTACTGTGCTCGGACTGCGAAAACCTTTTCAATAAAAATGGAGAAAACTGGGTATTAAGGAACTGCTTAAAGAAAGACGGGAAGTTTCCCATGGCATCCATTCTGGCTTCTCGGACTCCAGATGTATCTGAGCCAGGCCAGGAAACCAGGGTATATTTTGCGGCGAATATCCCTGACATAAACATTTCAGCGTTGAGTTATTTTGCGGCAAGCATTTTCTGGCGAGGATCCATTTTCCCTTGGAATAGCGATGGTGCAACGCCTATAAATCTTGGACCATTCCAGGAAGGATTTCGGCGATACCTCTGTGGCCTGGATTGTTTCCCTCAGGATTGCTCTTTATGGTTTACGGTTCGTGAAGGGAAAAAGATTGATAAGTTTACAGCAACGCCATTTGGCGAGCGGAAAGGCTCTTATCATGAGTACAAATTTGCAATGCCAGGTTTTGCTTTTGTTTTGATGGTAAGTAAAAACATTCCGGCAGTATTTCGCAGGACGTGTTTTGTCCATGCTGCTGGAAATCCTATAATTATGACACTTTTCCTCGAAGAGATGCTGGAGGACATAGCGCGGAAAAAAATGGCTCCGTTTTTTTTGTGATGTAGAAAAAAGATGTCGGGAGGTCCTAGTGAGCCCTCACACTGCCAAACAAAAAAGGGGAAACGAATGAGAGTGCATTATCTGTTTAATTCAAATGGCGATTGGATTGCATTCAAAATCGATAAGAACGTGTTTAACACACGCGGGACATGGATCGGGTGGCTTCCCTGGGGCGATACCGATGTTGTGACAACTGAAGGGAAATATCTGGGAAGCATATGTAATGGTAACAGGTTTTATCATTTTCGTTACAAGCCCTATAGAGGCTACCCAGGTTACCCTGGATATCCAGGCTATCCCGGTTATCCAGGCTACCCAGGTTTTGCAGGTTATTCACCGCGCCCTTCTGGCACCGAAGATGTTGAAATCAATCAACATAAATAGATGCTGATCGCAATGTAGAGAGAAGAGCAGTCGAGGTAATATATGGTAAAGAAAATTTGGAGTGATCCAGTTTGGAGCAAAGTTATTGCCGCGGGAATTCTCGCAGTTGTCGCCACCGTGGGAACATACTTTCTTGATTGGTGGCCCAGTGTTGGTGCTGCAGTTAAAAAATGTTACCTGTTTCTTCTTCTCACAAGCAAAGTCCAAAACTGGCTTTTGGCGTTAATCTGTTTACTCTGTTTACCAACGTTGATTCTCATTGGAGCATTGATCTGGAATGCTGTACGGAGCCAAGGGACAAGCAAAGGATTAGGTTGGAGAACATATACAAGCGATCTATATTTTGGTTTACGCTGGCGCTGGAAGTATTTCGACAACGGCAACATTTATGATGTTTATACCTTTTGTCCACACTGTGATTTTCAAGTCTTCCCGCATAATACTAGTTTATACGGAGTTATCAGGATAGGATTTAATTGCGATAGCTGTGGTCGGATGCTTGGAGAAATGAACGAGTCTTGGAACTCTTTGGAGAATAAGGTGAAGCGTTTTATTCAACAAAAACTGCGAAATGGTGCATGGACACAGCAAAACGTGGCATAACACGACACTAGAGCCGTCTCGCGGACGCTCACGGCTCAGCTATGAGACCCCTTTGCAATTAAGCAACGTCTGCAAAACAAACATATACTCCTCACGCGTAGTAGTCCGGAGGGTTAATTAATCCCGACAAGGCAGGGAGGTCTGTATGGCTAGGAGGAAATATGTCCAAAATAACTTTATTAGATAACCCGATCAGCACCACTAACTCAGACACCGAAGTCATTATGGTGCTCTTTGCCACTGTCTGGGAGCAACTTATGCACTTGTCTCCTAACCACCCGAATGCAGCGGCCGAGATAAGGATATCCTTTCGCCACGACGTACCTCGTGTTCTCTCCGGAGGGAATAGCACCGATGGCTTCGACGTACACCTTGCAGCGAAAATGAGGCGATGGGACCAGTACCTGTACCAGTTTAACCACGAGGCGTGCCATATCTTTGCCCAGTTTCTCCCCAACGAAGGACACTGCAACCAATGGTTCGAGGAGAGTCTATGCGAGGCGGCTTCCATTTTCTTCCTACGCAAGGTGGCCGACCTGTGTAGGGAAAAGCGGACCTTGCCGCATAAGCGTTTAGTCGGTAACAGGTATCCAGCAGCATTTAGGGAGTATGCCGAAAAGATGCAGAACTCTCCTGACCGCATCTGTGACGGGCCAAGGCTGCAGCGTTGGTTCAGCGAGTACGAGCGTGTGCTGCGGCTTTCCCCATACGTCAGGTGCCTTAACGGGACCGTTGCCAATCGGCTTCTGCAGTTATTAGAGACCGAACCGTCACACTGGGGGGCGGTGGCCTACCTGAATTCGGCCCCATGTGCTAGCGGGAAAGACTCTTTCTCTCATTACCTGGAACAGTGGCGCGAAGCGTCGCCTGAAAAGCATAGGCCGTTCATCGACCAAGTAAGGTTACTATTCATGTAGGAAGACGACCATCAGCATTCCGCCAGGCCTCAGTCTGGCTGAATAAATGCGTATACGAATCAGATTGCTGCGGAGTGCAGATTCAAAGGCCAGAGCGCTCGTGATTGAGGGCTAGCAGGCGAGCAAGAATGTCGTCGTCAGCAAGGTCTGTAGGCCAACCGTAAGCGGTTGCGACCGCCACGTCGAGGTCGGCGTGTGCGTTTGCCAGCCAGGCGGGCCGGGCGTTGTAGAGGTTAGTAAGGGTGCGGCGCTTAAGCTCGACAGCGGCTACGTCGCTGGCTGGCAGGATGCGGTCGGAGTAGCCGGCTACCACCTCCGGCACGCGGCGCACCAACTCGGGCGGGTAGAGCCAGGCGTCGCGCAACTCCACCAGCCTCCGGGCCGCCTCGGTGATGGCCTGGGCGCGGGGATCGGCGGCGTAGTCGGCGGCCGGGACGTTAGGAGCCAAACCGCCCGGGAACGGGAACGTTTCAAAGGTGGTGCTTGGTGTGTAGCGAGGGTCATTGCCAACACCAAGGTACGTACACATACGTAGCGCCCACAACTCGTGGAACCGCGAATGCAGGATGCCAAAGGTGGTATAATCATCTCGGCAGATGGCGACAACCGCACTATCAGGCAACACAGTTTTGTCGAGCCAAACGAAGAGACGGTGTTTGGCTACACGTGGTGTGGCGATGTAGCAAATAAGAGGCTCTACCGTCTGTCGAAAGTCATAACCTGTACGACCATGGAGCCACCAGTTTCTTTTTCGGCCTGCGTCTCTATTTCGATCACGTTCCGGCTTAACAGTCTGGCGCACATACTCGAATGGTGCTTCATAAAGAGCAGCTGAGCCCTCATCCATGCTGGCAAAATCGACAATCCATGTATCAGATGGCTTGCGTGTGATATCCATACCGTTTGACCACGGTCGTACGACATCACTATTTGGGCGCCCATTGGGGTTGCGTGGTAGTAGAAGCCATTGGCGGGCCAATTGGCCGGGGATGTCAAAGGGCCCTACTTTCACAGGCCCTTGATACGCAACACCTCTGTTTTCAGTTAGTGTCCGCGCTGTCGTCAAATCAAGCTCTACGGTGCCTTCTCTATGTGCGGTAAGGTCAGCATATATCTCGACAGCCGGTTGCCCGTCCAGCAGTACATTAGTCTCGCTATCACCTCCGTCGAAACAAACCAGGGAGACCCGCACGGCCGCTCCCTCGTTGATCCAAGGCTCGTCACCCCATGCATTGAAGATACGCCCGCTTTCACGGATGCGCTCCAACACCTTGCGATTTGCACCACCCCGAATCGAGTTGGTTGAGACCAGCCCAGCGCGTTTGGCTGCCCCTTCAGCAATGGCGGTGCGTGCCTTCTCATGCCAATAAGTCACTAGATCGGCACCACCTGGTATGCGGCCTGTGTAAGTCCGCCGCAATTGGCCAGCATACTCTTCCCCCAATTCATTGAGTATCCTCTGACTGCCAAGAAAAGGCGGATTGCCCACGATGCACGAGCATGCTGGCCAGTGCGCCTCGCTGCCGTCATCGTTCAGGACCGCATCACGGCATTCGATATTGTCAAGAGGTCGCAGGATCGGGTTTCGCGTGTATCCCATACCGTTGCGCACAGCCCATTGGATATCGGCAATCCAGACGCTGACGCGCGCCAACTCGGCCGCGTAATCGTTCAACTCAATACCTAGGACGTTCTGCGGTCCTATTGCCGGGAAGTCTCGGTGGAAGCCATACATCTCACCCTCAAGCAGCACGCGGTGCTCCAGATCCTTCAGGGCCAAAAGCGATAGGTTGAGGAAGTTCCCAGACCCGCAGGCAGGGTCCAGCACTCGTGTTGCTCTCAGATGTGCCAGGAACCCCTCAAAAAGCTTTGTGGCGCGTTTGTGGCCAGCCGGGGTGCCCTTGCCGTGCTGCTTCTCGATCTCGGCCTTTACAGTGTCCCATTCACGCGCAAGCGGTTCGACCACCACTGGCCCCACGATCCGCATGATCGCGTCGCGGTCAGTGTAGTGGGCGCCGAGTTGACTTCGCTTCGAGGGGTCCAGGCCGCGCTCGAACAGGGTGCCAAAGATGCTCGGCTCGATATCGCTCCAGTCTAGGCGGCAACAAGCCAGGAGTTGGGAGACCGACGTACCATCAAGGGGCAGCACGTCGTCGGAATCATAAAGGCCGCCGTTGAACCAAGGAACCTCGTCCACGCCGAAGTCACCGCCGCTTTGCATGGCGACAAAGAGTTGGCGAAGCTTGTCAGCCAGCTTCTCCGGCCGTTGCTGCACCGACTCTACCAGCCGCGAGAACAGTTGGCCCGGCAGGATGCCAATGTCTTCTGCGAACATAGCAAAGACGAGGCGGTTAAGGAAGTGGGCCACCTGGTGGCCGTCATGGCCGGCGTCGCGCAGGCGTTGCGCCATGCCAGCGAAAGTCCGGGCGGCCCGCTCCGTGACCATCTCGCGTGTCACGCCGGGCCGGAACCGTTCAGGCTCGAAAAATAACCAGCACAGTTTTTTAAAGACCTCGGGGCGCTCCAGGTCCTCTATGGCGATGGTGTGAATCTCCTGGACGGTGTTGGTCCAGTTGGTGTGGATCACGATGGTGTCCATGTCAGACACCACCAGCAGAGGCGGGTTTTCAAGGGCTATGGCGTAGCGTTGGAGCTGCGCAAAGGCGGCCTTCAAGTCGTGGCGCTTGCCTTTATACTCCCATCCGAAGAAGCCACGCTTCCAGACGTCGGCCCAACCGTCGCCGCCGCCAGTCTTGGCGGCGCCGCGCTCGAAACAGAAACTGGCTCCGGTTGGGTCTGCTTCGGCGGGTGTAGGGTGGCCAACCAGTCGACAGAGGTCAAGGAAATGCTCTTGGCTGGCCGCGCGCTCCTTAAGCTCGGCTGCGCGCCATTTGGCGATGAAGTCATAGGGTATCATGGCACCGGATCATACCATGCCCCAGCGACAAATGTCATCATAGTAAGTCGCTGTCGTTTTTGCGAAAGACAACAAAAAAGCGCCCCGGAATGCTCACAGGGCGCTTTCGTGAAAAGCACCCCGGAAAGATCACAGGACGCTTTTCTGCATAACACCCCGGAATGCTCACAGGATGCCATGCGACTTTCAGGGGTAGCGGGCG
>Ga0326727_10007367_pt1 | contig 29159 bp, 29 predicted proteins | sample MB2enrmetagenome_FD_207643 | JGI IMG/M metagenome (GOLD analysis project Ga0326727, IMG submission 207643) | Lab enriched peat soil microbial communities from McLean, Ithaca, NY, United States - MB29MY | ecosystem: Environmental > Terrestrial > Soil > Wetlands > Peat | place: USA: New York... | reverse complement strand
GCGAGAGGATGCTTGGACGCGTATTTGGTGGGTGAGCCCGGTATGCAGCTCGACGAGGAGAAGGCTACGCCCCGCTGCCACGACGAGGGGGCGCATCGAAGCCCTAGCCTCGTCGCCCGACGCGTTTACGTAGCTTTTCCTCGATCCTTCATCGCGCAGGATCCTGTCATGCCACAACGCGGCTTCCCGTATTTCACCATCGACGAGGGCGAGATAGCGCTTTTCGATCCTTCTCGCACGCACGAGGGCAGTGAAGGCGCGCGCCCCCGCTGCGCTACGGGAAAAGGCGAGGACTCCACTCGTGTTGCGATCGAGGCGATGGAGAGGCCCGGGGAAAAAGGAGAGAGAGGCTGCGCTGCGGTCCCCGAGGGCATTTTTTACTCTGACGGTCAGGCCCGAAACGCCACCCTCGGCGTCCTGAGAGAGCTCGCCTACGGGCTTATTAAAAAAAACGAGGTCTTCTGTCGCGAGGATGAGGATATCCTTGAGGCTCGAAAGCCCGCCTTCGCCCTTCTGCGCGAAAGGCCGCCGAGGCGCGAAACCGAGCGGGGCGTGAACGAAAAGCTTGTCGCCCTCCACGAGACGGAGATCGGGCCTTGCCTTAATCCCGTTAACGCGAATCTTGCCTTTGCGGAGGGCCGCGTAGATATCCGAAAGCGAAAGCTCAGCGAGAAGGCTCCGCAATACCTTGTCGAGTCTCCTGCCCGCGTCGTCTGGGCCCGCTTCAAACTCTCGGCCTTCCTCATCGTTCATCATCGCCTCGAATCTACGCGTCATGCGCTTTTTCGGTCAATACATGGCGAGCCTTGACAATCCGCGGGGTACTCGGGAAACTAAGTAGGTGAGCGTTGAAGCAAACCCTGAAGGCATGAAACTATTTTCAAATCCGATTTTCCTCTCAGCAATATTCAGCCTGCTTGTAGCGCAATTCCTTAAAGCAATTGTAAATATATTCCGTTCGCGCGCACATAATTTTCGCGACATCCTCGTCACCTTCTTCTGGAAAACAGGGGGTATGCCCTCGAGTCATAGCGCCCTCGCTATCTCTCTCACCACTGCAATCGGGATTCGTGAAGGCCCTAATACGAGCATATTCATAGTCGCCCTCTTCCTCAGCCTCATCGTCATTCGCGACGCCTTGGGCGTGAGGCGGGCGACCGGCCTTCAGGCTAAGGCTCTGAATCAATTAGGCAAAGAAATCGGTCCGCGCCTCGGTATAACCTATAAGCCAGTCAAGGAAGTGCACGGTCATAGCCCTGCGGAGGTTCTCGTCGGCGCTCTTCTCGGGTTTTTCATCGCTCTCGCTTTTTGCACGCTCTAAAGGTGAGAGCAGCGTGTCCTCTTCCGGATCTGCGAGTACGACGGCTAGGGTTGCAGGCGCTATTCTTATCGTCGGGGCGATCGGCCTCGGCTTCATCTCGCAGTCTTCCATCGGCCGGCGCTCTGTCTCTTCGGACTGGAAGGGGTACCGCATCCTACTCGTCGAGAAGGTCCTGCCGGAGCGCGAGGTGCTCGCAGCGCTACGAGAAGCGGGCATCGTTTCCGTCATCTCCGAATCGAACGAGCCTTTCCTCGTGTCAAATTGGAACTCGCTCGACACGATGAGCCTCGCCCAAGCGCGCGAGGCGATAGCTCCCGACGATCCACGCTACGATGCCTACCTCAAGCGCATGGGACAATGGTTCGAGGCTCGGGTGGGAGGGGTGGATTATCGCGCCTACTACATAAAGGACGATCCTGCACTCTTCTTGACCTCGGGAATCGATAAAGGCGCCGCCTCCGCGCTCAAGGGCTACGAGGGCAAGTATCTCCTGCCCAGATCGGAAGGGCGGAGAGTTAGGCGAGGAGAGGCGGGTGCCTACTTCGGTTTCGCTGCCCTCGTAATTCTCTTTGCGGCGGCGGCGGGGCCGTTTCTGGGCAAGACTTCCGCTTCCATGAGCGCTTTGGGTAAAAGAAGGCTGGGACAACTCAGCGCCGATCGCTTCGCATTCAGACTCTCTCTCCTTGCGCCCTGGCTCGTCCTCGCCGGCGGAGGGCTTGCGCCGGCCGCTCTGTCGGCCCTGTGGGGCATCGCCCTTTCAGAGCTCGCCGAGAAGCTCGATCTACCCCTCGATGAACTCAGGGACAGGGGCGGGAAGGCCGCCTTCGAATCGCTGAAGCGGCAGGGCTGCCCCGCGCTAGTTCTACCGGCGGTCGCCCTTTTCGCGCTCCTCCTCGCTCCAGGCTCGACCGCGGCGGTAGGAATATCTTTAGTCGGCTCCTGCGTGGCGGGAATCGGCTTCATTCTCATCACGGCGCAGAGGGGCGTGAAAAGGCGTTTCACGCCCCTGCCGATCGGAGGAAGTCGCTTTATTCGCGGCGCCCGATCGGTCTCGGATAAGATGAGAGCCGTCCTCGCTGTATCGGCTATCTTCGCGTGGGGATTATGCCGAATTATTGCATCGGGGGGGATATCGGGAATGCCCGGGGGCGTAAAGTCTTTTGTCTCGCCTTCTTCCTTGATCTATCCTTCGCCGGTAGCAAGCAGGGGCAGTGCCCAGCCTTTGCCTGAGGAAGCGCGCGCGAGGGCAAAATACGAGACAGGCGCGCTGTTACCAGGGTTGGCTTCCTATCTCGAGCATAGGGCTATCCAAGAAGCCCTTCCCTATGCTCGGGTAGGACAGGAACGGGTCGATCCTTTCGCATCCTTGAGCCTCCCCGAAGGGGTGGATAAAAGCCTCGATATACGCTTCGACGATGATTGGGCTAAGAAGGTCTATGCCGATCTCCCCGATGGGAGCATCGAACGCATGCTCGTAGCACAGGGGGGCGCGACGTTGGGGGAAACAAGCCACGAGATCGGTGCAGGCGCGCGACCGCTTGCGCCGATCGAGTACCTGCTGTATATATTCCTATTGATTCCGCCTATTGGGCGATTATTCGCAGGCGCCCCATCTTCAAGGGACGCCGCATCCGGCGAAATTCGGCAGGAAGCATGAAACCTTCACGGACATTCCGGCATGGCGGCATTCGCGTCGAGATCGACTGCGATTGGGAGCAAAAAAAACCCGTTCAAAACGCCTTTCTTCCAAACGGCGCCATCATTTTCCTTAAGCAGCACGCGGGCCGCCAAGCCCGTTGTGTGGTGCGCAGGGGGGAATACGTCCGCGAGGGCATGGTCGTAGGCAGGGCCGATGGTCCTCTTTCCGCCAATGTGCATGCCTCCATACCCGGAATCGTTCGCGATATACGGGTCATTGCCCTACCTGAAGGCGGACAGGCAGAGGCGGTCGTCATCGCTCTCGAAGGCTCCTTCGATCGTTTAGGCAGACGAGAGGAACGCTACCTATGGCCGAGCATGGGCCGCAATGAGATCCTTGCGGCCATTCGGGATAAAGGCGTCGTCGATACCGAGGAGCCTGGGCTTCCTCTCTTTGATATCCTTAGCGAAAAAGGAAATATCGAACTCCTCCTCGTCAACGCGATCGAGAGCGAGCCGTACCTCAAGGCCGAGGCGTGCCTGCTCAGGGATAAGGGCGAGGAAGTCATGGACGGTGTGGCCATACTCCGTAAGGTTCTCGGCCCTAAGCGCACAGTCATCGCCTCGAGCGGAGAAAAGCCCGCGGGTCTTCCCCTCGCGCGAGCAGGCGCCCCGGCCGAAGAAGCGGATGTTGAATACTTCGACCTCGAGCCTATATACCCGCAAGATATGCCCAATCAGCTCATCGAAGCCGTATCGGGCCAGAAACCGTGCGATGCTATCTTCATCCGGCCCTCTACGGCCTATGCGGTCCACGAGTCGGTAGTCCATGGCAAGCCGATGGTCGAACGCTATGTATCGGTCGCAGGCGGGGCCCTCAAGCGCCCCGCAGTGCTCAAGGCGCGTATAGGCACGCCTATCGGCGACCTTATAGAGGAGTGCGGCGGATTTCTCGGGCCCCCTGCGAGGCTTGTGCTCCGCGGAGCGCTCCGCGGACATTCGGTCCACGACCTCGACGTTCCTGTGACGAAAACTACCTCCGCTGTCGTCGCCCTCGACGCGGAGGAGGTCGGATCCCTCTGGCGCTCGCCCTGCATTCGCTGCGGGCGCTGCGCGGAAGTCTGTCCCGAGCGGCTCGACCCGGATATGCTCTTCCGTTTGGTAGAACGCGGCCTCCGTTCTCGCGCCTTCGACCTTGGCTTAGGCTCCTGCACCACTTGCGGCGCTTGCAGCTACGTATGCCCCGGTCGCGTGCCGCTGGTCGCAGCCTTCTCCGTCGAGCTTCGCGCCCTCGCCGACGCCGATAAGGGGAGGATCTGATGAGGAGCGGCAAAACTTTAGCCTTGGGCGACGCGCCTTTCGCCTTCAACAAGCGCACTACTTCCTCGCTCATGTGGGGAGTCTCGCTTGCGCTCATGCCCGCCCTGGCCTGGGGGCTCTTCTGCTTCGGTGCACCCGCGGCCATCGTCGTATGCTCTTCGATACTTGGCGCCCTCGTCGGAGAAGCCGCGCCGAGCGCCCTCAGACGACGCTTCACACTGTGGGACGGCTCAGCCTTTCTCACGGGACTCCTCGTCGGCATGGCTATGCCAGCGGGCATAGCGCCTTTCATCCCTGCGGTTGCGGCCTTTTTCGCAACGGCAGTAGTCAAGGGAGCCTTCGGCGGCCTGGGCTCCAACTGGATGAATCCCGCCCTCGCGGGCGTAGCCTTCGCCCTCGTAAACTGGCCGACCGAGATGTCCAGTTGGACGCTTCCGAACCGACTCTCCGATATCGCCTCGGTCAGCGGCGCCACGCCCTTGGGAATCTCCCGAGCGCAGGGGGGGGGATTTGCCGCCATCGCGGCTTCGTCTACCGATTCTTCCGTAACTGACGCCCTCAACCAAGGGCTATTCTCTCTCTTCGGCGCGCAATTGCCGAGCGGCTACGTCGATCTTGCGATCGGTAATAAGTTGGGCGCTGTTGGCGAGCTCTCCGGCATCCTCATCCTCGCGGCTTCGATCGTACTCTTGGCCCGTAAGGTGATCCGCTGGGAGATACCCGCCTCCATCGTCGCATCTTTCGCCCTCCTCACCTGGTCCTTCGGGGGACTATCTATTGGCGATGGATTCTTCTCGGGCGATGTGCTTTTCGCGGTTTTCTCCGGGTCCTTCCTCCTCGTCTCCTTCTTCATGGCGCCTGACCCGGTCACCTCTCCCTCGTCGAGGCTCGGAATGCTCCTCTACGGGATAGGGATCGGGGCGATCACTTTTCTCCTCCGTTCCTTCGGCGCCAGGAGCGAGGGCACTGCTTTCGCTGTCCTCCTCATGGATTGCTCCGTCCCCGCTATCGCAAGGCTTGACGCCGCGATCAGCCGCTGGAGAGCATCACGTACGCCCGCCCCAAATGGTATCGACGAAAGCGAAAGGAGCGGAACGAGATGACGGCCAATAGGCGTGAAAATCTCGTTGAAAACCTTGCAGTCGCCGCGTCAGTCGGCGTCCTCGTCCTCTTGGTGGCCGCTCTATCTCTAGTTGCCCGTGCTGGGACAACGGTCCAGGAAGGATCCTCCCTCGCGGTCTCCTGCTCCGGCTCGTCTCCCCAGCTTGTGCTCGAAGTCGACGATCCTGCATTCGAGCGGATATTCTCACTGCGCAAGGATTCGGACAATCTTTATGGCACGGTCGTCTCGCTGCGCGGCAACGGAGCTTCTGCCTTGGTCGGCGCCTTCTATTCGCCCCAAGGCGAGTTGCGTGAGCTTCATATTTTAGATTCTTTCGGCGATCGTCTATCGGGGGACGAGCGCGAGCTTGCCTCTCGCTTCCCCGATACGGAACGGGTTCTGGCCCACGCTGCGGAGTCGATCCGCGGCGCCGCACGGAAGGGAGAGTAGAACCCTATGAGTTTCCAGAAAGAAGGCTTCGTCCCGAATCCGGTCCTGGCCGGGCTCATCGGGATCTGCCCCTTGGTCGTCGCAGCCAAGAGTCTCGCGGAAGGCGCGGCTTATGGCCTGGGCGCAGCGCTCTGCGCCTTTCTCCTCGGTCTTCTCATACCGCCCGCTCGCGTTTTTCTGCCCGACAGGCTTCAGGCTCCCGCATCGCTCGCCCTTTCCGCGGCCCTCGCTCTGATATACGGTTTTTGCCTTGAGATGTATTCTTCCGCCCTGGCCGCTAGGCTCTGGATCTACCTCCCCCTCCTCGCGGTGAGCGGCCTCAGCCTCGTCGCGCTCCGGCTAAGCTCGTCCGCAAGTCGCTCGGGGCCTGATGGGCAGTCGCGCCTCGCGGTGATCGCCATGCAGGCCGCCTGGTTCCTCGTCACCTCGACCTGCGTGGGCGCTGCCCGCGAACTCCTCGGACTCGGCACGCTCACTATCCCAACGACTGGCCCTTCTCTCTCTCGAATCGCCGTCGCCGACATCGCGCCCCTGCGCATTCTCGTCACCCCCGCGGGCGGATTCATACTTCTCGGATTCCTCGTTGCACTCTACCGCGTAACACTCCGCGCGAGCGGAAGGAAGGGCTTGTGAGCTACCTCGGCATTGTCCTGACCTCGATCTTTGCCTCGAACGCTCTCCTTACCTACGGATTCGGATCGATACCTGAGTTTGAGCGGAGGAGCTCCGCGTCCTTCGCCTCGGCCCTGGCCCTCGCCTGCGTGAATATCGTCGCCTCGGCGCTCCTGTGGCTCATCCATAGCCTAGTGCTGGCGCCTCTCGGGCTCGCGTCGCTCGATATCCTCTTCTTCGCCCTCATCGCCGTGCCCCTCATCAAATTCATCGCGCGCGTAGCTCAGCAGGGCTCCATCAAGCAGGGCAGCCTCCTCTTCAAGCTCGGAGAGCGGAGCGACGACATAGCGGTCGGAAGTCTCGTCTATGGGATCGCCCTCCTATCCGCGAGGAGCGGCTACAGCTTTCCTGAGGCCCTAGCGGCGAGCGCAGCCGCGGGGCTCGGCTACTGGCTCTCCCAATTCCTCCTCGAGGCGGTGCGCGAGAGGCTCGAGCTTTCGGATCTGCCGGCGCCGTTCAGGGGCGCGCCAGCGATGCTCCTCTCGGCCGGGCTCATGGCTCTCGCTTTCATGGGCGTTGATGCGGTCTTAGTTAAAAATCTGGTGGGCGCATGATCTGGCTCGAGGTAGCGATCGCCATCGTAATCGCGATGGCCGCGTTCTACGGCGCATCTTTTCTCAGCACTGCATGGCGGAAGCTCAAGAGGACGGAGAGCGGGACCCAGGCTATCGCCGCCCTCCTGCCAGGATTCGACTGCGGTCTCTGTGGCCACTCTGATTGCCGCTCTTATGCCACGGCCATCGATAGGGAAAGAGCCGATCCGGCGCTGTGCATCCCCGGAGGTTCTCGTCTCGAGACTCTGCTCCGAGCCCTGCTCGCCGAGAGGCCCGGCGATCCTCGAGGTCTTGCGCGGCGCGCGGTAGTGCGCTGCGGCGGGCGCAAGGACGCGGCGATCGAGGATTTCCCTTACGACGGTCGCCCGAGCTGCCGCTCCGCCGTAGAGCAATACGGCGGCCCCAAACGCTGCAAAGAAGGCTGCCTCGGCTTCGGATCCTGCGCGGCCGCCTGCCCCGTTGGCGCCATAAGGATCGCATCCGGCCTCGCCGTTGTGAATCCGGATCGCTGCACGGGCTGTGGCCTCTGTGTCGCATCCTGCCCTACGGGCGTCATCGACCTCATTCCTCGGAACCAGTCGTGGTATATCGCCTGCGCCTCGCGGCGCGATCCCGAAGCCCGATCACGGGACTGCTCGTCAGCCTGTTCGGCCTGCGGCGAGTGCTCGGGGGCCTCCCTTCACAACGAATTCTCAATTGTGGAGGGGCTCGCGAAGGAGAACCCGGAGGCGCAGTCCGGACATTGGGAAGAGTTGGCTCTCCGCTGTCCGAAGGCCTGCATCGTCCTTGCGGGAAAGGAAAAAAAACGCTATTCCCCTTTCCCCGAGAATAGCCGCTAGTATATACTGATCCTCGTTGCCTGTGAGGATTCAAGCGTAGATGCAAAGAAGTAATGTCATAATCGGCGCCTATAATCTCGTGCCCGAAGGAACCGAAGAACAGGCGTTCGAGGAGACATATCAGGTCTGCTGGCGCCCCTTCCTCTCGGTGCTTTATCGCTTCCCCGATATATTCGCCGTCCTCCATTACTCAGGTACCGTCCTCCATTGGCTCGAGGCCCGGCATCCCGAGTTTCTTATGCTCCTCGAGGAGATGACGCTGCGAAAGCAGATCGAGCTCTTAGGCGGCGGTTTTTTCTCTCCTCTCATGCCCTTGGTTCCTGGGCCAGACCGCCTCGGCCAGATCGAGCTCCTGACGACTTTCCTACGGAGATCCTTCGGCAAGAGGCCAAGGGGCTGCTGGCTTCCCGACTACGCATGGGAACCGAGTCTCGCCTCTTCACTGCAGGCCTACGGCTTCGATTACAGCTTTCTTCCCGAACGGCAATTCCGCATCGCAGGCGTCGGAGCCTCCGACCTGGGCTCTCCCGTCATCACCGAGGATCAAGGTCGAAGCCTCATCGTATTCCCGGTCTTCGACGCGCTCGAGAGTTTTCCCTCCCCCCAGCCCATTGTCGAGGCACTTTCATCGCTCGCCGCACGAGTCGGCGAGCAGAGGCTCTATACGTTCCTCTTCCCGGGCGAGATCGTGAAGGAGCTCTGGAGTGCGTCCAAACTCGAGTCTCCCGACGTCTTCTTCGAACGATCCTTCGCGGCCCTCCAACGCGAAGGCCTTCAGTACGAGACCACGACGCCTTCCCGTTACCTCAAGGGCGAGCGCGACTACGGCAGGGCATATTTCGCCGGCTGCGCCTCGGCCGCGCTCATGGAGAGGAGCCTTCAGGCGCCTCGGTCCGAGTCAGGCGCAACCGAGGCCCAGGCAGACGGACTGCCCTCCCTCGCCTTCGGAAGCCCTCGACGCCTCTTCCTGCGCTATGAGGAGAGCCTCTCCCTCTACGCGAAGATGCATTATGTGCGCATCCTCGTCGGCCAGTTGCGCGGTGATAAATCGCGCAAGAAGACCGCCCAGGAGGAACTCTGGCGCGGCCAATGCGGCGGCGCCTATTGGCGCGGCTCTGGAGGGGGAATAGCCCGCCTATCCGTGCGCGCGGCCGCCTACGCTGCTCTCATCGAGGCCGAAAAGATCACGCGCCAACGGGGATCTTTCTCGCCCGGCATCGTCTACGCAGACCTCGATTTCGATGGGACGAAGGAGATCGTATACCAGGGCGCGGACATCAACGCCTATGTGCAGCTCCGCGGCGCCTGTCTGACCGAGCTTGACTCCTTCAAGACCAAGACGAATTACGTAAATGTCTTTGGCTCGAAGGACGGAGGCCCTAGGAGGCTCTGCTTCCGCGATCGCATAGCCGAGAAGGGTTCCTTCGGTGTCGATCGAGGCGGTTTCTCCGACGCGCGCTATTCCCTCGTCGAGGCCGAGCGCCCCTCGAGCGTAGCTTCCCTCTTCCGGGAGGGCCAAGCCGAGCTTGGCGGTAAGCAGCGTTCTCTCTCTCTTAAGAAGACCTATTCCTTCCGCAGGGGCGGCCTCTCCGTCGATTACGAGGTGGCCAATAAGGAGTCCGCGCCCCTCTCGCTCAGGCTCTGCGTCGAGCTCAACCTCGCCGCGGGCTTCTCCCCCGAGGCGGTCGCGCTCGCGGGCATCCGAGGCCGCGATGAGCTCGCTCTCGAGACCGCCAAGAAGAGCTCCGAGAGCGACCTCAACGGCCTTAGGCTCTCCAATCTCGCCAAGGACGAGAAGATCGAGCTGCGTTCGGACCTGCCCTTTGCCCTCTCGCAGCTCCCCGTGACCACGGCTATCGATGGAATCGACAAGGCCGCCTATCAGGGCTGCGCCATCACCCTCGGCTGGGACCTCGAGTTCCCTACGGATTCGGCCAGGCGTTTCTCGATCACCCTGGAATTACGTTCATGAAGCGGTTGCCTCTGTGCCGGCCGGGCAGCTAGAATACCGGCTATGGCAGCAGTAGCTTCGATTCTCCCCGATTCTCTTTCAGGATTGCGCATACACCTCGTCGGGGCCAAGGGCACAGGCGTCGCGGCACTTGCCGAGATACTCTCCTCCTTGGGTGCCCGGCTCTCAGGCAGCGATATAGCGGATGTCTTTTATACCGATGATATCCTTAGCGCTCTCGGCGTGGCGATGAACATAGGTTTCGAGGCCACGAATCTGCCCGCAGATGCTGCCATTGTCATTCATTCCGCGGCCTATCCCCGAGATTCCAACCCCGAGCTCCTCGAGGCCGCCAGGCGCGGCCTTCCGATCCTCAGCTATCCTGAAGCCATCGGAGCTCTCTCTAGGCGTTCGATTTCAGCGGGCATCTGCGGGGTCCACGGCAAGACTACGACGACCGCCTTCGTTGGCAGCCTCGCCTCGGCCCTCGGTCTGCCCGCTACCGTCCTCGCAGGCTCCGCGGTCGCAAGCTTCGGAGGACGCTGCACGGTAATTCACGGTGACCGCTTCTTTGTGGCTGAGACCTGCGAGTACCGCCGCCACTTTCTCAATTTCAGGCCCGCTCGCATCGTGCTCACGAGCATCGAGTCGGACCATCAGGACTTTTACCCGACCTTTGAGGATATATATCGAGCCTTTCTCGATTACCTCCGCCTTTTGCCTAAGGCAGGGGAACTTATCTATTGCGCGGACGATCCAGGAGCGGCGAGGGCAGCCGCCGAGATAATGGCTGAACGCGCGGACTTAAAGCTCACACCCTATGGCGAGACGGCCGAGGGCGACTATCGCCTCTCGAACTACCACGTCGGCTCCGGGAAGGCGACATTTTGCCTCGCGGGCTTCCCTCGCGATTTCAGCCTTCGCGTGCCCGGCCGACACCTCGCCCTCGATGCGGCCGCCGCCTTAGCCCTAGCGATCTCTATTCTGCGCGAGACGCAGGGATCCGAGGCAATCAGGCCTGCGGACCTGGATGCCGCGGTCGCCGCCCTGGCGGTCTTTTCAGGCTCCAAACGCCGTTCGGAAGTGCTTGGCGAAGCGGGTGGCGTCCTTTTTATGGACGATTATGGCCACCACCCGACCGCAGTGCGTGACACCATTAGCGGCATTAAAGAATTCTGGCCCGAGCGCCGTCTCGTCGTAGACTTCATGTCCCACACCTATTCGCGTACAAAGGCGCTCTTCAGCGAGTTCGCCTCCTCTTTGGACGGCGCTGACGCAGTCGTCATGCACGGGATCTATGCCTCGGCGCGCGAGAAACCCGATCCCGAAGTAACGGGTCGAGGCCTCTTCGAAGCGGCGCGCGGGCGCTCGAAGAAAGACAAACCCTTCTTCTATTACGAGGGAGTCCTCGAGGGCGAAGTCGAGCTCGTTTCCTTTTTGAAACCCGGAGATCTCTTCCTCACGATGGGGGCGGGTGACAACTGGAAGCTCGGCGAAGCTCTCATAAAAGACCTAGCTGCGAGGTCGGAGGCGAAATGATCAAGAGCATGACGGGTTTCTCCCACCGCGACATAGTCCAGGCAGGGCTCCGCGGCAGCCTCGAGCTTAAATCCTACAACAACCGCTACCTCGACCTTGCCGTCTACCTTCCGCCTTATCTTTCCTCCCTCGAGCCACACATCCGATCCTTCCTCTCCGAACGGATCATCCATGGAAAGGTCGAGCTTTCCCTGAGGCTGCACGAGTTCGACGCCCCGGTCGAGGCGAGCGCGGACATCGCCGCGGCCAAGGCGGTCTCGGGCGTGCTACGACAGATAGCCGATGCCTGCGATATTCAGGAGCCGGTAAGCTTGGGCTCCATCATCGGCTTCGAGGGCGTCGTGGCTTTTGAGCGCCGCGTGGACGAAGAAATAATATGGAAGAAGATCGAGGCCGAACTCTCCTCCTGCTTCGCTGACTACGAGGCCTCCCGCGTCAAAGAGGGAGCGGCCACTCGAGAGGACATCGAGAGACAGCTCGGAAGGGTCGCCTCGGGCGTCGAACTCGTGAGGGATCAGGTCCCCGAGATCGAGAAGGCCGTCCGAGACCAGCTCAAGAGGAAATTCGAGGAAGTCCTCGGCGATAAAGTCGACGAGGGTAGGGTACTTACTGAGATAGCCTCTTCCCTTATGAAGTACACCATCAACGAAGAGCTCAGCCGCCTCGACGCCCATATCGCCTCGTTTCGGCATATACTGGATACGGAGGCAGCCCCTGGCAAAAAGCTCGATTTCCTCAGCCAGGAGATGAACCGCGAAGTGAACACGATCGGCTCCAAGAGCATGCTTCTTACGGTCAGCTCGGCGGTCGTCGAGCTCAAAGACGCCCTCGAGAACATCCGCGAGCAGCTTCGCAACATCGAGTAAGGAGGGGGAGAGGCTATGCTTCCGCGCATCATCGCGATTTCCGGGAAAAGCGGCTGCGGAAATACGACCCTCAGCCGTCTCCTTGCCCAACGCATGGGTTTTCGTCTCATAAACTACACATTCAGAGCTATGGCCGAGGATCGGGGCATCCCTTTCGAGGATATGCTGAAGCTCGCTAATGCCGACCCAAGCTACTCCATCGACCGCGAGCTCGACGCCAAGCAGGTCGCGCTCGCCAGGGAAGGGGACTGCGTCATCGGCTCGCGCTTGGCCATTTGGCTCTTGCCCGACGCATTCCTACGGATTTTCCTCGCCGGCAGCCTCGAGGCGAGGGCCGGTCGAATCCATGAGCGCGAGGGCGACAACTTGCTCAAGAAGCTCGCCTTCACCAAGGAGCGCGACAAGAGCGACCACGAGCGTTACCTGAAGATTTACGGCATCGACAACGACAATCTCTCTGCGGCCGATCTCATCATCAACACCGAAGCATGGAAACCCGAGGCAGAGGTCGAGATAATCGTCACTGCACTAAACGGCAAAAGCTGAAGTATTACAACACAAATATTTAGCGCATTTTTAGTCTATATTTTCATACCTTAGGAAGGAACCAAAAACCCTTAAGCAGTTTGATCTGTTCCAACGGACCAGTAAACTGAGCTTTAGGCAATGTCCTTCCTGAACGCTCGAATAACGATCTTGCCCGCAGTTCTCCTTTCGCAGTAAGATGCATGCTTGTAAGGAGGAAGAAATCCCATGGAGAATCGCGAAAGCGTCTTCGTCGTGACGGGCGCCTCCAGCGGAATCGGCAACGCCTGTGCAACCTTTCTCGCAAAAAAAGGCAGTAAAGTCTACGGTTTCTGCCGTTCTCCCTCCTCCTACGCTCGCAAGGCCGACGAGTTTTTCGAGCTCATGCCTATGGACCAAACAGACCAAGCCTCAGTAACGAAAGCCGCAGAAAAACTCCTTGCGACGACGGGTCGCGTCGACGTACTCATCGCCTGCGCTGGCGCCGGCCTCGCTGGCGCGGTGGAAGAAGTCGACATGAACGAGGCACGAGCCCTCGTCGATGCGGATTTTTTCGGCACCCTGAGAGTGATCAAAGCCTTCCTTCCTAGAATGCGAGAAACAGAATCTGGCAAGATCATCATAATCGGAGCTCTTGAAGGCCTCGTTCCCATTCCCTTTCAGGGGATATATTCGGCAGCCCAGTCGGCGCTCGAGTCACTTGCGCTTTCCCTCCGTCTGGAGCTCTCGCCCTTCGGAATAGAGGTCGGCATCCTCGAACTCGGCTCCTTCAGGACCGAATTCGGCCAGAGGCGTGCCGTCGCTGCCGCCTCCTCGTCGGTATCCAGTCCTTACAAAAAAGGATTTGAGAATGCCCTCGGCGTGGTCGAGCGGGACGAGGCGGACGGCATCGAGCCCCTCGTCGCCGTCCGCGAGATCCAGGCCATGCTCGCATCGCGGCATCTGCCCGCGAGAAGGATGGCGGGCCGCCTTTCTCGGCGCTTACTCGCGTTCTCGAGGCGTTGGCGCTCCGCCGTAGCCCTCGAGAGGCGTCTGCGAATGTATTACAGACTCAGTTAGTGAAGGAGCGATTCATGTCCATCGAAAAGAAAAACTTCGGCCTTCTTGCCACGGGCGAAGAGGCACATCTGTTCATTCTCAAGGAAGGAGAGGTCGCGGTTACCCTCACCGACTACGGCGCCTCGCTCGTCTCAATACTTCTGCCTAACGGGAAGGACGGTTCGGACGACGTGCTCCTAGGCTGCTCGACCTTGGCCGGCTATACCGGCAAGTACCCCTTCTTCGGTGCCACGGTCGGACGCTACGCGAACCGCATCGGCAAAGCCCGGTTTTCTTTGAGTGGCAAGGACTATCAGCTCGCGCAAAACGACGGGGCAAATCACCTCCATGGCGGTACGAAGGGCTTCAATACGTATATGTGGAAGTCCCAAGCGTCGAAAACGAGAGCCGGCAGCGCGTTGCGCTTCACGAGGACGAGCCCCGATGGCGAAGAAGGCTACCCTGGCAAGCTCGAGATTTCAGTTACCTTCACCCTCGGGAAAGAGGGCGCACTCTCCATAGCCTACGAGGCTACGACCGACGCAGAGACCGTCGTCAACCTCACGAACCACGCCTATTTCAATCTAAAAGGCGAAGGGAGAGGGACAATACTCGATCACGAACTCTCGATCAAGGCCAGTCGCTACCTTCCTGTCGACGCAGGCCTTATCCCGACTGGAGAGCCAGTCTCGGTAGCCGGCACTCCCTTCGATTTCCGCGAGGCCAAGCTTATCGGCCGCGATATCGAGGCCGCGGGCGGCTACGACCACAATTACTGCGTGGACCGCTCGAGCCCAGGACTCGTCGATATCGCCGAGGTCCGCGAGAGCGCATCCGGCAGGCGCATGGTCGTCGCAACCACCCTGCCGGGTGTCCAGCTTTATACCGGCAACTGGCTCGACGGCTACATAGGTAAGCGCAATTCGGTCTACATCAAACACTCAGGCTTCTGTCTCGAGACCCAGCTCTACCCCGATTCGCCCAATAAGAGCTCGTACCCCACAGCGCGCCTTTTGCCGGGGCAGACCTGGGCCAACGAGACCGTTTATCGCTTCTACTTGTAAGGAATAGTAGACGGGGCCTCGAAGAAAGAGGGCTATCCCGTAGCTAAATTCGGATAGGAGCTGCGTTAGTCGGCTTCGATCATTCTCAAGGAATACTCTATCCAAGGCTTGGTCTCTATAGGGTAGAAGTCCCTCGCCGAGAGGAATTCGAAGAAGGCGTCGCGCCTCGAGCCGCTGAAGGCTAAGGCCTCACCGAGGTAGAAATGCGCACGCGCCTGGACTTTAGGTCCACGATTCAAAGACAAGTACTTGCGCAGCTGATCTATTGCTCCGGGCCAATCCTTGGCGGCGATCTTGTCCGAGACGATAATCGAAAGAGCGTAATCCTCACCGCCCGTAGGCTTGGCCTTCTCCTCCTCGAGCACAGCAGCCTGGGGCAGCGAGGGCGTTAAACTCGGCGCCTTAGCGAGGATCACGGCGATAGCCTTCGCGGTCTCAGCGGCTACTGCTCGCTCGGGAGGAGGCCCCTCGTCGAGGGGAGCGACGGCCTTTCCGGTGGCTCCGTCTTCGATAAGGAAATAGGGTAGAGGAGGCGTCCTGGACAAAGATAGAGTCTCACCGAAGCCCGAAGACAGGGCCGCGGCTCGGACTTGTACCGGCACTTTCAAGGAGTTGATGCCTGGGTTGAGCGCGATGTTGCCTGATTTAAGGTCTTCTTCGCCCAATACCGCATAATAGTAATCGACGCCTGGCACTGGATAATCGGCGAAGTTTCCGTCTTTATTGGTGAAGGCCGCGACAAGAGTCGCATCGAGGAGATCGGCGGCCTTGGCTATAGGCGATGCGCCGCGGTAAAGGACGAGCCTGGATTTAGGCGGAGCATTATATGAGACAAGTACGGCATCGCCATTAGCAAGGGCCGAAAGGTTGGAGACAAGGCTTCCCGCCGCTAGAGTCGAAGACTCGACCGCCAGGCTCGTCGCTGTCACATTCCGTGCCGGGATGAATACAGGATAGACCGAACCGTCCTCCGCAAGGGCGAGGACCGCATAGTAATACTCCCCGGGCCCGATGCGCATGTCCGAATAGCTCATGACGCCTGAGGCGACGCCGGATAGGCGAATAGCGGAGGGAAAGCTCTTCGCGTCGATGGGCTGCGTGCTGCGATAGATTGCATAGCCCGATTTTACGTCAGGCGAATCGATCCAGCTAAGGACGACGACGCCATCTTTGACCGTAACCATGAGTTTCGAGGGGAAAGGGGCAAAGACGCTATCCGCTTCACCTGAAGGCGAGGCCGCAGGCGCCTGAGCATAAGCCGAAAGCAGGCATGTCGCTAATAGGGCGAGCAGTACGCTCCATTTCCTTAATTTCATCGTATTAATACTATCGGAACGTGGGCTCCAGTTCCATATCCCTCGAATTGACGACATAGTCATTTTCTTGTACCATACTCCTATGTTCGTGGCTGTGGTCTGCGATATGGGCAACGAGGACTCGCGTGCCGCCTTGTATAATCTCCTACCCCAATACGGGTTTGAGCGTATCCAAAAAGCTTGTTTCGAGTGCGCTTCCGTATCGGACAAACTCCTTTCGGCGCTCAAGCGCGATATTGATAAGTTGACTGATTCCTACGATACGATACGCCTGTATCAATTCCCTGTGGAAGGCACTCTCGCCATCACCGTCCTAAAAGACAATAAATGGCGCAGAATCGTCGTCCGCGACCCCGCGCACCCCCGAGAATAGGGCATTTCGTAGCGTGTATTTTCCCGGAGGATTCCATGCTCGATGACATCGCATCTCCAGTCTCCTCGTTGCGTACTGAAATTCTCGATATTTGGGGGCGTCTTTGACGTCGCTACGATCGAGAAGCAAATAACTGAGAAAGAATCGCTGACTGCGGACAGCGGCTTCTGGAACGACGGAGCCAAGGCCGGCCGTATTATGACTGAGATAAAACAGCTACGGGACCGCATAGAGACCTGGAAAGCCCTCAAGGCCGACGTCGAAGCCCTCGACGATGTGCTCAAGATGGCGCGAGACGAAGGCGACGAGTCCATGGAGACCGATATCCGTGCCTCCTTTAAGGAAATAACATCCCGTTTCGATAGGGCTACGATCCTAGAGCTCCTCTCAGGCGAAGCGGATCGCTCGAACACTTTTCTCACGATTCACGCTGGTCAAGGAGGAACTGAGGCCTGCGACTGGGCTTACATGCTTCTGCGCATGTATACCCGCTGGACCGAACGGCGTGGTTTCAAGGCCGAGACCATCGACCTCCTCGAGGCAGAGGGCGGCATCAAGTCAGCTACACTGCAAATCGACGGAGACTACGCTTACGGCTACCTCAAGGGCGAGTCCGGCGTACATAGGCTCGTCCGAATCTCGCCCTTCGACGCCAACGCGCGCCGGCATACGTCCTTCGCCTCAGTGTACATTTTCCCCGTTCTCGACGACTCGATCAACGTTGATATCAGGCCCGAGGATCTGCGCATCGATACCTACCGATCGGGCGGCGCTGGCGGCCAGAAGGTCAATAAGACCGATTCCGCGGTGCGCATGACCCATATTCCGACTGGCATCGTCGTCACCTGCCAGAACGAGCGCAGCCAGTACAAGAACAAGGATGTCGCGATGAGCGTCCTCAAGTCGCGACTCTACGAGTACTACAAATTGGAGAAGGAGAAGGAGAACTCCCGCTTCGCCTCCGAGAAAAAGGATATTGCCTGGGGCTCCCAGATACGCTCTTATGTCTTCCAACCCTACACCATGGTAAAGGATCACCGCAATAAGTTCACGGTCGGGAACATACAGAACGTTATGGACGGAGACCTAGATCCCTTCATCGACGCCTATATGCGCTGGAAATGGCAAGGCGGAGTGGCCCCATCGTCCGACCAGGACGGCGAGGACGAGGACCTATAAGGTCCCCGGAGCGCGTGGGCCGCGATGAGACTAAGAAGGATCCCTGCGCTGCTCGTGGCGATCGCCATAGCTCTCTCGGCGAGTGGGCTTTCTGCCGATGGGGCCGCCGCGCCCTCCAAGGAATCATCCGCTTGGGTGATCGGCCTCTGCCGTCTTGCCTTAACGGACCAGACGGCGCCTCGATCGATCCTCCTCGATACTATACCGAGACTTATAGTCGGCGATCTCGCGTCCCTGCCCAAGCGGCACCCACCGGAGGCGGATGTCCTCGAGATGGACGCGGCTAAAACCCTGCGCGCGCGTTTCGCCGCAGGAAGCGAACTCGCCTCGAAGCTCGACGCCAGGGCGGCGAGCTTTTTCGCATACACCGACGACGAAGTAGCCTGGCGCAATGGCATCGATACAGCGAATGCCGCCGCGGTCGTTTCATCGAAGGCTCTCGATGCCTTGGTTCATGCAAAGGTCGATGCGAAGGCGCCCGCGGTTGTTCCGTCCCCACATGACCTCGTCGTAAAACTATGGGCGGATCACGCCGCAGGCAAGCTAATCGATGCTCCCGCGGGCAGCCTCGCCCAGGCGGCGAAGGCCGCGGGCGTCGATCTCCTCGTAAGTGGCAGCCTCGCCGTCTATTCAGACTACGCCTCCTTAAGCCTGCGCGGCTTCGACTCCGGGCTCGGCCGCGATGTCTTCGCCTGGAAGGGCTTTTGCGCGGTCGATGATCCCGAGCCACTCGCTGCCGAGATGGCCGGGAAGCTCGAAGCTTGGTCAGCGGGCAGGCCCTTTGCCCGCGTTGAACTTAAATGCCAGCCTGCCTCCACGGAGATCCGAGTAGGCGGCGTTCTCCTCGCCGGGTCCACCCATATTGTCTATGCCTATGAAGACGGCCCATTGGCCATATCCGCTACGGCCTCCGGCTTTTCGCCGCTATCGACGAGCATAGACCTCCAGCTCGGGGACAGGAAGGTGCAGGAGCTTACGCTTGAGAAGCTCGCGTCGGGAAGCGCAACACTGAATGTAGAGCCTCCCGAGGCCAACTTGAGCCTTGATTCCGCCCCCCTTGGAAAGGCGCCCCAGTCGGTAGATCTCGAAGGCACGCGCTCCTTCCTAACGGCGACGGCGCCAGACTACGAGTCGAAGACTGTCGTGCTTCCGGCCTCGGGCCAGACAGACATTTCCATCAAGCTCTTGCCCGCGGACGGATTGGGGCCTAAAGGCCGAATAGAGGCGGCAAAAGATCATTTTTATTCGGCTTTCGGTTTTCTCGCTACTAGTATTCCCGTGATTGCCTTGTCCGCGGGAGTATACAGCCAGTACAGCGACGCCTATGCTCTCTCCGGGAATAGTAACCTTTATTCGTCGGCCATGATCTCGGCAGATGTCCTGACCGGTTGCATCGTCTTTTCTTGCGTGGCCGCGGCCTATACCATCTTTCGCCTAGTCCAATATCTCGGCACGGCGAATTAGCATCTTCCCGAGCAAGGAGTTAAGTTCATGAGCTTCGCCGATCGCCTAAAAAGCCTCTTTCGCGCAGATAGTGCCAACGGGCAGCTCTTTGAAGAGCTCGCCGATCTCCTCGTCGAAGGCGACATGGGCGCCAACCTCGCCCTCTCGGTCGTCGACGAGTTGAAAGCATCCTGCAAGGCCAAGCGCATAAGCGATGGCGAGGCGATAAGGCTTGAGCTCAAGTTCATACTTGGTGGTTACGGAAAGGAAATACGCATACAGCCCGAAACCGGGAGACTTAGCATCTTCCTTGTCCTCGGCGTAAATGGGGTAGGCAAGACCACCACGTGCGCAAAGCTCGCCGCTTATTATCGCCGAGAAGGGTTCGCCTCCGGCATTATACTTGCGGCCGGGGACACCTTCCGCGCTGCAGCCATCGACCAATTGAAAATTCACGGCCAGCGCCTGGGCCTCCGCGTGGTAGCCCAGAATCCCGGCTCCGATCCAGGGGCAGTGCTTTGGGACGCAGTAGAAGCAGCGCGCGCGGACAAAGCCGAGCTTGTGCTGGCCGATACCGCTGGCCGTATGCATACGCGCTCGGACCTCGTGCGCGAACTTGGCAAGATCGACAAGATAGTAGCATCCCGCGCAGAGGGAGCCGACTATAAAAGGCTCCTCGTCCTCGACTCGACGACAGGCCAAAATGGCCTAAGACAGGCTGAATCTTTCTCGGAAGCGGTCAAGATCGACGCAATAGTGCTCACGAAACATGATTCTTCGGCTAAGGGCGGCATGGCCATCCGCCTAGCAAAGGAACTCGGACTGCCTACTGCTTTCGTCGGGACAGGGGAAGGCTACGCCGACCTCTCCCCATTCGTTCTCGATACTTTCCTCGACTCTTTTCTCGGGATAGGCTCCTGATGCGTTCCCCCCGCCTCGCGCTCGCGCTCATCCTCTGTCTCGTTGCCTTCGCCGTTTTCGGCGAAGGCAACGAGGACTCTGCGCAGAATGAGGAACGCACAGAGCGTTTAGAGGGGAAGAGCGGCTATCGTGAGCTCGTCTATCGCGGGAAAGATCTTGTAGAAGAACGGGCCTTCGATGCGAAAGGCGCGCTTCTCGAGGAAAAGTACATCGGAGATGACTCTCTTCCTTACGAAACGAGAAGCTATATCCGCGCGGGGGGCCGCCTCGAGCGCGTGGAAGCGCGGGACGGCTCCGGTGTAGCCATCGGCAGCATGAGCTACCGCTATGATCGCTGGGGCCGCCTCCTAGGCCTCGACACGGAGGGAAGCTTCGGAGAGGGGAGCTCTGGCATGATTTCAACCGAGGATGGCCCCCAGGGAGCTTGGACAAATGACGGGCTCACGACCATCCTCGCCTACGACGATTCTGGCAGGGCGATAGCGAAACAAATCGTCAAGGACGGGGAAGCCCAATCGATCGAGAAGCGAGACTACGGGGAAAAGGGCACATTAAGCTCTGTTTCTGTCCAAGACAAGGCCTCAGGCTCGTCCTCCGAACTCCAATATGACGAAGATGGCAGGCTCTCCTCGCGCAAGGAGACGAAATCGGGCGGCGTCGAGGCTAAAACGAGCTATCGCTACGACAAGGCGGGTCGACTCGTCGAGGAATCGACGAAGGTCGGCGAGCATACGAGCCTTGTCTCGCGCAGCTATGCCGAGAACGGTAGCCTCAAGCGCGTAGAGACCAGGCGCGACGGTGTGCTTCTCCTCGCGGTCGAGACTATCGATGGAGGGCGGGTAGAGGAGCTCTACGACTCTGGTCAGCTCTTCGTGAAGGCTACCTATTTAAATGGGCGCAAGGTAAAGGACGAGTTCTACGTCGAGGGCAGTCTCGCTCGGACAAGAGAATATTGATGAGAATCCCACGATGGATCGGTTTTGTCGCGGGCCGTTGGTTCGCTGCGCGGAAGGAGTCGGGCGGCTCCATCTCCTCGGTTCTCGCTACTGCGGCAATAGCCATAGGTGTGGCTACCCTGATCGTCGTGCTCGGAGTCATGAACGGCTTTCAGCTCAGCTTCATCGATTCCATCCTCGATGTATCGAGCTTCCATGTCCGCGTCGAATCAGAGAATCTGGACGAGGCGCTCGCGTCCAGTTTGGCCGCACAAAAGGGAGTCGCGAGCGTCCTGCCTTTCGCCGAGACGCGCAGTCTCATTACCTCGAAGGATGGCCGATCCTTTCCTCTCACCCTAAGGGCCATCCCTTCTGACGCGGGAAAGCGCGATTCTCGAATGATCGAATCTCTCCACTTCGAGAATTCCAGGATGAAGGAAGGTCCGACGGGCGAGGGGATAGTCCTCGGCGCCGAGCTTGCGCGCTATATGGATTTGCAGCCGGGTTCCCAGGTCGAGCTCCTCGTCGTATCCTCCGGAGAAGAGGAGGGCGTCGAGGCGAAGATGGTCCGCGTCCGCGTCGACGGGATCTTCCGCTCGGGTTACTACGATTTCGACTTCGGCATGGCGTTCATGTCCTTCTCCTCCGCGGCGGCCGCCTCGATATTTCCCCGGGACCAGGCTCATCGCTACGTCTACGGCGTGAAGCTCGCCGACCGTTACGCCGATCGCGCTTTTTGCGAGCGGATCCAGTCCAAGCTAGGGCTTGGGGCGGATAGGGTCGAAAGCTGGCGTGACTACAATCGGGCCTTCTTCGGTGCTTTGCGTACAGAAAAGACCGTCATGATGCTCCTCATAGGTCTCGTCTTCCTCGTTGTCGGCGTCAATATCTTCCACTCGATGCGCAGGGCGGTCGCCGAGAGGACAGAGGACATAGCGGTTCTTAAGGCCATGGGCGCCGGCCCGGACGATCTTGGACGCGTCTTCGTCATCGACGGGCTCGCGATCGGGGCCGGAGGAGCCCTCGTAGGCCTTGCAATAGGGCTGCTCATCGCGGTCAACGTCAACGAAGTCTTCTCCCTTATAGAGGCGGTCGTGAACGGCGCCTCCTACCTCTGGTCCCGCATAGCCGGAAGCATTTCGGGCGGCGAATTCCGCGTCTTCTCGCCCCAGTACTTCTACCTTATGGAGGTTCCCGTGCGCGTACTCTTCCCCGAGACCCTCTTTGTCGTCGCGGCGGCAATAGCGTCGGCCACTGCAGCGGCCGCTTCCGCCTCGCGGCGTATCGCGCATCTCGCGCCGGCCGAGGTCCTCCGCTATGAGTGAAAGCCTCGTCGAGTGCATCGGCCTCGAAAAAACTTTCGCAAGCGCAGCCGAGGAGCTGCGTGTGCTCCAGGACCTGGACCTTTCGATAGAGTCGGGCTCTCGCGTGGCGATCACGGGCGCGAGCGGCTGCGGCAAGAGCACTCTTCTGTCCATTCTTGGGGGACTCGATAAGCCGAGCGGTGGGAGCCTTCGCGTAGGGGGCCTCCATCTCGAGGCTCTCGCCGAGCGGGAGCTCACCGATTACCGAGCAGGAACGGTAGGCTTCGTTTTCCAGTTTCATTACCTTCTTAAGGATTTCAGCGCCCTCGAGAACGTCGCCTTACCAGCCTACATGCGGGGCGAAAAGAAGGCCGTGGCCTACGAGCGGGCGAGAGTCCTCCTTTCGGACATGGGCCTCGGCGACCGGCTCGACCACCTGCCCGGAGCCCTCTCGGGAGGCGAGCGCCAGAGGGCGGCCATAGCCCGCGCTCTTATCAATAAACCGAGCCTCGTGCTCGCAGACGAGCCGACGGGCAACCTCGACGCAGTGAGCGCGAAGGCGGTGAGGGAACTGCTCTTCGGGCTCTCCTGCCGCTATGGCACGACGCTCGTCCTCGTTACCCACGATCCGGAGTTCGCCGCCCAGGCCGATCAGCGCTACGTTCTCGAGGACGGGAAGCTCAGGGCCGCGGGATGAAAAGCCGAGGCATACGAAGTCCTGAGCCAGCCATCTTCTTCGCGCGACGACTCCTCGGCCTCGAGCGCGGTCGTGAGGGCGCGGATGAGGCGCCGGGAAGACGCTATCTCCGAGGCGCAGCCCTCGGCGTCGCCCTGAGTCTCGTGCCCCTCGTCGTCGTCCTTGTCGTGGCGGACGGAATGATCGAAGGCATAACCGCCCGTTATATCGAAGTCGGCACCTATCACCTCCAGGCTCAAAGCCTCTACGTAGTCAACGGAGAAGAACTCGAGGCCAAGGCCGAGGCGCTCAAGGGGAGAGCAGGCATCAAGGCTGTCTATCCAGAGTCCGATTCCTACGGCGTGGCCCTTTTCGGCAACCGCAACGCCGGCGTCGAACTTCGCGCCGTCGATCCGAGCTTCCTTGCCGACTCTGGCACGGCGACCTACCTGCGGCTTGGCTCGGGCGAGATGAAACTCGACGCAACGAACCAAATCTTATTAGGCGAAGCGCTCGCACACAATTTGGGCGCCAAGGTCGGAGACATCGTGAGCCTCGTCACCTCGAGGCCGGTCGCCTTCGGCGAGAGCTACTCCTCATTCACGCCGAAAGTCTCGGCTTTCCGGGTGAAGGGCATAGTGTCGGCAGGTTACCGGCAGCTCGACGAGCTATGGGCCTTCGTCTCCTTCCGCGCGGGAGAGAAGCTCTTCACCGCTGGCAGCTCGCGTCAGATCATCGGGATTAAGGTTGGCGATCCCTATGGCAATCTCGAGCCCACTAGGGCCGCGGTATCATCGGCCCTAACTGCCGATTGGAGCGTCTCCACTTGGCCCGAGGTGGAGCGCAACGTCTACAAGTCCTTCTCGACGACGAGGGCGCTCCTCCTCCTGGTCATGGCCCTCACCGTTGCGGTCGCTGCGATAAACGTCAGCTCCGCCCTCGTCATGCTCGTCCTCGAGCGCCGCAGGGACATAGCTATTTTAAAAAGTGCGGGCGCCTCTCCTTCGTTCATAAGCCAAGTCTTCCTCTTCGCCGGTGTAGGCGTGGGCGGCCTCGGAACGATTCTCGGGATAGGGATCGGCAGTTTTGTTGCCTGGAGGATCAACGACCTCATAGGCGGCATCGAAGTCATCGTCAACACGGCCTCGCGTTTTTTGGCCTGGACCTCGGGCTCGGGCGCGCCCAAGGCGGCGATACGCCTCCTTGACCCCGCCTACTACATCGAGCGCATTCCCGTCCATTTTCACCCGGACGAACTGGCCTTGGTCGCGGCCGCGAGCATAGCGCTCTGCCTCCTCGCCTCTTTCCTTCCGGCCAAGCAGGCAGCCCGTCTTCCGCCCCTCGAGATATTCAGAAAGACCTAAAGGGAGAAGAAGAGTAACCGCATAGCTCTACTCGGCTTTTTTTTCTCGCGAAATGGATGTATAGTGCTTTTTATTTGAAGCGCCCGCACGGCTTCGTCGGCGTATATACAGCGGAGGGACCATGGTCAAGAAAGAGAGCGCGGCGGTTCAAGGGGCCGTATCCAGTGAAATGGATGAAAAACTCAAGGCACTTGAGGCTGCGCGCGTGCAGATAGAGAAGCAGTTCGGCCAGGGCTCCATCATGAAGCTCGGCGCCCACAACGCGGCCAACGGTATCGAGGTGATTCCCTCGGGCTCCATTCTCCTCGACGAGGCCCTCGGCGTCGGCGGCTATCCCAGAGGCCGCGTCATCGAGATATACGGACCCGAATCCTCGGGCAAGACCACGCTCGCTCTCCACGCTATAGCGGAGGCGCAAAAATTGGGTGGTATAGCGGCCTTTGTCGACGCGGAGCATGCCCTCGATCCAGTCTATGCCAAGAACCTGGGCGTCAATATAGACGATCTCTGGGTATCGCAGCCTGATTCGGGAGAACAGGCCCTGGATATCACCGAATCCCTCGTCCGCTCGGGCGCGGTGGATATAATCGTCATCGATTCCGTTGCCGCCCTCACGCCCCAGGCCGAGATCGAAGGCGACATGGGCGACGCCCATATGGGCCTTCAGGCCAGGCTCATGAGTCAGGCCCTGCGCAAGCTCACGGGCACCCTTTCCAAGTCGAAGACTATCCTCATCTTCATAAACCAGATCCGCATGAAGATCGGCGTCATGTTCGGCAATCCCGAGACGACGACCGGCGGAAACGCTCTCAAGTTCTACGCTTCTGTTCGCCTCGAAGTCCGCAAGATCGAGACCATCGAGAAGGGCGAGGAAGAGGCGATCGGCAATAAAGTCCGCGTCAAGGTAGTCAAGAACAAGGTCGCGCCGCCTTTCCGCAAGGTAGAGCTCGAGATCATGTTCGGCAAGGGGATATCCGCGTCCGGCTCCCTCATCGACGCCGCGGTCAAGTACGAAATCATCGATAAGAAGGGCGCCTGGTACACCTGGGGCGAGGAGAAGGTCGGGCAGGGCAGGGATAATGCCAAGCTTTTCATCGAGCAGAACCCCGAAGTGTCCGCCACCATCGAAAAGAAAGTGCGCGAGGCCATCTTTGCGAGCCAGCACCCGGAACCTGTACCGATCATCCAGGGAGAGGCGGACGCGCGGCTGGCCTCTTTGACGGTAAGTCCTGTCGGGCCGGCAAAAGCCGATAAGGCTCAGGCAAAAAACGCTGAAGGCGTCACCCGGGGACCTGGTCGGCCGCCCAAGCAAGCATCTTCGGCTGCACCGACAGCGGGCCCCAAGGCGGCCAAACCCGCCGCCTCGGATAAGGCCGCCACCGAGGATGAAGGCCTTTTTTAGCCTGTGGCGCGAGCATACCTCGGGCTTGGCTCCAATGTAGGCAATTCGGCCGCCACGATTCGGGCCGCCTTCGCCAGCCTCGAGACTTTCCTCTCAGGCTCGCGCCTGTCGAGGCTGTGGTGCACAAAGGCCATGTACGTGACGGATCAGGCCGATTTCGTAAATGCCGCGGCGATGGGCGAAACTACGCTCTCCCCGCGCGAACTCTTGGTCACGATCAACGCGGTAGAGGCGCTCTTCGGCCGGGACCGCGTCCGCGAGCGATTCAAGGGACCGCGGAGCCTCGATATAGATATTCTCCTCTATGACGACATCGTCCTCAGAGAGGCAGACCTCGTCATTCCCCACGCGGCATTGCGAGAGCGGCAATTCGCCCTTGAGCCCCTCCTAGACCTCGATCCGAGCCTCCGCGACCCTTTAAGCGGGGAGCCTTACGCTGCTGTGCTCGCTTCTCTTCCTCCACAGGGTATTTACCTTCTAGGTTAAGCCCGCTATCATCGATCCTTCGATGGTAAAGATCCACGAGATAGCCGCGGATGGCGCTCAAGCAGGAAATATCTCATGGCAGGACGGCCAGACGGGAACGGCCGCGCCATCGACTTCCGGCGCTCAGGGCAGGCTCTTCCGACTCAAGGACTTTGAAGGCCCCCTCGATCTTCTCTTATTTCTCATTCGCAAAAACGAGGTGAGCGTTTACGATATCCCAATAGCGTCTATCACTGAGCAGTACTTAACCTACCTCAACAGCGACGAGGATATCGACCTCGACGACCTCACCGAGTTCTACGCTATGGCGGCGACCCTCTTGTATATAAAGTCTCGCATGCTCCTTCCCGTCGAGAGCGAACTCGACGACGAACTCGACGATCCGCGACGCGAGCTCATAGAGAAGCTCATCGAGTACCAGAAATTCAAACGCCTCTCCGAGCTCATGGAGCGAAAAGAGATGGAGGTCGAGTGGTCGGTCGAGCGTAAAAAGATTCAAAGGCCGCTTCCCTTCGCCGAGGAAGCGAGCCTATGGGCGGAGATAGACGTATGGGATCTCCTGCGCTCATTTTCTTCTCTCGTCACCAATCTTTCCTCCGAGCGAATCATGGATCTCTACGAGGAAGTATCTATCAACGAGAAGACCGCCCTCATCCATGAATTTCTCGAAACTAAAGGCTCCTTTTCCTTCACCGATCTTGTCGTACGGCCTCATTCGACCATGGATATTGTCTGCGCCTTTCTGGCAATTCTTGAGGCGGTAAAATATCACGTTGTCTCGATATTTCAACATAGATTATTCGGAGATATAGAGATACGTTCTTTTTCAAAGGGGGTGATCCATGGAAGTGAGGCTTGAAAAAGAGGCCGCTCTTGTGGAGACAGTCCTCTTTCTGGAATCAGAGGCTCTAGACGAAACCGCCCTCGCGCGCATCACAGGGCTCTCTCGAGAAGTCATCGATGGGGCCATCGAGCTCCTGGGCGAGGAGTGTCGCGCTTCCCAGACCCGGGGTGTCGAACCGGTCCATTCGGGCGGAGGCTGGATCCTGGCGCCAAAGGCCGAGCTCTGGGAAAACCTCAAGGAGCGCTACGGCAAAAAGAACGAGAACCGTCTTTCGCGAGCGGCCCTCGAGACGCTCTCCATAGTCGCCTATTCACAGCCCATCACGAGGGCCGAGGTCGAGGCCATTCGCGGCGTCTCGGCCGACGGCATGATCCGCTTCCTCCTCGACCGTGAGTTCATTAAAGAACTGGGCAAGAAAGAGGCTCCCGGAAGGCCGGTCCAATATGGCACGACCAAGGAGTTCCTCAAGTACTTCCGCCTCGGCTCCATAGCCGACCTCCCTCGCCTCGACGAGCTCGAGAGCGGGCGCTTCGACGACAACGATAGCGAGCCGAAAGAAGGGGCAGAACCCGCCCATGACTGAAGAAGGGATACGCCTCCAAGCCTACCTTGCGCATTCGGGCGTAGCCTCTCGCCGCGCCTGCGAGGGGATAATCCTCGCAGGTCGAGTTAGCATTAACGGCCAAGTCTCCTCCGAGCTCGGCGTACGCGTGCGCCCAGGGGACCGCGTCACTCTCGACGGAAAGATCCTCGAGCCCGAGGAGTGTAAGCGCTATCTCCTCCTCAACAAGCCCACGGGCTATATCTGCGCCATGTCCGATCCGGAAGGAAGGAGCCTCGCCTCGAGCCTCCTTAAAGGCGTCGAGGAGCGCGTCTACAACGTGGGCCGTCTCGACCAATGGTCCTGCGGTCTCATCCTCTTCACGAACGACGGAGACCTCGCGTCCATCCTCGTCCATCCTTCGGGGGGAATCGAGAAGGAGTACGAGATCGAGGCCGATGGCACACTAGGCGAGGACTTCTTCAAGGCTTTTCGCGAGGGCATCGAGATCGAAGGCGTAGCCTATAAGGCCATTTCGATAAAGCGTAAGGGCCTCGCGGGTGCTAGAGTAGTGCTTCTCGAGGGCAAAAATCGGGAAATACGCAAGGTGCTCGAGCATTTCGACCGCAAGGCGAGGCTGCTCAGGCGGATCCGCATAGGAACCATAACCATGGGCGATTTGCCCGAAGGTTCCTTCCGGGAGCTCTCAATCAGCGAAATCGATGCCTTGCGAGTATACGGAGATAAAAATCGATGATAATCGCGATAGACGGTCCCGCAGGCTCGGGGAAGAGCACGATAGCCCATATGTTGGCTGAAGGCCTCGGCTTCACCTACGTCAACTCTGGCAACATCTATCGCGCGATGACGCTCCGCGCCTTGCGCGAGGGAGCCGCGCCCTCCGACTCAGAGGCGATCGTCGCCCTCGCTCGCGCTGCGCGCATAGAGTACGAGGGCGGCCGTCTCCATCTCGACGGCGTCGACGTAGAGGCCCTTCTCCACTGCGCCGAGGTCGATGCCCTCGTCGCGCAGCTCTCGGCCATTCCGGAGCTCCGGACTATAGTGAATGAACACGTTAGGCGAATTGCGGGAACCACCGACACGGTCGTAGAAGGAAGGGACATGACGACGGTAGTCTTTCCCGACGCCGAAGCCAAGTTCTTCCTCGATGCGAGCGCGGAGGCCAGGGCGAAGAGGCGCTTCGATCAGGGCATAAGCGGTGCCTCTCTCGAGGAGATACGCGAGAACATCGCTATGCGAGACGAGATCGACAGGTCCAAGTCGGTCGGCGCCCTTAAAATCGCGCCCGATGCCCGCTATTTGGACAGCTCTCACTTGACCTTGCAGGAAGTTTATGAGAAAGTATACGGTAAAATTCTTCATCTAAGGGAAGACCATGGCTGGTAAGGAAGTGGAGATGGGCGCCGTCGTACCCTCCAAGGACGACATCCAAACACAATTGCAGGAGCAGTACCTCAAGAGTCTTGAGGGGCTGG
>Ga0326727_10007366_pt1 | contig 29170 bp, 23 predicted proteins | sample MB2enrmetagenome_FD_207643 | JGI IMG/M metagenome (GOLD analysis project Ga0326727, IMG submission 207643) | Lab enriched peat soil microbial communities from McLean, Ithaca, NY, United States - MB29MY | ecosystem: Environmental > Terrestrial > Soil > Wetlands > Peat | place: USA: New York... | reverse complement strand
GGAGGTCCAACGGGTCTGCTCGTTGAAGCCGGGCTCGATGGTGGTCCTGGAGGGGTTGTCCCAGAGGAGGCCGTAGCCTTTGTTGGTGAGCAGAAAGGGTACGCAGAAGCTGGGAGCCGCGGGAGCCGTGTAGTCCGCCCAGCAGTGGACCGGATGGCCGCGATGGTCGAGAAACCCCTCGTGATTCTGGCCCAGGCCGTAGTAGTGTTCGTCGGCTGGCGAGACGAAGGTCGCGCCGACCACGTAGAACTCGGGGTCGGTGGGACGGCGGTCGTTGAGCAAGCCGGCGGTGCCGTCTTTGTGATTGGGAACGGACTGGGACCAGCCGGTCATCTCAAGCAGTGTCTTGCCTTCGGGCGTGCGCAAGGTAATGTGCGCTCCGGGCGTGGAGCCGTTGAAGTATTTGGCGATGTCGAGCTCGGTCTGGACGGGCGGATGAGCGGGCGGCAGATCGTCGCGGTCGACGGTGGCGACGATGCGGGAAGATCGATATACGTCTGCCTGCGCGGTTTTGGAAGCTTTCCAGTCCTGGCCTGAGCTGGATGGTTTGGCAAGGATGCCGACGCCGGGAGTTGCACGCGCCGGCTCGCGCTTGAGGCTGAGTGTGACGCGCAGGATGTTGGGCGCGTAGGCTTCGAGGACGATGGTCTGGCCCTTGCGGTCGAGCTCGAGCGCCTGGCTGGTTTGGGCGGAGGAGCCGGCGGAGAAGAGCGTAATTCCGGCCATTGAGATGACGACGGCTGTGAACCTTTGCATGAGGCACTCCGTTGAAGACGCGGCGGGTTGAGAATACGGATCGGTGATGAGTGTAAACCGATTCGGCGCGACCTTCCCAATGAAAGATACGAAGCGCCTCACCCGGCATGCGGGCGATAGGATAGAGCGTGGCCCGCACTAAACTGGACTGGCAATCAAAACTGGTACTGCTGCTGGTGATGCCCTTTGCGGGGGCGCTGGTGGTGCTGCAAACACACTGGTGGGCGGTGAACGCGGCATCTGTGGCGATATGGACGCTGGGCCTGAGCGTGCTGCTGGGGTTAGTGGTATTGAAGCTGCGCTCGGCCACGCCGGGAGCGGCCGCGGCGGGCGCGGCCATTGCAGCTACACTCATGTTCTCTACTGTGACGTTTCCCTATCAGCCCTGGCATACGGCGTTGATCCCGCTGATGGCGGTGCTGGTGCTGACGTCGCTGGCGACGCGGCTGGGGCGCGCGCAGAAGGAGCGGCTGGGCACGGCGGAGAAGCGGCACGGCCGAAGCGCGTCGCAGGTGGCGGCCAACCTGGGCGTGGCGGCGATCGTGTCGAGCCAGTTTGTGCAGTCGTGGATCATCAATACGCACTGGTTTTCGCCTGCGGGCCTGGCGCCTTTGCAGATCTTCGCGCCCATGCTGGCGGCGCTGGCAGAGGCGGCTGCCGACACGGTGTCGTCGGAGATTGGCCAGGTGCTGGGAGGGCGGCCGCGGATGATCACCACCTTGCGCTCGATCGAGCCGGGGACGGACGGCGCCATCAGCCTGGCCGGCACCGTAACTGGCGTGCTTGCGGGAGGGATTGTGGCCGGAGCGGGAGCCTTGACGCTCAGCGGCGGCCTGAGCCTGTTCTGGATCGGCTGGGCGGGCGGCGTCTTTGGACTGTTTTTCGATAGCCTGCTGGGAGCGACGCTGGAACGGCGCGGCTGGCTGAACAACGACATGGTGAACTTTCTTTCCACCGCCAGCGCGGCGGCGTTTGCGCTGGGCGTGATGGCGGCGATGCCGCACCCAGGGGTGGGCTAATGATTCAAGAGCACAATGCCGCGGCAGCGGCACGGCTATTTCAAATTCACGGCACGCTGACCGGGATTGCTCCCTACGGCAGCGGTCACATCAACGACACCTATTGCGGGGTCTTCGAGCAGGCTGGCGCGCGGACGCGCACCATTCTGCAGCGGATCAACCACCACATCTTCAAAAACCCGCCTGCGTTGATGGAGAACATCCAGCGCGTGACGGCGCATCTTGCCAAGCAGGTCGCGGGCGAACCGGATTGCGGCCGGCGCGTGCTGACGCTCATTCCGGCGTGTGACGGCCGCATGTGGGCGATGGATGCGGAGGACAGCTATTGGCGCGCCTATCGCTTCATTGAGGGCTGCCGCTCCTACGATGCCGTTGAGACCGCGGAGCAGGCGTATCAGGCGGCCAGGGCGTTTGGGCGCTTCCAGCGACTGCTCGCGGACCTGCCCGCGCCGCGGCTTCACGATACCATTCCGGATTTCCATCACACGCCGAAGCGGTTCGGGGCGCTGGAGCAGGCGATCGCGGCGGATGCGGCTGGCCGCGCGGGCGCAGCCAAGGCAGAGATCGAGTTCGCCCTGGCGCGCAAGGCGATCGTCCGCGGTTTGCTCGATGCGGGTCTTCCGGAGCGGGTGACGCACAACGACACCAAGTTCAACAACGTGTTGCTCGACGACACGACTGGCGAGGGCGTCTGCGTGATCGACCTCGATACCGTGATGCCGGGACTGGCGCCTTACGATTTCGGCGACATGGTTCGCACCACTACGAGCCCGGCAATGGAAGACGAGCAGGACCTGTCTAAGGTGAGGATGGAGTTCCCGATGTTCGAGGCGCTGGCGCGGGGCTATCTTTCCACAGCCGGGAGTTTCTTGACCAAAGCGGAGAAGAATTCGCTTGCCTTTTCGGGCAAATTGATCACGTTCGAGATTGGCATCCGTTTCCTGACCGACTACCTGGCGGGGGACACGTATTTCAAGGTGCACCGCGAGGGGCATAACCTGGACCGCTGCCGGACACAGTTCAAGCTGGTTGAATCGATTGAGCAGCAGCAAGAAGAGATGGAGCGGCTGGTTGAATCTCTTGAGCAGTCCCAAGCGGAGCCGATCGCGCCATGATGGGCGGCAGACGAGCTTCATTCCACCGATACGCTACAATGGGCAGCACTGATTCAGCCTTCTAACGATGACGCCGACCGACACCAGCATCGCTAACGAGATCCCGACACACCAGGCTGAACCGCCGCGCAGCACGCGGGGATTCTGGGCGCTGATCGTTACGCAGTTTCAGGGCGCTTACAGCGATAACATCCTGCGTAACCTGCTGCTGTCGATGATCGTGTTCATGGGCCTCGCGCAGAACCAGCGCGAGAGCCTCATCTCGGTCGTCACGCTGATGTTTTCCGTGCCATTTCTAATCTTCTCCATGCCGGGAGGATGGCTGGCGGACCGATTCAGCAAGCGGCAAATCACCATATGGACGAAGGTGATGGAGTTCGGCTCCATGCTGGTGGCGACCGCTGGACTGGCGGCTCACTCGCTCACCCTCTCGCTGGTGGCACTCACGCTGGTAGCCACGCAGGCCGCGCTGTTTGGGCCATCGAAGTATGGCTTGCTGCCGGAGTTGCTGCCGGCCAAGCGTCTATCGTGGGGCAACGGAGTTATCGAGCTGGGAACATTCCTGGCTATCATCGTCGGCACGGTAACAGGCGCTGCCATGGCGGAGAAGTTTCGCGGCCATGAGATTTATGCGGGTTATGCGCTGTTAGGGCTGGCCTTTGTGGGACTAATGACCAGCCTGGGCATCGATCGGGTTCCCGCGGCCGCGCCCACCAAGAAATTCCAGGTCAACATACTCGGCGACCTGTTCCAGCAGATCAAGCTGATGCACCGCGATCCGCCGCTCTTTCTGGCCGTCGCCGGCAACACTTACTTCTGGTTTCTCGGTTCCCTGCTCTTTTCAACGATTGTGGTGTACGGGCCGGATGTGCTGCACATCGGGCAGACCAAGACCGGCTATCTCAACGCCACGCTGGCGATCGGGATTGGCGTCGGCAGTATGGTTGCCGGGTTAGTCAGCGGCAACAAGATCGAGTACGGACTTATCCCGCTGGGCTCGATCGGCATGACGATCACGGGGCTGCTGCTGGGCGGGACGCCGCACGGACTTATAAGCTCCGCGGCGTTGCTGGGCGCATTGGGTTTTTGGGCCGGCTTCTTTGCTGTGCCTGTTAATGCGCTGATTCAGCATCGCCCGGCGGAAGCCGACAAGGGCGGCATCATTGCCGCGGCAAACCTGCTGTCGTTCGTGGGCATCGCTCTCTCAGCCGGCGTGTATTACGTCTTCACGGCCTACGTCCATCTTGATCCGCGCGGAGTGATTGTTGCCGCGTCGCTGATCACAGCCGCCGGAACGGTGTATGTACTGATCCTGCTGCCGGAGTGGTTTGGACGCCTGCTGCTGTTCTTTCTCACCCATACCTTCTATAGCGTCAAGGTAGTGGGACGGGATAACTTCCCGGAGAAGACCGGCGCTCTGCTGGTATGTAACCACATGTCTTTTGTGGACGCCCTATTACTGATTGCCTCGACGGACCGGCCGATCCGCTTCCTGATGTTCCAGGGCATCTACGACATGAAGGCCGTGAAGCCGTTCGCGGCCATGATGAAGGCCATCCCAATCTCAAGCGAACAGCGGCCGCGGGACATGATCCGCTCGCTGCACACGGCTACCAATGCCCTGAACAACGACGAGGTGGTGTGCATCTTCGCCGAGGGACAGATCACGCGCACCGGGCAGTTGCTGCCCTTCCGCCGCGGCCTGGAACGCATCATGAAAGGCGTGGAGCAGCCGATCATTCCCGTCAGCCTGGACGGGGTGTGGGGCAGCATCTTCAGCTTTGAGCGCGGGCGCTTTCTATGGAAGAGGCCACGGCGCGTACCGTATCCCGTCACGGTGAGTTTCGGCAAACCCATGGCGCCAACCTCGACGGCCATCGAGGTGCGCCACGCCGTGCAGGAGTTACAGGCCGACGCGTTTGAACAGCGCAAGCGGCGCATGAAGACGCTGGATCGCGCCTTCGTGCGCACCGCGCGGAGGCACCCGCTGCGCTTCATGATGGCGGACGCCAAAACAACCAAGGTGACCTTTGCTTCGGCGCTGACGAAGACAATCTACATCGCACGAAGGCTGCGGGCCCAGGTCGGGCAACAGCAGATGGTCGGCATGTTATTGCCGCCTTCCGTCGGGGGAGCGTTGAGTAACTACGCGCTGATGCTCCTCGGCCGCATCCCGGTGAACTTGAATTACACCTCTTCGAGCGAAACGATTGCCTCCTGCGCAAAGCAATGCGGCGTGGATGTGACGATTACCTCCAAGGCGTTTGTCGAACGCTTTCCGAATCTCGAAATCCCAGGGCGCACGCTGTTTCTCGAGGACGCCCTGGCGGCACCGCGCCTGGGCGAGCGAATTGCCGCCCTCGCCTTGGCATGGCTGGTGCCGAGCTATCTGCTGCGCGGGGCGCTGGGTGCGCGCCGCGAGGAGAGCGACATCCGCCCGGAGTCGAAAGTGGACGGCCTGGCTACTGTGATCTTCTCGAGCGGCAGCACCGGCGATCCCAAGGGCGTGATGTTATCGCACTTTAACATCACGGCTAACATCCAGCAGGTAACGCAGGTTTTCATGCTGGGAGGGCGCGACAGGATTCTGGGCATTCTGCCCTTCTTTCACTCCTTTGGGTTTATGGCCGCTCTATGGCTGCCGGCGGTCAACGGCGTGGGCGTCGTCTATTATCCCAATCCGCTGGACGCGCGCGCGATAGGCGAGTTAGTAAGCCGATACAAGGTAACTTTCCTGGTGGCCACGCCAACGCTTTTGCAGGCCTACATGCGCCGATGCACGCCGGAGGAGTTTGGCAGCCTGCAGTATGTGCTGGTGGGCGCGGAAAAACTGCCGGAGCGCCTGGCGATAGCTTTTGAGGACACCTTTGGGATTCGACCGCTGGAGGGTTACGGCTGCACCGAATGCTCGCCGGTGGTGACGGTAAACGGACGCGACTTCCGCGCGCCGGGATTCCGCCAGGTGGCGGCGAAGCGCGGCAAGATAGGACATCCGCTGCCGGGAGTTACCGTGAAAATCGTCGATCTCGACACCGGTGCGCCGGTTGCTCCGGGAACTGCCGGGATGTTGCTGGTGAAAGGGCCGAATGTGATGAAGGGCTACCTGGGACGGCCCGAAAAAACCGCCGAGGTGCTGCGCGATGGATGGTATACCACCGGCGATGTCGCGTTGATGGAGGAGGATGGTTTCCTGACCATCACCGACCGACTTACGCGCTTCAGCAAGATTGGCGGCGAGATGGTGCCCCATATCAAGATCGAAGACAAGCTGCACGACCTGGCCGGTATCACCGAGCAGGTATTTGCTGTAACTTCCCTGCCGGATGAGAAGAAAGGCGAGCGCATCGTGGTGATTACTACACTTGCGGCAGAGAAGCTCGCTCCGGTGCTCGAAAAGCTGCCGCAGTGCGATCTGCCGGCGCTGTGGAAGCCGAAGGCCGGCCAGTTCTTCCACGTGGATGCGCTGCCGGTGCTGGGCACGGGAAAGACCGACTTGCGCGGCGTGAAGGCGCTGGCGGCGGCGCTGGCGCCGGCTGCGGAGTAACAGCAGGCCGCGAAAGACTCTGGATTGGTGCGAAATTGGCGGAAAGAGTCCGTCCGCGGCTAAAGCCGGCATTGATTCTGTCAGCGGTGTGCGGGGCTTAAAACCCCCGCCTCCCTCCGGATCGAGTTTTCTCGTAGCCTGCCAGGACGCAATTCCGCGACTTAGTTTCGAGTTATCGGAGCTACTCCTTGCCGATGAGCTTGCGGAGTCCGGCAATCATGCGCTCTTCGATGCTGCCGAAGGGCATGTCGGTGGTGAGATAGGTCCAGGTAGCTCCTCTTTGCGTGGGGTCGAGTCCGGTGGATTCGGCTTGCGCCAGCCGCTTGGGGATCTCTTCGGCGATCGTCGATTGCAGGGCCTGGAACATGCTGTCGATGTCCTTGAGGTATTGGCGCAGCGGGTCGTTGCCGCCCCAGGACACCCATTGCGTGGCTTCGCGCAGCCCGGCGACGCCTGCCAGGTGGTCGGACCAGAGATCGTCGATGGTGGCCAGCGAGACCAGCCGCTCCAGTTCCGATGCGACCCTCGATTCGCCAGTGAGTATCTGCTGCCGGCGCTCCTGCATCGCCTGGCGCTGGCCCTCGACGACGGCCTCGTACTTGTGAATGAACTGGCGGATCTGGAGATTCTGGTCCTCGATCTTGCGCTGGACGCGGTCGGCCGCCTCGCCGGAGTCCAACTCCGCGACGCCGAACTTCACGCAGAGGGGGTCTTGGAGCGAGATGAAGAACTGCGAACTGCCCGGATCGCCCTGGCGTCCGGCACGCCCGCGCAACTGGTGGTCGATGCGGCGGCTTTCGTGGCGATTGGTGCCCAGAATGTGTAATCCTCCCAGCGTGGCGACTCCATTGCCCAGGCGAATGTCGACACCGCGCCCCGCCATGTTGGTGGAGATGGTGACGGCGCCGGGTTCCCCCGCGAGCGCGATAATCTCCGCCTCTTCTTCCTCGTTGCGGGCATTCAGCACCTCGTGAAGAAGATCTCCGAGTCCCATGCTGAGGCGCTCCGACTCCTCCACGCTTGCCGTCCCGATAAGGACCGGCCGTCCGGTGCGGTGGATGCGAAATATCTCTTCGACGACCGCGCGCTCCTTTTCATCCTTGCGAGCGAAGACCCGATCCGGCAGGTCGATGCGAATCACGGGGCGGTTGGTGGGGATGACTTCGACATCCAGGCCGTAGATGGTGCGAAATTCGCCGGCCTGCGTAGCGGCAGTGCCGGTCATGCCGCAAACCCGCGGGTAAAGCGCGATGAGGTGCTCGATGGTGATGGAACCCAGGATGCGGCCCTGGGTCTTGACCCTGACGCCTTCCTTAGCCTCAATGGCGCTGTGCAGGCCGGCGGGCCAGCGGCGGTCTTTCACGATGCGGCCCTTGAACTCGTCGACCGACTCGATAGCGCCGTCTTTCACCAGGTAATCGACATCGCGCCGCAGCAGCGCGTGCGCGTGGAGCGAGTCCTGGACAGCGGTAAACAGGCGCAGGTTGCCTTCGGCAAAGAGATTGCGGCAAGCGAAGGCGTGCTCGATGGCGCGGATGCCGGCGTCGGTGAGGCCGACATTGCGCGCGAATTTGTCGACCTGGTATTGCACGCCGAGCTTGAAATGGCGCGTCACCCGGTCCACGCTATTGGCCAGCGTGAGTTCATCGGACAAGCCACCGGCCAGGACCAGCGGAATGCGCGCCTCGTCGATGAGGATGGAGTCGGCTTCGTCGATGACGGCCGCGGCAAACGGCCGATGCACCTGATCGCGCGGATAGAAGGTAATCTGATCGCGCAGAAAATCGAAGCCGATCTCGTTGGCGGTGGCGTAGGTGACGTCGCAGAGATAAGCCTGGTGGCGCTCCTGGCCGCTGAGGTGCTGCTGAATGCAGCCGACGGAGAGTCCGAAGAACTCATAGATGGGTCCCATCCAGCGGGCGTCGCGGCGGGCCAGATAATCGTTCACGGTCATGACGTGGACGCCCTGGCGCCTCTTCGCGTACCAGACGATGGCGGGAACCGCGGCCAGGGTCTTGCCTTCGCCGGTCTGCATCTCGGCGATTTTGCCATTGGCCAAAGCGAGAGCGCCTTGAAGCTGGACATCGAACATGTTAAGGCCGAGCAGGCGCTCAGCGGCAACCGCGGTGACGGCGACGGTTTCGGGCAGCGTGTTGGCGGCTTCCGCGGCGGATCTTAGATCGTCGTCCGAGAGCGGGCGCAGTTCCCGGCGTCGCAGATTGATATGGTCGATGTTCTTGCGGCTGCGCGCGCCTGAATCGGCGCGGCCCAGCAGAGATTGAAGGAAATGGCGCACGAGGCACACTCCTATCCACTCAATGAGACATTGTCTTCGATTGCAGGGACTGTCGCTAGAGGAGGGAGTTGCGCGTGGGCGGGCGCTGATAGCTGGATGGCCAATGGACGCGATCCGTCTGAGGGGCCTGGTAGTGCAATGCGGCCGGTATCGGCGCTGTCTGCGCGATCTGCCTGGGCATCCTGGGAGTTTCCTGGCGCTCGCAGCGCTGTTCGGCGAGGCAGGCGATGGCGAAAATGTCGCCGCTCAGGCGCACGCGCGGCAGGGGCGCGGCGGACGCGGCTCCCAGCGCAAGCACCACGGTCAGCAGGCAGACGATGCGGCGGCTCAGCATTTGGAATGAAGTGTACACGAGCGGGTATCGGGCTCGCTGAGCCCTCTGGATTCTCGGTGTGGGCAGGCTTCCGGTTTGTTGTCGATACGCCTGAAGCTGCGCGGATTGGGACGCGTTCAATTCGGATGGAGCACCCCGGGGATTTGGCGTGAATCGAGCAAATCAGCTGATTCCGGCGATAGAGCCGGCAAATCCAGGCAATCCTTTTTCCTGTGGGACATGGGAGTGGTATTCTTGCACGTCGATTCATAGGAACGAGGAGGAAGACGTGAAAAAGGGCATCATATTGGCAATCGGGTTGGCGATGGGGGGAGTGGCGTTTTTGGCGGGGTGCGGAGACCAGGCCGCAAAGATTCCCATTGAGCCCAAATGGAAGGGGGCTGCCTACCATCTCGCATTTGACACGCAGGCGCCCAAACCGAACCCGGTGGGGCTCACCTTTCCGGGCATCAAGTTTACGGCGAATCCGGAAGCGGTGGAGACAAGAGCCCTGCTGGTGGTGAAATTCGACGCTTCGGGAGCTACAAAAAGCGGTCCGGTGGCCGACCAGATGATTATGCCCCCGGTCGATATTTCCGGCACGGAGGGCGCGCTTCCCGCGGACTACATCAATCTGGCGGATAAGGACCTGTCGAAGATTCTCGGGGCTTACTGCATCAAGGGAAAAGTCAAGATGAACGTGGCGCTTGCCAGGTCGTCGGTCTCACCCCAGGCGGCAGAAGGCGAAGTCGACTCGAAGCGCCTGTCGGACTGGATGCCGATCGAGCTTGAGTTCAAGAACCCGCACCCCAAGTGCTAGCCGTTTTTTCGCAGCCGATCGATCGGTCGCGAAAACGTCCGGTATTCATCCGATTTTTGGATTGGCGGGGGTCTGGTGGCCCCCGCGACGGCCGGCCTGGAGGCCGGCGCTACAGATTCCCGGCCGCGTGCGAGAAGAGCAGGCTAGTTAGCCTGCTCCTTGACGCACTCGAAGTTGTCCGCCACGTTGCTATCTCCCTGGCCCTTGTAGTGGGCCACCCTGGGATACGGGCACAACGGGCGCGTGACCTTGACTGCCGCGGAGCCGCCGATCTTCCCGGTTCCAATCAGTTTTTCCGGAGCCACTCCTTGCGTCACCCACCGGTCAAGCGCCAACAGCAAGTCATGGTCCGCATCGACTGTATCACCCGCTTGCGGTGCATCGTTTCCGAAACTCGTTGGTCCGGGGCCACCCGTGCAGTGTCCCATGCCAGGAACCATGAACAGCCGGTAGAAACCTTGAACATCCCTGGCATCCGCAGCCCGCGGATCGGGAGTGCTGGAAAGGAACGCAGTCACTTTCTCGTAGAAAGCGATGGAGTCACGCGGTGCAATGGCCGGATCACCCCAGCCGTGGTATTGAATCAGCTTGCCACCGTGGTCCCGGAACGTGCGCAGATCGGGATTGTATGAGTTGATGATGGGCGCATCCTTCTCATCCGCGGCCTTCACGTCACGATCGAAGTCCATCGTATGCCAGTCCCACTTCGGATCTTCGTGGACCACCAGCGAGAAGAAGCCATTGCCGAAAAAACTCTGAATGGAGCCCTGAGGGAACTGCGGGAACGGCAGAATCCACCCCACCCAGGCGCCCGGTTCAGCCTCGGTGCCGGGCTCATATCCTGGATAGATCTGTTCTCCTGTTTTCAGATCTTTCGGTCCAGCATAGACCTTCTTTAGGGCGTCGATCTGCGGCTGCGTCAGGCAATCTGCGCCAGCAGCGCCGTGGCATAACAGTACCGTGGGATCAAAGTAGCACTTGCGCGGGTCTTCGATCAGACCGTCTTTCACTCCATCCAATTCATCGCAGGCAGCCAGGGCTGCTTTCTCGATCGCTGGAAGCTGTTCCGCCACGATGCGGCTCTCCGGCCTTGCATTGAGCGCCAACTCATTCCACACAAACCCCGCAAAATGGTGCGACCAGTTATTGGCGGGCGCTCCGGCGATAATGCCGTCGAAGTCCTCGGGATAACGTTCCGCTTCCATCAGCGCCTCGCGGCCGCCATCGGAACATCCCTGGAAATAGGCGCGCGCCGCGGGCTTGTTGAGATACGCCTGCAGGGCCGTCTTCGACAGGGCCGCAGTTTCATGCACTGCGCGATAACCGAAGTCGATCACCTTCTCAGGATGCCCGAGAGCCCAGGCCGGGGTTAGCGCGCCAATGGGGTCCTGATTTTGATGGCCGTCGTCGGTTGCGGCAACCGCATAGCCTTGAGCCAGCGGTCCGACCAACTCATTGGGTTGAAGAGTTCCACCCCAGCCGCCACTTCCGAGCTGGAGGTACTTGCCGTTCCAGTCCTCCTGAGGCGGCAACCAGAGGATGAAGTTAATCACCGAATCCGAGGTTGGCCGGGACACCGCGGCGATCTCACAATGGCGCTTGACCGGGAGACTCTCCGCCTTGGGAGGAAAACCAACCTGCACCTGGATCATCCCGGCCTCGACCCATTTGGCGGAGACGACCTCTCCATGTTCGAGCTTGAGATTCTTGAGAGCCTCGCAGCTGTTTTGAGATATCGCCAACTGGGCGGCGGCCAGGAGAGCAACGCTGCCTGCATGTATGAGAACAATTCGCAACTTCATCAGGTCCCTTTCCCGCGAATCGGACGGGGCGTCTCCGATGCCTTCGCGAGACATCAAGAGAGCTTCGATCAAATGGTACCTTCACGAACCACCGCTGGCCAATCGGGCACGTTCTTTTCGTCTGCTTCGGTCGATTGAGAGGAAATGGCCGTTGATTCCGAGTTGGCAACCACCCGAAGTTCCGAGAATCAGATTGCCAGGCGTCTCAGCAAGTGCTTCGGCATGAGTCGTCAGCAGAGATTTCAGAGCGCTGGCAATGAGTAAACAGAATCCGGTATTATTCTGATCGATTTACGCAGCCCTGCGAGCCGACTCCAGTCCGGTGGTTCCCGGAGCACTGGATCGGTGCCGCCAGGCCAAGGAGATTTACATGAACTTGCGGAAACAAATCAAGGAGTATATCGCCAGTCAACCGGAACCAAAACGCAGCGAGATGCAGCAGTTGCAAGCCATGATTTTGGCTTTGATGCCAACATGCAAATTGTGGTTCTTGGATGGAAAAGACGAGAAAGCAAAAACCGTTTCCAACCCAAACATCGGATATGGATCTCAAACCATGAAATATGCCGATGGAAAAACCAAGGAGTTTTATCAAATCGGTATAAGTGCGAATACAACAGGCATTTCCGTCTACATTATGGGAGTAAGTGACAAGAAGTACCTGGCCCAGACATTTGGGAAGGAGCTCGGCAAAGCAAGCGTCACGGGATACTGCATCAAATTCAAAACACTAACAGATATAAACATCGACGTGCTTAAGGCAGCAATACAATATGGAATTGAACAGACAGGCATTCAACATTGATTTCAACTTGAGTAAATGAACTCGCACTCGCAGCCTGGGACTTGAGGGCCGAATTGCGATTCGGATTCAGTAGAGATGAGTGCGCCAAAGGGTATAGCTGAGGATTTCGTGGGCTATGCGGTTGAAATCGCCGGAGGCGCCCTCGACGGCGACGCGGGGGCGGGGCGAGGTGAGCACGTCGAGGCCGTCGGCGGCGCAGATTTCGTGGATGCGGAACAGGTGGGTGCCATCGCTGACGATGACCAGGCGGCAGGCTTGTTACCGCTCCTCGGCAGTGAACGCACGCTGCCACTCGTGCCCCTTGAGTTTGAAGCTTTTCGCTGCTGTCACATCCGCAGGGCCGATCTCCTTTACAACGGCCTGCATGGCCAACTTGCCGTCCTTGAGCACGTCAATGCGCCGTGCCACCTGGACGCCACCATAGTCCTGCTGAACCGCGGGCCTAACTTCGAAACCCGATGTGTAGCTCTTGAGCAGGTGACCGGACTCGTCAAACCAGAAGCCCTGCGATTTGCCTGGCTCCAATTCTCCGTTTGGCCCCTCCGGTCCACGGCATACGCGAATTGTTTTCACCTCATCCACGGTGTCCCGCCGGATGCGCCAGTCCGACTCGGTCATCGTATCCTCAGCGGGAATCGGCTCCAGCAGTTGCATTACCATCCTTAGTGTTCCCGACTCCGGGCCTTCCGACAGGACATATCGCTTTTCCGCGCTTTGAGACCTGACAAGATGGCTGGAGCCAAACCACGCCTCGCGCTTCCACTCCGACGCGCTGATCCAAGTGTCCTCATAACGCCCCGTTTTCTGGCCATCCGGCGTTCCGATCTGGAGTTCTGCGCGCAGCATATAGGGGGCGGTCGCTCCGGCGGCCAGGAAACTCGCCTTGCGCCCCCGTGAAAAGTACTCCTTTGCGCTGAGAAAGGTCTCCACTCCCTGCGGACGAACGGTCTTGAATCGCACTGAGATTCGTCCAGTCGCCTGCACCGGGACGCCGTTGCGCAAGATGGGTTGAAACTGCATTGAACGAAAACCTTCCGCGGCGGCATCCTTCACTCCCGGGTTGTCGGCAATGGGAGGAATCATCTCCCGGATTCTGCCGGTCCTGTCTACCACGACCTCAGTCCAGACGACGCCTTCGAGTGGACCGTCTGAAAGCGCCGGCCATGCGAACGGCGTACCGGGTCGGAGGCTCTCACGCAATTCGTCCTCGCTTAAAACCACGGTGTCGATTGGCTGAGGGTCGCCACCCGGTGCGCCGGCATCAAAGAAACCGTCGGGCGTCGTGCCGAGATCTTCCAGCACGGTAACTTTGGCTGTGACCTCTATGTATCCGGATGCCACGGTGTACGCGACCATTCTTCCGTGAAAATCCTTGAAATCGTGATATAGTCCGCCGAATCCCGGCCCGCCTGCATAAGACACCAGGCCTGTTTTGTCGATCAGGGCGAGATAGCCCTTGCCATTCGCTTGTTCGTTGTCAAAACCGGTGGCCGGATCCCAGTTGATATTGGTTTGGCCCATAAGATGGCGCACCTCCGCAGTCTTTACACGTTTTTCAAGAACGTCCATTGGCAATGGCATGGGCCTGACAATCGCCACAGCGAGTTCTCGCAGCCAGTCGGGGAAATAATCGCCGTCGTTCTTTTGCCACTGGTGTTCCCCGTCGACAATCAGAATCTGATGAAACTCAGGAGAACGCACCTCGCGCCGCCATTTGACTGGCGACTGCCACCATATTTCTACTTCGCCGATTCGATGGGAGTCCTGGTCTCTCTCTCGACTCGGCGCATACGTCGCCTTGAGATGGAAGGGCCTGGTGCCGGGCTGGTCGAGAGTGCTCTTTTCGATTGCCTTCTTGACTTGGCCAGCGAGATCTTCTGCCCGGTCATTGGAAGCCGAGAAGAAAGCCAGAAAGAAAACCGCGATTAGCTGCCAAGCCGGCTTTTGCATAGGACGCCTCGATTGATCGATTGCAACGTCTGACTCGGGCATTGCAACAGACCCGAGCTTATACCGATTGACCAAGCAGTATAAATGGAATGCTATCGTCTGGTTTTTTTCGAGACTTCAGTAGAGATGAGTGCGCCAAAGGGTATAGCTGAGGATTTCGTGGGCGATGCGATTGAAATCGCCGGAGGCGCCTTCGACGGCTACGCGGGGGCGGGGCGAGGTGAGCACGTCGAGGCCGTCGGCGGCGCAGATTTCGTGGATGCGGAACAGGTGGGTGCCATCGCTGACGATGACCAGGCGGCGGAGGCCGTTGGCGCGGGCGATGACGGCGATGCGGCGCGCGGACTCCTCGGTGTTGCGGCTTTCGGTCTCGGCGATGATGGCGCTTTCCGGCACGCCCTGGCCCATGAGGTATTCGCGGCCGACCGCGCCCTCGGTGTATTGGTCGCCGCCGGCGCCGCCCAGGGTGATGATGAGCGGGGCGATGCCGCGGTGGTAGAGCTCTCGGGCGTGGTCGAGGCGGGCGCGGTAGGTGGGCGAGGGCCGGCCGTCGTACTCGGCCGCGCCGAAGACGCCGATGGCGTCGGAGGGAGCTGCCTGATCCTGGCCGGCGTAGTGCTCGATCTGGATGTAGACCCAGCCCGACCAGGCCGCCAGCGCCGCGGCAATCGCCAGCACGACGAGCGTCACGACGAGGGCGAGATTGCGGCGTTTTGGCTTCTTGCGGCGCTTCATGCGAATCATTTCAGTTCTATAGCTCAACTTGCTTTGGGCCGCTTCGATCCGGGCCTAAAGGCCCTGTGCGTGGATGCTGAATTCAGGGGCCTGAAGGCCCCTGCTCCCTCCAAGGACCAAGTTTCCTCGAAGCCTGAGGCTTCCTCCGCGGTAGTTACCTGCAACTGCATTCGTAGTTACCGCTGCAGGACCATGACGATTTCATGGGTAGGAATGGCGCCCTCGCGCAGAATCTCCCAGCGGCCGGGACCGAGCGACAGATCGACGATGGTGGTGGGCTGGGAGTGGCCGGTGGGCCCGCCGTCGATGATGAGCGGGATGCGGTCGCCGATCTGGTCGCGGACGCAGGCGGCGTGGGTACACTCCGGCGCGCCCTGAAGGCTGGCCGCGGTGGCGGTGATGGGCAGGCCGAAACGCTCGACGACGGCACGGGGAATGGCTGCGTCGGGCACGCGCAGAGCCACGTTGCCGGTGTTGGCCGTGGAGCGCAGCGGCAGCTTGGTGCCGGCGCGCACGATGATGGTGAGCGGGCCGGGCCAGAAACGGTCGGCAAGGCGGTCAAGCTGGGGGTCGGTGTCGCGCGCCAGCTCATAGGCCATGGCCAGGCCGGAGATCAACAGCGAGAGCGGCTTGTGCTTCTGGCGGCTCTTGAGCTGGTAGATCCGCTCCACCGCGTAGAGGTTGACGGGGTCGACGGCCAGTCCATAGAAAGTGTCGGTCGGCAGAGCGATAACGTCGCCCTTGCGGAGGCAGGAGACGATGTAGTCGATCCGGTCCGGCTGGGGTTCATCGGGATGGACGCGCAAAATTTCCGCGGACAAAAAGCTCTACCTCGGTTCCCGAGTTCAAAAACGACCTAAAGACGGAAGCTATCACAGCCCGCCGTGGCGGGCAAGTTGGGCGGCTGCGTCCGCCGGCTCCCTGGTCCATTGAAACGGCATAAAATCGGCTAAGCAAGTGCCGGTGGCGAACAGATGCCCTATCGCATTGTACAGAGTAAACAGAACGCCCGCCTGAAGGAATTGCGGCGCGCGCTGGCCCATCCGAGCGAGAACCGGGGACTGGCCGGGATCGAGGGGCCGAACCTGCTGGAGGAGGCTCTGCGCGCCGAGTTGCGCGTCGACTGCGTGTTTGCAGCGCGGGGTGAGGAACGGCTGCTGGAGGGGCTGCCGCTTCCGGCAGGGGTGGAAGTGCTGCTGATGCCCAGGGAGTTGCTGGTGCAGGCGCTGGCTACCGAGAGCCCACAGCCGATCGCAGCGCTGGTTGAGCCGCCGGATTGGACGTGGGCGGATCTTCTGGACTTTGACGGAAAGGCTGCTCCGCTGCTGGTGGTGCTGGCGGGATTGCAGGATCCGGGCAACCTGGGAACGATCCTGCGTTCGGCGGAGGCCTTTGGCGCACATGGGGTGATCGCTTTGCCGGGGACGGTGAGCGGGTGGAATCCGAAGGTGGTGCGGGCGTCGGCCGGAAGCGTGTTCCGGGTACCGCTGCTGGTTGTGAGTGCGGACGAATGCTTTATCCGGCTGCGCGAGGCTGGCGTGCGGGTCTGGACCACCGCGCTGCGAGGTGCCGCGCAGTCGGATGCGGTGGACCTGGGCTTGCCGGTTGCGTTGCTCATCGGCAATGAGGGCAGCGGTGTGCCGGAGGAGCTGGCCGCGCAGGCGCATGGAGCGATCACGATTCCCTGCCCTGGACCGGTGGAGAGCCTGAACGCGGCCGTGGCCGCCAGCGTGCTGCTGTATGAGGCATCGCGGCAACGGGCTGGCCAGCGCAGCATCGCATCCAACTCTAGCGGCAAGGACAAGAACGCCGCGAGGGAGGGGCACCCGGGTTCGAGGGCTGGGCACACGGATCCTTTTCGTGAGGGGCTGCGATGAGCTTGTTTGACGGCGAACCCGAAGGCCCGAAAGGTCCGCTGCGCACAGCGCCGCTGGCGGAGCGTATGCGTCCGCGCACCCTGGAAGAGTACAGCGGGCAGGAGCACCTGCTGGGACCGGGCAAGCCGCTGCGGGTGCAGATCGAGCGCGACGATGCCGGCTCGATGATCTTCTGGGGTCCGCCGGGCGTGGGAAAAACGACGCTGGCCAAGATTATTGCCGAGACTACACAGGCCACGTTCATTGAGTTCTCCGCCGTGATGAGCGGCATCAAGGAGATTAAGAATGTGATGTCTGCGGCAGCGCAGGCGGCGGAGCTGCATTCGCGGACGATCCTCTTTGTGGATGAGATTCACCGCTTCAACAAGGCGCAGCAGGATGCTTTTCTGCCGTATGTGGAGCGGGGCACGATAAGGTTGATCGGCGCGACGACGGAGAATCCTTCTTTCGAAATTATTTCGGCGCTGCTGTCGCGGTGCCGCGTGTATGTGCTCTACCCGCTGAGCGAAGAGCGCATTGCCACGCTGTTGCGGAGGGCTCTGGAAGACCGCGAACGCGGGCTGGGTGCGCTGGAACTTACGGCTGACGATGACGCGATTGCGTTGATCGCCAGCTATTCAAGCGGGGACTGCCGCAGCGCTTACAACACGCTGGAAGTGGCGGCGCAACTGGCTACGGAGCCTGGCGGGGAGGCTGGGCAGGCGGGCACGAAACACATCGATCGCGCGCTGGCTGTCGAGGCCGTGCAGCAGCGCGTGCTGATGTACGACAAGTCGGGCGAGGAGCACTATAACCTGATCTCCGCGCTGCACAAGAGCGTGCGCAACAGCGATCCGGATGCGTCGCTGTATTGGCTGGCGCGGATGTTCGCGGCGGGCGAGGACCCGCTCTACCTGGCGCGGCGGGTGGTGCGGATGGCGGTTGAAGACATTGGCCTGGCTGCTCCGGAGGCGCTGAATCTGTGTCTCAGCGCCAAGCAGGCGATGGAGTTTCTGGGCTCGCCGGAGGGCGATCTGGCGCTGGCCGAGGCGGTGGTTTACCTGGCGCTGGCGCCCAAATCGAATGCGGTTTACATGGCTTATGGCGCCGTGCAGCAGGAGATTGAGCATACACGCCAGGAGCCGGTGCCGCTGCACCTGCGCAATGCGCCGACGCGGCTGATGAAGGAGCTCGAATACGGCAAAGGCTACCGCTATGCGCACGACGAAGAGGGCCGCGTGGCGGATATGGATTGCCTGCCGGACTCGCTGAAGGGGCGGAGCTACTACCAGCCGACGCAGGAGGGGCGGGAGAAGCTGCTGGCGCAGCGGATGGAGGAGATACGGCGGATTCGGGCGGGGAAGCACGGCGGGGCGTGATTCGCGGAGATGTCTACCTCGCATTGTCGAACCGATCTCAAACTGTGTGGACCATTTTGATTTCCAGCCTTTTTCGGAGGGAGCAGGGACATTTATGCCCCTGAATCCAAGTTAATAGCGAAGAGGCTTTAGCCCCGGACCTTCTGTTCCCAGTCAAAGAAATGCCCGCGCCTAAAGGCGGATGCCTACGCCGCTCTTCTCAAGGGCATAAATGCCCCTGCTCCCTCTACGAAAAGAAGCCGCCATGTTTGTTCCCTACGCTTCCCAGGGATTCACGACAGACGACGCGATATCTTCGAAGTGCTTGACGTTGCGCGTGGCGAGCTTCGCGTGGGAGGCGAGCACGATGCCGGCGATCATGGTGTCGCGCGGTTCTCGCGGCCGTCCAAGCTTCTGGCCTTCCGCCTCTAATTCCGCAGCCTCCCGGGCTGACGCCACGTCGAATGCGGCGATTCGCCCCTGTATCGACTGGTTTAGCAGGTGCTCGAATGCCAGTGTGCGCAATGTCCGGCGCTTTCCTGCCGGCATGGACAGAAGACCCGCGCGGATTTCGTATACGCTGATCGAAGTCGTCCAGATCGAGGTGGACGGCTGTCTATCCAGCCAATGGACCACCGCGGGATCGGGAGCTTCACGCATGAACTCCGAGATGACGTTGGTATCGAGAAGAATCATGACTCGAAGTCTGGAATCTCCATACGCATGCCGCGAATCTCAGGAATCTCTTCACCTTTTTCGAGGCCAATGCCCTGCCCGCTGAAAAGGGCGACGATCTCCGACCCTAACTTGCGCGGAGGCGCGCTCTCTTCCCGCAGCGCGTTGCGCAGGATTTCGCGGGCTTCGGCTTCCATGCTGCGCCCGTGGCGCTTGGCGCGGCGCTGCAGGCGGGCTTTGAGACGGTCTTCGAGATTGCGGACTAAGAGCTGGGCCATGGAGCCTCCGTTGCTATCATGATAGCAGATGCTTGGAGCCGACCAAATAGCATGCCTCAGGGGCTAAAGGCCGCGCGCGTATTGAGCTGCATGCGGCACGACTGAAGTCGTGCCCTTTCAATTCAATACGTTCCTCATTTCACGGCACGGCTGAAGCCGTGCCCTTTCAAAACAATATGCTCCTCAATTCATGGCACGACTGAGGTGGTGCCCTTTCAAAGCGGGGCCAGTTAGAGATTCCCCTGGAGCACAGCAGCGGATACCCGGCTTCGTAACAATTTCTCCGCCATTAACAGGGGCGGTGGTACACTCGCTGGGCGCGGTCGAATGCGTTCCCGCGCAACCCCCAAACAATCCCTGGAGGACAACCATGAGCGATCGTCCAACCTTTGCCCCCTACATCGTGGTCAGCGACGCTGCTGCGGCCATCGATTTCTACAAAGATGCTTTTGGCGCGGTAGAGTTGGTGCGCCACCCGGCTCCCGGAACCGATAAGCTGATGCACGCCCACCTGGCGATCCACGGCGGCCACCTGATGCTGAGCGACGACTTCTCAGGCCAGATGGGAGGCAAGAGCCAGACCCCCGAGGCGCTGGGCGGCAGCCCGGTAACGTTCCACCTGCATGTGGAAGACGCTGACGCTGCGTGGGCGCAGGCCGTGGCCGCCGGCGCCGAAATCACCATGCCGCTGGCCGACCAGTTCTGGGGCGACCGCTACGGGCAGTTGCGCGACCCGTTCGGCCACAAGTGGTCGATTGGCCAGACCAAGAGCAGGCCGACTGAGGCGGAGGTCGAGGAAGGCGCGAAGGCGACATTCGGCGCGTAGGGTTGCTGTGCGCGAAGGCTGGTGAGGGTTCGTGGTTTCCCACCCATTCGCCGGAGAAGAGGCGAATGGATGGGGCACCGTGGCTTCGTCTGGCTGAGCAGAGCGGTGCCTGTCTTTGCGGCGCTCTGTTGCGGCTGCTACCCTTGAACTTGGCGGCGTCCCGCGCGGCCGAGTCGAGAGGCATTGGTGAAACTGACGTTCCTTTGGCAGCACAGGCATTTTCCGGAACGCGACTGGATTGCCCGCCTTTTCGAGCCTTTTGCCGGGGAGCAGGTCTACGACGGAGAACATAAGATCGTACTCGACAACTGCCTGGTGATCGACGCCTGCCTGCATTGCCATCCGCGCGCATATTTCGAGCAATTTCGCGGCAAGAACGCCTTTCTTCTGCACCTGTGCGAGGAGACTTACGAGGGCGGTTATCACCATTACGATAACTTTCGCGGCGTCTTTCGCTGCTACTGGAGCGGCATCTTCAATCCGCTGCGGGTGATGGCGATTCCGCTGGGCTACCAGGCGGGATTCACCGGGAGCGCGGGCGAACTGGGAACGGCGCGGCGGCCTTATCTATGGAGCTTTCTGGGGGCCGGGTCGAAGAGCTCGCGGCCGGAGATGATCAAGGCGCTGATGCCTCTGACGCCGCACTTTCTGCGCATCACCGACCGCGGAAAGGTGGAGCATGTAGGCAAGCCGGAGTATGAGCAGATCCTGCGCGATTCGATCTTTGTGCCGTCGTCGATGGGCAATGTGAACCTGGAGTGCTATCGCATCTACGAGGCGCTGGAGTGCGGCGCGATTCCGATTATTGAGAGGCGGATCGGCTTCGACTACTTCACTCATCTGCTGGGCAGGCATCCATTGCCGAGCTTTACGAATTGGGGCCAGGCGGCACGGTTTGTTGACAGCATGCGCGAAGACCGGGCGGCGCTGGATCGGCTGCAAATGGAGTGCGTAGATTGGTGGGATGGGTACAAGCAGACTCTGACTCAACGCATCGAGAGGTTCATCGACGCGCCGACGGGCGAAGAGGCAGGCAGCTCGGTTCGATGGACGCGTTCGATTCCCGGTTCGCAGGCGTTTGAGCTGATGCGGCATCACTCGATGCCGGCGCTGGGGCGGCGGGTGAGGATGCAGTTGCGGCGGCTGATGCAGGAAGGCAAGCTGCGCAAAACCGAGGGGGCGTGAGGGCGCATTGAAGGCAGCAGTTGAATCGCAAATGGGTTATCGGGCAAGACGCGATGATCCGGGCCTGAAGGCCGCACAGTTTGGCTCTCCGTTCAGGGGCTGAAGCTCCCTGCTCCCTCCAAACGCTGGATTCAAGGCCGATGTGCCCCCCCCAACATGTCAGTCCGGGTATTTCACGGAGCAGCCGTAGGGTCGCGTGTAGGGCGTGGCGACCGGCTTGCCTGCCATGGCCTCGGTCAGCGCTTCGGATACGTAGTTGCGCGCGCCGGGAATATCGCCGGGATCGGGCGTGGGGCGGTCGTCGATGGCGCCGTCGTAGATCACGTTGCCGGCGGGATCGATGACTACCATCTGCGGCGTGGTTTTGGCGCTGTAGAGGCGGCCGAGTTTGCCCTCCGGGTCCATGAGCACGGCGGTGGGAGCGGCGTGCATCTGCTGGAGGTAGGAGTTCTCCTCAGGCGGCGTCACGTAACCCTGTTGGCCGGGGGCCGAGGAGATCACCGTGAACCAGACCACGCCTTTGGCGGTCCACTCCTTCTGCAAGGCCTGCATGTTGCCCGAGACATAGTGCTTCCTGGTGTAGGGGCAGCCCTGGTTATGCCATTCGAGGACCACGTATTTGCCGTGGAAGCTGGCCAGAGATTCGGTTTGTCCGCGGGAGTCAGTGGCGGTAAAAGCGGGCGCGGGCGAGCCGACGCGGACTTGCGCCTGAGAGGCCAGCGGAAGCAGTGCGGCGGCGAGAATTGCGCAGGCTGAAGTTTTCGAGATTTGGTTGAGGCGGGCGAGATACGACATGGAAGTCAACCTCCTGAGGGGAATTCAGACGATCAACCGATGAGCTTAAGGGGACCTACTTCCGATTGGACGAAGCGGCATTGGCCTGGGTTGCGGGCTTGGGAAGCTTACTGAGGGCGTCGGTAACGATGCCGGGGGTGAGCACCTCTGGCAGCAGTTGCGGGTCGCCCTGTCCGGGAGCGTAAAGCACGTAGGCAGGGACACCGCTGCGGTCGAGAGCGGCGAGGGCCTGCGTGATGGCTTCGTCGTGGCGGGTCCAGTCAGCGCGGAGCAGGGCGACATTGCCGGCCTGGAAAGCCTGTCGGACCGAGGGCTGGCCGAGAGCGACACGCTCGTTGACCTGGCAGCTCAAGCACCAGTTGGCGGTGAAGTCGACAAAAACGGGGCGGCCCTGAGCCTGGTAACGGGTGACGGCTTCGGCGGACCAGGGTTCCCATTGGCCGCCCGTAGTTTGGGCTTGATTGACTTTTGGGCCGGTGTCGCCAGCCAGTTTCTCGCCGAAGACGGCGAGAGAAACCACCCCGGCGAGAATGAGGACGGCAACAACCGTGGACCAGCTTTTGCCAGGCCAGCGGCCCAGGAACCAGCCGGCGATGGCCAGCAGCAGGAAGCTGGCCAGCAGTGCGGCGAGAACGCCCGCGCCGTAGGCCTGCGCCAGTACCCAGGCCAGCCAGATGACGGTGGCAAAGATCGGGACGGAAATGGCCTGGCGCAGCACTTCCATCCAGACGCCGGGCTTGGGCAGCAGGCGGGTCCAGGCGGGCTGGAGGGTCAGGGCGACGTAGGGTGCGGCCAGGCCGAGCGCGAGGGCTGTGAAGACGGCAAAGGTGACAGCGGCGGGCTGGGCGAGCGCGTAGCCGATGGCCGCTCCCATGAAGGGCGCGGTGCAGGGCGTGGCCACGATGACGGCCAGCACGCCTGTGAAGAAGCTGCCGGTGTAGCCCTGTTTGGCGGCCAGCGAACCGCCGGCGCTGGTGAGGGTGAGGCCTATTTCGAACTGGCCGGCCAGCGAGAGGCCAAGGAAGAAGAGCAAGCCGGCCATGAGGGCGAGGAAGACGGGTGACTGGAATTGGAATCCCCAGCCGAGGCTGGAGCCGGCGGCGCGCAGGGCGAGCAGGACGGCGACCAGCGCCCAGAAGGAGACCAGGATGCCGGCCGTGTAGACAAGGCCGTGGGCGCGGAGCTGGTGGCGCTGCTCGTTGCCGGAGTTGACCAGCGCCAGGCCCTTGAGGAAGAGCACCGGAAAGACGCAGGGCATGAGGTTGAGGATCAGGCCACCGAGAAAGGCGAACCCGGCGCTGCGGAAAAGCTGTGGAAAACTCAGGGTTGGGGCGGCGGCGGCGACTTTGCCGGGCAACGCTACGATGTCGTAGGCGCGATTGCCGGAAAGCTCAAGAACTCCTTTCAATTGTGTTGGATTGGCGGTAAGATTCGTGTCTTTCTTGAGGCTTAGGACGAAGCCTTTTGGCGTGGAAGTGAGCGTTTGCGGGGCGGGGTTGTCGAGGATGTCCTGATCGGCGGGGAAGAAGACGGCTTCGGTTTCCTTCTGGCCGGTTTCGACGGACAGGTTGAAGCCGTCTTTGGTGGGCTGGAAGATGGCTTGGTCGTTGTCGGGCAGCGGCTTGGGGAGTTGGGCGACTAGCCGGTTGAAGATGTCCCTGTCCGAAGCAACTTGCACGACCTCTACGCCAGTGCTGGGAACTGCCCTGCTAACCTCAAGCTCTGCTTTTCCTGGGATGCAGACTTCGCGGCAAACGAGCCAGTCGACCTTAGCTTGCAGCACGACAGGGCCGGGCTTCGCTGACTTGGCAACATCGAGTGTGAGCGGAAAAAGGACCTCGTTCTCGTAGCCGAAATCCATGAGCGGACCGAGGGGCAATCGCTTAGGCGCGGGAAACTGCAAGGGGCCGGCGGTGATTCCTTCGGGCAGGGTCCAGCGGATGTGCGGAGGCTCGCCTGAATCACCAGCGTTCTTCCAATAGACATGCCAGCCCGGTTCAAGCTTGAAATAAAAACCGGCATTCGTACCCTCGCCGGGATTTAGCTGTGCTGCGGGAACGACAAGTTGCACATGCAGATGCGCGACATCGGCGGAGTTGGACGCGGCCAGCGCGGGCAGGCTCGCGGCGAGCGAGAGAAGGAATCCGGCGATGATTCGGGATGGGCGCATGGGGTGAGGAACAGGCTCTTTCTTTGGACGTGGTTGCGCTTCGATTGGTCGCGAAGAGTTGAGATTCCTGCAAGACTCGCTCTCACTTCTTACCCTAACCGATCAGGACACGGATCAGGACACCGATCAGCACAGCAGGCTTTCGAGTCGTTTTATGATGCGGCTATGGATGAGCAACTTCCCTTGCCGGCGCTGCTGTCGCAGGCGCTGGTGACTTTCATCATTGAATTCGACAACGAGTTTGAGCACCGCGTGCCGCATCAGACGTCGAACCACGAGTCAACGCCGGGGACGCCCTGGCTGGTGTCGATGGCGATGTGGACCAAGTTTCTGCGGTTTGTCGACGAAGATGGCGTAAGCGTTCGCGAGTTGCTGCGGCGGGTTGGCTTGCCCGCCAAGGAGCTGGCGGCGTGGCTGACGCGGCTGAGTCGATGGTGGGGCTATCTGGTCATCGAATCGGCGGCGGGCGGCACGTCGAAGAAGATCGCTCCGGATGCGCTGGTGAGGCCCAGAGCGGCCGCACGGCGGGCACTGGCGGTGTGGCGGCCGCTGACGGGCGAGATCGAGGGGCGCTGGCGGGAGCGGTTTGGCTTGGATGCGGTCGAGCGGCTGCGAGGAGCGCTGACTGCGGTTGCTGCGCAGTTGGATGCGAAGCTGCCCGATTCCCTGCCGATCCTGGGCTATGGGCTGCTGAGCAAGGGGCCGGATGCGAAGACCGCCGTTGGTTCAGGCGCCGGCGAGTTGCTCCTGCCGGGATTGCTGTCAAAGGTGTTGCTGGCCTTCGCGCTTGAATTTGAGAGCGAATCGGACCTGTCGCTGGCGATCTGCGCCAACGTGCTGCGGCTTGCGGGCGATAGAGGCGTGCCGGTGCGAGATCTTCCGCGGCTGTCGGGCGTATCGAAAGAAGCGATTGCCGTGGCGCTGAGCCTTCTGGAAAAACAAGGTTTTGCAGAAGCCGGGCCGGCGGCGTCGGGCGGCAAGGTCAAGATGCTGGTGCTGAATGCCAGGGGGCGACAGGCGCGAAAGGCTTATTTGCGATTGATGCCGGAGATTGAGGAGCGCTGGCGAACGCGCTTTGGCGAAGAGCCGATTCGGGCTCTGCGGAATGCGCTGGAGGGGCTGATTGGGGATGCGCCGCGTTTGATGCGTGGTTTGGAGCCGTATCCGGATGGATGGCGGGCGGCTGTGCCGAAGATTGAGACTCTGCCCCATTTTCCGATGATCTCGCATCGGGGCGGGTTTCCGGATGGGAGCTGATGCGGGTACCTCGGCAGAGAAACGAGCACTCCTTCCCTCAGCGGCTGAAGCCGGGTTCTTCTAATTCCCGTCTGCGGCACGGCTGAAGCCGTGCCCTTTCAAATCGATGAGTCTTCAACCAACGAACTTCCGAGGCTATCCGTGGCGGCGGGCGTGTTCGCGATAGATGCAGTCGTCCTGAACGCATTTAACCCCGGCGGCGCGGGCTTTCGCGACGGCTTGGTCGTGGATCACTTCGTCCTGGAGCCACAGGTAAGGGATGCCGAGGCGGATGACGTCATCGACGATGGCGGGGACGTGCTGCGAGGCGCGAAATACGTTGACTAGGTCGATGCCTTCGCCGGTGGCCTGCTGCTCTGCAGCCTGGGCGGCGTCGAGGTTGGGATAGCATGTGAGGCCGAGGACTTCTTTGAGCGTCGGGTTGACGGGAATCACGCGGTAGCCGTTGGCTGCGAGATAAAGGCCGATGTTATGGCTAGCGCGCCAGGTTTTGTCGCTCATGCCCACCACAGCGATGGTGCGGGCGGCACGCAGCATCTCGTCGATGACGGCGGGATCGTTCATCTCAAACGTCCAGGTCGTCTTCGGCGTCGGGAGCGGCAACGGCGGTGCCGCGGCGCTTGGCTAACAGGTAGCCGCGCAGAAATGGCTCGAGATAGCCGTCGAGGACCTTGTCGACGTCGCCGACTTCGACCTTGGTGCGATGGTCTTTGGCGATGCGGTAGGGCTGCAGGACGTAGGAACGGATCTGGGAGCCGAAGTTGATGTCGAGCTTCGAGTCTTCGAGCTTCTTGCTCACGGCGCGCTTCTTTTCAAGCTCGAATTCATAGAGGCGCGAGCGGAGCATCTTCATGGCCTTTTCGCGGTTCTTGTGCTGCGAGCGCTCGTTCTGGCATTGCACCACGATGTTGGTGGGCAAGTGGGTGATGCGCACGGCAGAGTCGGTGGTGTTGACGTGCTGGCCGCCCTTGCCGCCAGAGCGATATGTGTCGATGCGCAGGTCTTCGAGCTTGAGGTCGACGTGGATGGTCTCGTCGATTTCGGGCGAGACGTAGACCGACGCGAACGAAGTGTGGCGGCGCTTGGCGGAGTCAAAGGGCGAGATGCGGACGAGGCGATGAACGCCGCTTTCGCCGGCAAGCTGGCCAAAGGCGTATTCGCCGATGATGGTGAAGGTGGCGGACTTGATGCCGGCCTCTTCGCCGTCCTGGTAGTCGTTCATCTCGGTCTTGAAGCCCTGCTGCTCGGCCCAGCGCAGATACATGCGCAGCAGCATCTCGGCCCAGTCCTGGCTCTCGGTGCCGCCTGCGCCGGGATGGACGGTGACGATGGCGTTGAGCGGGTCGGCCTCGCCGTTGAGCATGGTGCGGGCTTCGAGTTCTTCGGCAAAGGTGGCGAGGGCTTTGATATCGCGTTCGAGATCGGCGAGCACGTCTTCGCCTTCGCGCGCTAGTTCGAAGTAGGCCTCGACATCGCCGGTGCGACGGACGAGCTCATCGTCGTCGGCCACCATCGTTTCAAGGCGCTTTTTGTCGCGCATAAGGGGCTTTGTGGCGTTGGGATTGGACCAGAGGGCGGGATCGGCTAGCTTGGTTTCAATGTCGGCGAGCTCACGGCGGATGCGAGCCGGGTCAAAGATACTCCCGCAGGTCGCGGACTTGATCGCGGACGGGAGCATAGGCGAATTCGAGATCGTTCAAGGACATGCTTTGCTCGTATGACCTGGCTTTGGTTTGGACTTTGAGACGAAGGCTGACGCGCAAGGCCCAGCCAACAATCCCTATACCAAGTATGGCACAAGCCCAGGCAAACACATCGCAGTGGGCGGTGTAGAAGGTGATGTCGTCGCGGAAGGCGAACTGGGCGGGCAGCGCGTCGGCCTGGTGGCGGGGAATGCTCTGGCGGACGCGGCCGTAGGGATCGATGACCGCCGTGACTCCGTTGTTGGTGTCGCGCAAAATCCAGCGGCGGTTTTCGATAGCGCGCATGCGATCCATGTTGAGGTGCTGCCAGGGAGCGCTGGTGTCGCCGTACCAGCCGTCGTCGCTGATGTTGACCAGGACCTCGGCGCCCAACTCGGCAAACTCGCGCACCTCGTCGGCGAAGACGGCCTCGTAACAGATGAAGACGCCGTAGCGGTGTGCCCCGTCCTTCGAAGTGGGCAGGCGAAAGACCTTGCGCGCGTCGCCGCGGGTGAACTTAGAAACGCGGCCGGTGAGCTTGTGGGCGAAGAAGAGCAGGCGCTCAAAGGGAATGTATTCGCCGAAGGGGACAAGGTGAATCTTGTCGTAGCGGCCGACGCGCGAGCCATCGGCGCCCACGACGAGCGCGGAGTTGTAGTCGTGCCAGGCTTGCTCCTCCTGGGAGTAATCGACGCCCAGGCTGCCCACGACCAGCGGCGCCTGTTCTTGGCGGGCGATGACGCCCAGCGCCTGCTGGAAGCGCGCGTCCTGCTCGACGAAGGGCGCGGGCGACTCCGGCCAGGCGATCAGGTCGGGATGGGTGGGATAAGGCGGACAGACGATCTCGCCGTTGGTCTTGCCGGTCTGGGGAATGCCGGCGATGTAGGTCTTGCACTGCTCGCCGGCCAGCCTGGCGAACTCGGCCATGTGCTGGTCCCATTCCTGTCCGGCCCAGGTGTTGTCGGCGGCGACGTCGAGGTTGGGCTGGATGAGGACGGCGGTGGCCGTGGGGGCGGGCTTCGGCTGGGCAACATACACGCCCACAACTCCCGCGATCAGCAGGATCACGCCGGCGGAGCGCAAGATGCGCCGGTCCTGGTATCCCATTGTGGGAGACGGCTCCAGCACCAGGCCGCCGGCGAGCAGCGCATTGACAAAGACGATCACGAAGCTGATTCCGTAGACGCCGGTCCAGGGAGCGAGCTGATTGACGAGGCCGTTGTCTACCTGCGAATAGCCTAGCTGGTCCCAGGGGACACTGGTGATGCGCGCGGCGGCGAGTTCCAGAGCGACCCACAGGATGGGCGCGGCGGCGAGGGCCAGGCGCGTACTGCCGGTGGCGCGGCGGACCAGCATAACAGTCAGGCCGAAGATACCGAAATAGAGACCAAGGACCAGGCTGAAACCCATCAGCAGCAGGGTGGGGGCCAGGGGCGGCATGTCACCGTATTGAAGCATGACGTCGCGGACCCAGTAGCAGTTGCCCATATACCACAAGAAGCCGCACAGATAGGCGAGCAGGAAGGCGCGGCGCAGCGGGCGCTTGCCGCCAATTGCCTGCGGCGACAGCAGTGCCCACAGTAACGGGACCAAGCCGAACCAGGCGAAACAACTGCGCCACGGGGGCAGCGGGCCGGCCAGCGGAAAGGGCAGTTCGAGCAAGCCGGCAGAGAGGCCAGCGGCGGCCCACGGGAGCCAGGAATGACGGCGCATACAGGGCCGAGTTTACCGCATCCTGCGGGCAGCCGCATGAACGCAGGTTCATCGGGCGAGCTGGTCTCCCGCCGCCCCTCCAGGGCGGATCTTCTCTCTCGCACCCGATTCCCAGAGTTCCGCTACGCTGCACTCTGGGCTATTCTCGACGCCTCCCTCCGGGAGGAAGTGCTGCCGCCAAACGAAAACAAGCTACAATTCTGGGTATGGCTTTGCTGCG